>ERZ780208.931-NODE-931-length-26336-cov-7.089570_pt1 | contig 26336 bp, 15 predicted proteins | sample MGYA00511167_ERZ780208 | MGnify/ENA primary metagenome ERZ780208 (study PRJEB29588, sample SAMEA2159202) | human gut metagenome | biome: human gut; feature: human-associated habitat; material: faeces | place: Denmark | collected 2008/2010 ...
GGTCGTCGGCGTCGACCACCGTGCCCTCGCGGCTCTTCATCTTGCCGTTGGGCAGCTCGACCATGCCATAGGAGAAGTGGACAAGCTCGCGTCCCCACTTGAATCCGAGACGGTCAAGCAGGATGGAAAGCACCTGGAAGTGGTAGTTCTGCTCGTTGCCGACGACGTATATCATCTTGTCGATGGGGAAATCACGGAAGCGCATCTCGGCCGTACCGATGTCCTGCGTCATATATACCGACGTGCCGTCTGAGCGCAGCAGCAGCTTCTGGTCGAGTCCCTCGTCGGTCAGGTCGGCCCACACGCTGTTGTCGTCCTTGCGGAAGAAGAGGCCTTTCGCCAGTCCCTCCTCCACCTTGGCCTTGCCGCGGAGATATGTCTCGCTCTCATAGTATATCTTGTCGAAGCCGACACCCATCGCCTTGTATGTCTCGTCGAAACCGGCGTAGACCCAGTCGTTCATGCGCTTCCACAGAGCGCGCACCTCGGGGTCGTTCTGCTCCCACTTGACGAGCATGTCGTGAGCCTCCTTTATCAGCGGCGCCTCTTCCTTGGCCTTCTTCTCTGCCGCCTCCTCGTCCATGCCGCCGGCGACATATTCAGCCATGAGCGCCTTGACCTCCTCGCGGTAGTGCTTGTCGAAAGCGACATAGTAGTCGCCTATCAGATGGTCGCCCTTCTTGCCGCTGGTCTCGGGTGTCTCGCCGTTGCCGTATTTCAGCCATGCCAGCATTGACTTGCAGATATGTATTCCGCGGTCGTTGACGATGTTCGTCTTGACCACGCGGTTGCCGTTGGCCTCCATTATCCGGGCCAGCGACCAGCCGAGCAGGTTGTTGCGGACGTGTCCCAAATGGAGCGGCTTGTTGGTGTTGGGCGACGAATATTCAATCATCACCAGCGGGCTGTCGGCCGTTGCCTGACGATGACCGAAGTTCTCGTCGGCGTCGATGTCGGCCAGCAGGGAGAGCCATGCGGCCGGCGCAACGACGATATTGAGGAATCCTTTCACGACGTTGAACGCCGCCACGGCCTCACAGTTTGCTGCGAGATATTCACCGATTTCCTGCGCCGTATCCTCCGGCTTCTTCCGTGACATCTTCAGGAAGGGGAACACGACGAGCGTCAAATTGCCCTCAAACTCGCGCTTGGTCTTCTGCAGCTGCACCATCTTCTCGGGCACATCAACCCCGTAGAGAGCCTTGACGCCCTCTATCACGGCACTGCAAATCATGCTTTCTATCTTCATATCGTTTGGTATATACCTTATTATATAATATTGCTTAGCAGGTGCAAAGATAGTGGAAACCGCGGGAAGAACAAAACAAAGTCGTTTGTTTTTTCTTCCCGCGGTTTCCACTATTCCGTCCGCAGCCTGTTCCATTGTCTATTGATCCATGTCCCGGAACGACGACAGGCCGCTCATTTGTCATTCATTCACCGTCGCTTTCCCTGTAATTCCGGGACAAATCGGCAAAAAAATCATGTCCGAGTATACGCGATATGTTCATCAGCAGCTCTACGCTCATATCCGAGCGCTTAAAGATGTGATATACATTCGAACGTTCGCATGGTATCTGGGACGCAAGCCAGCATACGGTCTTTCCTTTCGTTAGTAGAACCTCTTTTATTCTTTCTCCTATGTGCATCTTGTGTGTGGTTTGTTGTGTTCGTTTGCAAAGATAGTGCAAATGAGCGCAATGTGAACTTGTTCACAGATTGCCGAGTGCAACCTATCTTATGCAAAGATAAGAAAATTACACAACTTCCGTTTTTACCCCCCCGATTTAATATACGTTAACCATTTTAACCTATAAAAACAATCACCTTATGACTTAGGGTGTTCAAAATCGCAGAAGAAGTGCGACTGAATATGGGTGCGCCACCCTACCCTCCGGGGCGCAACCATAAATGGGCACCATTATTGACGCATATTTTAATTCTATTCTGAACACAAAGGATAATATAAGAGGCTTCCTGCGATTATCACTCAAAATGTCGGAAGCCATTTATATTATCCCCTGTGTCTCCGCGTCCATGCGTTCAAAATAGGAAACGGTTGCAGTTATCTGCTTACAGTTCCATTATCCCCTATCTGACCACGACTTTCTTTCCGTCAACGACATATATTCCGGCGGAAAGGGCATTGATGTCCGTGACTTTCACACGGCGGCCGTCAATGGTATAGATTCCGCGACGGGCAGTATTCCCTATGGAAGAATTGTCGGCAATGACACTCTCGATGCCCGTCACACCACCGTCTTCGCAGACATTGATGCGCGGAGCGGCCTTGCCCTCGCTGACGCCCGCCAGCGCGAGATAGCAGCGGAACGGCCCTATCTGACAGTTGTTGCCGAGAATACCGAGATAGTTGTCCGGATTATCAGCGTCCGGATTGCCGACAAAATAACCGTAGTAGACAACGTCAGATGACTCCGGTTTGAGTTCTTTCCGATAAGCATAATTGCCGTGCATGGCCATCAGGCCACTCGTCACCGGTGCCATCGCCGCAGTCGACGACAACGCCACGTTCTCCAAGTCCTTGAACAGCTCCGCACCGTAGTCAGCCGACCGACTGATGACGTATGGCGTGTTGGCCTCAAAAGTCTCCGCGGAAGAAAACGTCACACTCTCACGCTTCGTTTCATTTCCCGGCTCTGGTGTCGTTCCGCCGTTTTTTGTTTCACCGCCGTTATCTTTATCGCCATTACCATTACCACCGTTACCGTCATCATCTTTGTTTTCATCGCCCGTCGTGCTCCCGTCGTCATATTTCGTCATGCGCAACAGGCTCATGCCTTTTGTTTTCAGTGTCGTAGTCTGCTCCTTTGTGAGCGTGATGGGGAGCACGACCGTGCTCTTCTGACCGGCGGCGAAATGACGATTGTAGCTGAACTTCTCAGCCACCGCATTGTCACACAAGAACTCAAAGACCGGATTTTTCTCATAGTCGTCCGACAGCACCATTTCCTTGCACCGCCAAACGCCATTCTCGTCCTTGACAAAGACATTGGTCACGTTGTCCACCTGATCGCCAGAGGCCGCAAACACCATCGTGTTGGCTCCCTCCGGAATCCTCAGCCGTCCCAGTCCCGTCGACGTGCAACGGCTAAGGTCGATGCTAACGATGGTCGACTTGTCTTTTTCTTCCTCATGTTTTCCGGCTTTATTATAGGTAGCCACGTCGTTCACAAGCTCCGCCGCCTCAACAGCCTCCAGCTCACCGCGAGCCGTCACGCGAGCGCCTTTCGAGTCATAGCAGCCCAGCGATTCATCGCCTATGACGCCGGCAGGATAGGTCTTGGTCAGAGGAGCAAAACCGTTACTGCTGCTGACCAGCACCTGATTGGTCAGATTGACCTTGAAAGTCTCGCCCACGGACGGCGTAAACCCGCTCTCAGGCATCACCGGCACAAACACCACCGGACCGGCCTCGCGACATATATAGGACGTGGAGCAAATCACGAGGCGTAGCGTCCGCTCCGAACGCAGGGCAGTCGCGAAACCCACATACTCATAAACACCACCGGCCCTGACCGTCTTCCAGCCTCTGCCATCCGGAACAAAACCGAACCGCGAAGGAATGGTCACGTCAAACTGCATCGCGCCAATATTCCATATACCACCGTCGTCCTCCGGTTGCATATCACTGCTGTCAAAATCCATCCTTATCTCAACGCCCCAGCTGCCATGCACGTCCGAATAGCAGAGGTCTGATATGGTCAGCACGCCCCCGGCACGGCACATCAGAACCGCCGCCGTCAGGCACATAGTCATCAATATCTTCTTCATAGTCATCATCAGTTACCGTTTATCATCGTTTGTATTATCTCCATCACGTCGGCCGCGTCGATACGTCCGTCACCATTGACATCGGCGTTGTCCTTAACGATATTGCTCTCATCACCGTCAGCCACATAACGCGACAGACGCTCTGCGTCCTCGAAACCGGCACGTCCGTCTCCATCGACATCACCAGGAATTCTATCCTGCGTACCCATAATCATAAGAGCCTCACCAATGACTTTCGACTCATCTATCTTAACGATGTCCCCCAGCGAAGAAGATTCCACATCATAACCCGTAACAAGCCATAGACGATGATTGACAAGCCGCTCAGGATTTAAGAACAATTCGATTTCCGATGAACCGCCGGCCGCAATGACAGCACCGGTCTGCATAACAAACTTAACTTCCGACTCATCCACTGGCTGAGCCAAGAAATACAGCGTTCTATTACATTCACCTTTGCCACGATTCGATACTGTTGCCTTTATTGTCTGCCAATTACCGACAGAAGGAGATACAGGCATCTCGAAATGAGTAACCGACAATTCTGTTTGGGGATAAAGTTCAAGATTAGCCGTACCAGAAGCATCGACCTTAGCAAGGACGTATGTCACATCCGGGTTCTGGTCATTAAGCCACTGGGATGTTCCAGATATGCGGGAAACGGGATATATCTTATAAGTTCCTGAGGGAAGATGCAAACGCGATACATCACATGCCACTCCAACTCCACTTCCACAGACCCGCACACCAATAGAGCCATAATCAACAATCGTGTAAAGGCTGCCATCCTTCATATCCGTAACCTCTAATGCGATATCGAATGAAGCTATCTTTCCTGACAAATTGAACCAAGTAGCCAAAATAAATGTTCCATCTATTCCAAGATCCTCTGTCGACATTCTATCTTCCATCCCTGCCGACACCACAGGGTTAGACATACCAGGAGGCTGTACTCCAATAATAGCAGCCTGTCCCATGCTATATCCGTCTGGTGTCGAACTGGCTCCCGTTCCTGAAGTACTATACGGATTGAGCACTGCAATAGCAAAATAGCCGTCACACAAGCCACCCCAGCCCCAATTTACATGATAATACTCATTGCCGTCATGTCCGTCGATGACAAACTGATGGCCGCCACCAGTAGACTGTGCTCCATATATCACCGGACGGTTGCAAGCCAGCTCATTATATATCAATGCGTCCCATTCCGCGATTGAATAGCGGGAACGTTCCGCCCTATATATATTCTCGTCATATCCGAAATAGTCTCTCAATGCAGGAGCGATATAGGCATCAGAAGTTCCAGAAGCATTAATGCCGTAGTTCATCCTTACAGATGTTCCGACCATACTCATAAGGTTACCAACACCCCAACCTGCTTCTGACGCAACCGAATAAAACTCATTTAAAGTACAACCGGTATAATCAAGTGCTCCATAACTTTTATAGGTATCAGACATGCCATCCCAGTCTATTGACGTGCCAGCAGATATGCCATCCATTGAAAGCCCATCTGAAGTTGTATAAGCAGGAATATCTGCCATAACCGTTGATGGCCAACGATGATAATACATCACCTGAGCAATAGCCGTAGCCACGCACCCCGTAGCACAAAACACATATCGCTCATCACCTTTTTCGTCCGTGTATGTTCCGACGGGACAACTGATATTATAAGGTAATCCTTGATTCCACTTTGATTTCAGCAACGGCTGAATGGCATGGAACTCGGGGATTTTCTGAATCACTCCGTCCGCGTTTCCTCCATCAAGTCCCGGAGCCTTAGTCCGGCTGTCCGAGGTCTGATATTTCTCTGTCACGCCCATCGAATCCAGCGCCTCAATCTCGTCGGCATATCCCTGCAGCCACGCCCTCATGTTCTCGGGAATGCTGTCAGGATTGTAGCTGCCCGTGAGCGAATAGCCAAGCACAGGAACGGTGCGGTCGTCGCCCGAGACGATGACATAGCCGCGGCCGCCGTCGGCATTGAAAACATAATAACAGGCAGCATCCGCCGCATTGGGCGCATTGCGCCGCGGAGCACGTGCCGCCATCGTAGCGCGGTTCATGGTCAGCCCCTTGCCCTGCAGGAAAGCTGCTGCCGTCCTCATTGCCGCCTCACGGCCGACACCTTCGGCCTGAGCAAGCATGGAGCACAGGACGGCTATGACAATCAATAATCCTTTTCTCATATTATTATTTCTTTTCTTCGTTGTCTCATTTCTGCTTTGCGGCCGGCCGGACCACCTTACGCCCGTTCACGACATAGACACCGGACGGAAGCTCGTCAACAGTGGCGGCATTGACACGGCGGCCGTCAACGGTATAGATCTTCAAAGGAACAGCCGGACCGGAAGCAGCGCCGCTGATGTCCTCAATGGCCGTGATGTCGTCGGCCTTGATCGTTATCCTCGGAGCGGCCTTCGCCTCGCTGACACCCGCCAGTTCGAGATAGCAGCGGAACGGCCCGAGGCGGCCGTTATTGCCGATTTTCACGAAATCGCCGGTCGTGACGTCGTAGCCGTAGCGGAACAGTCCCGGCTCGGAACTGATGAAACGATAGTCATAGTTGCCGTACATCGACAGACGTCCGGCCGACGGAACCGTCGTGACGGCGGTAGCCTCAACAGACAGGTTCGAAAGGCCGGCGAACACCTGCGACGCCGACGACGGACGGACGAAATAAGGCACGTTGGCCTCAAACGAACCGGACGTGGCGTATGTCACCTGTGCCGTCTCCTCGTCATAGCCGCTGAGCCGGGCCAGGCTGACTCCTGCCGCCGTCAGTGCCGCAGTCTGCTCGTTGGAGAGGGAGACTGGAAGCATGACCGTGCTCCACTGGCCGGCGGGGAAAGTGCGGTCGAAAGTGAAACTGCGGGCAACGGCCTTACGGTCTTCCGGCATCTCAAACGATAGGCCGTCGTCGTGAAGAACAAGTGTCTCACACTCCCACTCTCCCGTCTCCTCGTTTTCGCAGAAGACATTCTCCGTGTTCAGTATCTGTCCGGGAACACAGCAGAAGAAAAGGGCGTTGGGATTCTTCGGTTCGAACGTGATGGCGCCATAATAGAGGAACTTCGTCATGTCGATAGTCACAACGCGGTCGTTAGTGGCCAAATCGGCGTTGATGGCGCGCAAATCGTCATAGAATGCTTCATCCGTAGGATAATAACCCATGGCATACATGGCCACATGGTTACCCATGGAGTCGTAGCAGATAAGGCCGTCATCGTTGATAATACCGTCGGGATAGATTGATTTCACCCCGCTGTCCTCTATGTATGTCAGCACCTGATTGGTAAGATTGACCTTAAGGCTGGCCGGCATGGCTTCCGTATCGTCGGCTTTGGCAAGAGCGACAAATATGACATCGCCGTCATCACCGTTGAACACGGTATTGGCAACAGAATAGGTCACAAGGCGCAACGTCCCGTTGGAACGGAGTGAGGCGGCACACGTATGGGAATAGCTCACTAGTCCGTCTAATCCCTTTGCCGAAACGACACGCGAAGTGAACGCCGTCAGATAGGTCCCGCCGGAGGCGGCAAACTCAAAACCGTCGGGAATGGCGACGTCACACTGGAAAGCATTGACCGGCACGCCGTCGTTGGTGATGCCGATATTTATGCCCCAATAGCCATAACCGTCGTTATAGTAAATCTCTGATACCGTCATGGACGGTGCGGCGAAGGCGTGGCTAAGCCCGAACACGGCCGCAATCAGGATGGAAACAATCGTTTTCAAGGTTTTACAGTTTAATGTTAGAAGTTTAAAGTTACAAGTCTCTCACTCATTGGTTATCATCCGCGCCAGCTCCACGACGTCGGCCACAGTGATGCGGCCGTCGCCCGTCAGGTCACAGTTTCCTATCATGACGCCCGTCGAATCGCTGTCGGAGATGTATTTCGACAGCAACGTGATGTCGGTCACGTTGACACGGCCGTCGCCGTTGACGTCGCCGAGGATGTCGGATTGGGGGACAGCCACTTCGATGACATGCTGGCTTATGAGATGATCCAGGTCTTCGTATGAGGTGGAGAACCAGAAATAGTATGTTCCCGCCTCGTCGGGGGTGAACTCATAGTCGAAGTCGAGGGTCTCGCCTGCGCCAATCAGCACATAACGTCCCATACCGGTCCATACCGTCGTCTCCAGTTCGAGCTTCGTCTCCGAGGCATGAAAGAGCTGGAGCGGACCGCTGTAATCGTCACCGTTGTTACGGACGGTGACACGGAAACGGAATACTTCGTTGAGAATAGGGTCATTGTACGGCGAAACCGAGACGACCTCAAGGTCGACAACGGGTTCTTTTCCTATCGACAACACACACTGACCAATGATATTGCTGCCATTTCCATCCGTGGCGACATAGATGGTATAGTCGGTCTCTTCGGTCGGTGTGAAGTAAATATCCATATCACACGAGCCTCCCTCAGGAATGGCAGCACCCATGGTATGGACAAGCGCAGGAGAGGCATCCGAAGCGGAAGAGGCAAAGACATAGAGATTTCCGTTATATTCCTCACCGTTGTTGACAACGGTGGCTTTAACCGTCTGCTCGACGTTCACCTGCGGATTTTCCGGAAGGACGAACGAAGCGACTTCGAGGTTGACCACGGGATGCTGCTCTACGGTGAGACTGCCGTCTTCTCCGATCGTCACGAGGATATAGCGATCCTTGTTCCACGAGATTGACCCGTTCAAAAGGTCCATGACATTTCCTTTCACGCCGATAGCATAAATCTTGTATGTTCCGGGACCGAGATTATATTGTGTCAAATCCAGATAAACGCCTCTATACCCATAATTCGGGGGCAACGAGCCGGTTGAGAAATAGTCTATAACCTTCAGATTGTTTGAAGCGTCCATATAAAAGAAGCCGAAATAGAAGACGCTCTCTTCTTCCGTCTTATTCCACACATCACACACGATGATATGACCGTCCTCAACGTGCAGATTGTCTATCGTCAGTTGGTTTGACCACGGCGAGGGGTCTACCGGCGAAGGCATACCCGGCGGCTGGACACCGACAACGGCCTGCTGGTCCATAGAATAGCCGTCGGAGGAACTGCTGGCTCCCGAACCTTCCGTACTGTGGGGATTGAGCACGGAAATGGCGAAATAGCCGTCACACGCGCCGCTCCATCCCCAGTTGACATGAAAGAGTCCGTCACCGTCATATCCGTCAACGACAAACTCATGGCCACCGCCGTTCGACTGGCCACCGTAGATGACGGGGCGATTGTTCGTCAGTTCCTGCAAAAGCAGGGAATTCCACTGACTGATGGTATAGTCGCTCCGATTGGCCGTATGAAGGTTTGAATCATAACCGAAGTACGTCTTCAAAGCCGGAGCGATGTCATTATGGAAAGCTCCCGAGCCGCTCGAATAGGCAGTATAGTCCATCTTGACCGCCACGCCGCAATAGTGCATAAGGTCGGCCACGGCCTGACATGATGCCGCAGACATATTCCGATAGTCGCTGTAATCGTCGGCCATATTCGCCCAGTCAATAGCGGAGCCGGCCGCTACGCCCGACACTTTTAGCCCCACCGTTCCGGTCGTATATGACGGCATGGCAGCCAACGTCGCATCAGGATATTTGTGGTAATTGATGACCTGAGCCATTGCCGTGGCGACACATCCTGTATAGGTGTAATATTGGTAAGAGCCGATGGTCTGTAGTGGTGTTTCAAGGCAATAAGGAAGAGCCTGATCCCATGTCGACGTGAGCAACGGTGCAACGGCACTGGTGCTCATCTGCGAGACCGGCAGCACAAGGTGTCCGTTCTGTGACGGTTGTGCGGAAGCGTCCGGTGCTTCATATTTGGCCGTAACGCCCAGCGAGTCAAGTGCTTCTATCTGGTCGGCATAGCCCTGAAGCCACGCCCGCATATTCGCGGGGATGTTGTCGGGGTCGTAGCCTCCCGTGAGCGAATAGCCGAGGATAGGGACAGTGCGGTCGTCACCGGAAACGATGACATAGCCGCGGTCTGCGTTGAACACGTAATAGCATGCCTCCTGCTGCTGTCCTGCCTTGCGGCGCGGCGCACTGACGACGGCATCCGTCTGACGTGATATTCCGACGCCCTTGGTCTTCAGAAAAGCGCGCGCTTTCTCCAAAGCCGCCTCACGGCTGACGCCCTCGGCCTGGGCCAGGACGGAGCACAGAATAGCTATGACAATCAATAATCCTTTTCTCATATTTACTTCTGTCTTTCTTCGTTTGCATTTATATCTGCCACTGCTTCATGTCAGATAGGACATTTGACATTCCCTCCATTGCATCTAAAACCTCATTCCTCAGATTTATCCCCTTGGAGAGCCAAGTGGGGCTTTACTTCTCCGGTTTTCCCAAAATCACGTCGTCCTTGCCGTCGTCGGGAAGCGTTTCACCGTGGTCGTCGTCTTCTGGTTGTGACGGCAGCGTAGTCCGATAGATGCTGAGTTTGCCGGATTTGAAGACGACATGTTTACGGAGGTCCGTGCGCACGATGGTTGTGTCGGCAAGACCGTCATGGCGTCCTTTCAAGGTTATTTCAAACATGGCCGGGAACTGGTCGCTGAACGCCTGAGGCGTGATGACGGCACAACATGCGACGTCCACGGTGTCACGGTCGGCCACGGCGACACCCTTCGTGCGGGCCATCGTGACGGCCGACGGTGCTGAACGGTGATAGCCGTAAAACATTCCGCCGCCACCCGACTCACTGGCGTTTTGGGCCTCGGCGGTCAGCATGGGCAGCAGCGTCTCTTCCTTAGAGACATTGCGCATACGGACGATTATGCTGTCGGAACGCATTTCGGGCGTATTGGCAACGCGGACATACAGCCGGACGTTGGTCATGACGTGGCGGAAACCGAGTGTCATCGGGACATTCTCAGCCTCGCGGGCCGGGATACCGACCATGGGGATGCCGAAGAGGATATCCGTCTGGCGCATGGCCTCGTCGAGGTTCTGGTCGGGATGGACGGTGATGGGGAGTCCGCTCTTCAGATTGTCGTATGTCATGTCCTCACGATAGGGGGCGTATGCCATGACGGCCACGCGGTCGCTGGTGTGCAACGGATAGATAAACCCGAGCCCGTCGACGCGGGTGATGCTTCCGTCGGCGTTTATCCGGGCACGTATGTTCTCATAACCGTATGTCCGGCCGTCACGATAGGCGTCAGCAATGAGCTGGGCCTCGCGGTCAGTATAGCCGTCCACAACGGCCGGGACGTCAGACGCCACGGCTGCCATGTCGGGAGCGGCGATGTCTGTGCGGCCTCCCTCACCATACGGACGGTCTGACGCGGCCAGCCATTCGGCGTATGAGTTTTCCTTTAGTATGAAGATGCCGATTTCCGTTCCCTCAGCAAAAGTATTGTTCTGAAAATCAAGATTTGTGCTGCGCGTACCGTCAGTGGCAGGGCCTATGCTTACCCCGCCACCAACGAAAAGCCGCAGCTGACGCACCCCGGACAACGCCTCTGCATCGTCCGAAGGAAGTTCAGTGAATGTGCTGTCAGTGGAACACGCCGCAAAGGCGAGCGCCACGACAGACATTGCTACGGATGTTTTAAGAGTATTTATGTTCATATTTGGTATGTTCCTTGTGAAGTCAATATAAATATGTTTAGAAACTATCTGCGGATGCCCATTTTACGCCTGTAGGTAGGATTGTCCAACGCTGTATAATTATCATTTGACGGTTCCAATTGTCCAAGCATCTCCCAATATTTACGAAGATTTTTATATTGCTCTTTCTGGACATAATAGATAACAAAATATACGGCAGAACTTGTCAAACACGTTTTCTGACGGTTAGATAGGTCCTCTGTTAGCGGAATTGTTTTAACTACATCTTCAGCATCTGATAACCAAATCCAATCTTTGTCTTTCTTAACATCCAATACAAACGCAGCTAAACGATAACGCATATAACGAGCGACAGCATAATTATCTAACAAGTCTTCTTTCAATGCTAATTTTGCCATATCATCATAAGTACTATAAGCATTGTTGAATGCAGCAAGTTTTTCTTCTCCATTTAAAAAGTCAGCTTGGTCTGTATACAAAGCAGCAAGTGTATTTAAATCACGAGACTCCAATTTTCCTATAGACTCTTTATATGCGATGTATTTCTTATATTCATCAATAGCTTCATCCATATATCCTTTGTCCTTGTATGCATCCACTATCTTCTTCATTGCATTACCTTTCTGTCTATCCTCCCTACGCTTCATATTCTCATACGCCTCATCAGACTTGTAGTCGGAACGCTTTATTTCATAATCAACACACTTCTGATAAATAGCAATAGCATCATCATAACGTTTCAGACCAAGATAAGCATCGCCATAATAGATAAAGTCCATGAAATCTATTTCAAGACTATCAGACTTATTGAACAGAGCGTCTGCCACGTTCAAAGCTTGTTCATACCGTTCCAACTTTACACTATTTTGGAGCATAAGCCGGTTGAGTTCTGCGTTGGAAGGATATTTCAAGAGAGCCAACGATAAGATTGAGTCTGAACGGTTATAAGCTCCCACACCGGCACCGGCGGCGCCCGCTCCCTGCAGCAGACGGACATAACCCTCTACCTGTCCAGGGGTCATTAGAGCGACATCTGCTTTTGAATATGCGTCAATGGCTTGATTAGTATAGTCTAATCCCATTTGAATGTCTGTAGCATCAACGTACAGACGGCCTATCTCGACATATACATTTGCTTCGGGATTGACATTTGCCAACTCTTCCAGTTTCCCCACAGCCCCTTCCAAATCACATTTGCTGTACTTCTTGTTTGCCATCAATTGGGCATATTTCAAATAACCATCAGGGTCTTTGGGATTGGCCTTAATAGCACGGTCATACCACTCAAATGCAGCGAGTGTGTCTCCTCTCTGCCTAAGCTCCGTTCCTCCGATAACATACGCAGGTGCATAATTAGGATCTATTTCGATAGCCTTACGAATATAATTAAAGACATACGAGCTGTCCACACCCCTTGGAGCCTGATTATACGCCCGAGCTATGCCCGTAAGCACTTTTGCATCCTTGCGGTACTTAGGATATATTTCCTTTGATATAAAATACTCTGCAACATCACCATGCTTATTTACTATCTTTCCAACGGCCTTTATCGTCGCATCCGGGTCCGATTGTGCCTGTGCGCCAATTGCCGATGCCAACATCATGGCTGCCGTGAGAACATATCTTGCTATCTTTTTCATATCGTCATGCTTTAAAGATTGGTTAAGGGTTGGTTCAGAACTTATACTGTACACCGAGGTTGAGCGTTTCGAGGTATCTCAACTTGAAGGACTCCACGCCGGGCAGCCGGTCGTTGGTCAGCAGATAGAGCGTCGGGGTGAAGACCACGCCCAGACGCGGCGTGACGTTGGCGACGAGCTTCACGCCACCATTAAGTCCGAAGCTCACACCGGTCTCCACCGGTTCAGCCTGGCGCACCTCGTGACCGGCCAGCAGACGCTCGTCCGTCGAGAGTGAGGCATTCTCGCCGAAGACGATGGCGCACGTCGGACCGGCGAAGACGCTGAGTTCAAACCAGCGGCGGCCGGGACGGTAGCCGTCACACAGGGTCGTCAGATTGGCCATGTAGCTGGCGGAGACGAAACCGAGGAAATAGCGATGGTCCCAGAGACCGCGACGCGACACGGGGGTATAGCCGTCGGCGACGTTGGCCATGTTATAGTCGATGAAATCGGTCATGCCGGTAGCGGCGAAGGAAGCGAACTCAAACGCCAGACGCGCCGAGAAGATGTCGTTGACCCGGTATTCACCGTATGCAAGACCGTTGTAGGCCATTGATGACGTTCCTGCGTCATAGCCGCCCTTGGTCTGCATGAGGTTCATGCCGCCGCCGACACCCACCGTTATACGGCTCTCGGCTGCGGCGGCCTGTTCGGCTGCATCGACCTTCTGACGGAAGCGGCGGCCGCGGGTGAGGACGGTCAGACCCATGTTGAGGGTGTAACTGTCGTCAGAGAAGCGCTTGTTCCAAGATACGTTGGAATAAGGCATCTTATATGAATAGTATGTGTAGCGCGGCTCGACGAACAGCTGGAGACCGGGCGTCAGGCTCGTCCACAGATGGAGACCGACCGAATAGGACTCCGTGCGGCAAGCCAGATGGCGGCCGTTCTGATATTTGGCCATGCGGCCAAGGCCTCCTCCGGCCACGACATAAAGTCCGAAACGGCTGTCCCAATCGTAGTTCTTGTTGAAGCCGAATGGATTGATCATTGCCTCGGCACGAGCACCGAAGTAGAGGCTATGGTAATAGCGGTGATACTCGGGATGATATGGCGAGGGTTCTTCGGCAATGGTCGTCTTCTGCCACGTGCCGGTGGCGGTTGATGCGGAAAGGCGCAGACCGATGACGGGCGAGAGCCATTTTCCGGCGGCCACGGTCACCTCATGGCCCATTGTCTCGGCGAAGGGAAGCCCGGCGGAGCTGACAAAGGTCAGTCCGTTGGAAGCCTCAAAGAACCACGGCTGACGCCACGACTGAAGCATGGAGTCGGCGGTGAGGTAGTTGCGGTCGGACTTGGACTTAGAATTAGATATGAACATATTGCGGGCACGCCGCGAAAGATTGTTGTCAAGATAGTAGATGAAGTTGATGTTGGCTCCATAGAACATGTCGACACGCCGCCAGTTGCGGTATTCGCTCAAGTCCATCGCATCTGAGGCGATACCGTAGTATGGCTCAATGTTGATATAGCCTTGCGGACCGGTGAAGAAACGCAGCTGGAGGCCGAGATGCGCCTCATAAGCAGAACCGCTACGGCCGCCACGGCCCAGCTTGGCATACTGCGCACCTACACCGAGCACAGTTGATATGTCGAGCAGACGGGCGGGGTCGTAACCGTTGAAATAGGACGAAAGACTGAACAGGTGGTCCAGCTTGGCACCATACTTATAGAAGAATATGTCCTTGTCCTTCTGATAGCCGAAAGCCCCGTTCAGCGTAAGACGCGCCGAATGGAGACGAGTCAGCTGCTTGCCGACACCGATATGGGCCGTAGTGAGCGTGTTGAAGTTATAGTTGTCACCGACAGGCACCATCTGTTCCAGACCGGCACCGCCCTCGACGAAGACGTGGTCGTACCACCGGCGGCGGATGGAGTCACCGTAGTAGAGGTGGCGGTGTTCCATCTTGTACTGCATGGCGTCAAGACCTGTTGCCAGATTCTTCCGGCTTCTTCCCACGGTGTCATTGCCGACCATCGACTCATCCTCGGGGATAGTATCCTGCACAGCCGCCATACGCTGCTGCCATGAGGCTTCAGCGGTATAGTCCGTCGTATTGCGGGCCGACGTCGTAACGGCAAAGGCCAGTCCGAATGTCAATATGAATATGCTATTTCTCATCAGTTTCATCTTCATCTGTTCTTCTTAATTCTCCTGTTTCGGTGCTGTATCAGCATCTGTTCCGGATGTTCCGGTTTCCGTCGGTGCTGCGGCGGACGGTACCGCATCAGTCTGACCGGCGGCATTCTCTGTTCCGTCTGCGGCATTTCCGTTGTCTCCATCCGTGCCTTCAGATTCGCCATCCTCTTCCGGCATCAGCTCCTTGCGGCGGGCGTCGTCACGGCGTTTCAGCCATTTGAAAACTTCCTCATAGGCGGCAAAATCCTTTTTGAGGTACTTCTGCTTCTTACGCATTTCGTCATCAACATGTCCCTCACTATAATAATAGCGCTTATATGTCGGTTCGAGCTGGAAACTATGATGGAAATAAGCCAGATAGTGCTTTATTCCGTCTGTGTTGACGGGGTCCTTCTCCTCAACTTCCACAACCGGCTCATTGGCATGAGTCTTCTCGTACTCTTCCAAATCAAGACGGTATTTGGCGTATGCCGCCGGGTCTTTCATCATCAGGGCGTCTTCTTCATCCATGGACAACTTTCTGAAGCCGTCCTCTGTCTCATCCTGCATATACGCGCTCATATCCGGCTGAGTCTCGGCCCTTGATGCCCAAAGGATGCCTTTGAGATACCATTTCTTCGGGTTGCTGTCGTCCATACATGTGACCAAATCATCGGCCTCTTCGAATGATAGACGCCAATCCGGTATTTCCGTATATAATATGGCTTTGTTTTCCGTGCTGGAATTGAGAACAAAGTTCTTTGCCTTTATAAAATTCTCATTTTCTTCATCCTTACCGAAATAGTTCTTAAGGTTCATGAACATCTCCAGCTTGTCAAGTCCGGCGGGAGACGCCCCATATTCCTTCAACCAATTGATATATTCCTGTGCCTTGCCGAATTTCTGCATCTGATAATAGTTGAGAGCCTGAGCGACGTAGATATCAGCACGGTTCATCTTCACTATTTCCCCACCCTTATTCACAGGAGCATTGATAGCAACAGAATCATCTATGAACGGAGCAAGCAACAGAGTGTCGGGAGTACCGTGACGCTGCAAGAGGCGTGCCATACGATAATAGACATACGGTGCTATCTTCTTGGTGTACAATTCTTCTTCCGGCATTTTCTTCAACCAGTTATATGCCATCATCGTGATTGTGTCCTGCTCAATCGTATCATTGGCCAATCCTGTGTAAAGGTTATAGAAGTCTCCGCTCGACAATGGCGGCTTCTTTCCAGAAAGGAAATCATGTTTGTCCCGTTGATAGACTTGCACAACTTCATCCTGCGTCAGAACATGGTGACTGACATACGAGTATGTGCATTTCATTACACGCATATCTTCCATTATAGGAACTACAGATGTCTCATAGAACGGAAGTTCACGTATAGCACGGTCAAGAGCCGGCTTGTTATTGCCGTTTGCTGTAATGGCAGCACGCACAGCATTAGCCTCTTCCGGTCTGCGGCGCTTGTCTAACTCAACTGCGACATCTTCCCATGTATAAATATGTGTCTTAACAGAAAGTGATGTTCTTGAAGGAAGATACGGACTGATGAACGCCCGTGCCCTGTGTGCTCGCTTGTCTGCAAGGTCTCGGTTGATTTTCTCGCCTCCTTCCGGCGATGCCGTTCCGACAATAGCCGGAGAAGCCAACTCCTTTCCAAAAGACTTTAACTCCTCTGTAATCTTTATTCGTTCAATTTCATTCAGAGAGTCTTGAGCCAATTCATCTTTTCCTTGTATGAATTTCAGTTTCAAGTCTGATTGGACATTTTCTACCTGCTCCATCGCCATGTCGTAGTATTCTTCCGTCAGTTCCATCTCCGGTATAGCAACCGAGAAGTCGAGGAATTTGAAAGGACGTATTCTCAAACATGAACCACCAATCATGTTTTCATAATAAACGTGGTGATAGTCTTCGATGGCATATCTGCTCGGGCCCTTATAATCACGCTTGGGATCTTTCTTTATATATATAATTGTGGTGTCTATCATTTCCGGAATACCGCCGTCTGCATATCCCGGAGCGAGCTTGTCGTTCTTGTGGAAATCAAAGCTCATACGTTTGTCTTGCAAACCGTGATATTCCGATTCGTCATAGACGATAGGTTTGCAATAGGCTACAGTGTCATCCGTCATACAGTCAACGGCGTATGTTTGCAATATCAGACGTGAAGACTCCTTAATCAACTCCTTGTCAATAGGGATCTGGATACGGAACTGCTCCTCGCCATTGTCCGTTTCGATAATAACCGTACGTGGTTTCAGCTGCCGCTTTCCGGTTTTTCTGACCTCCCCCGTTCTTTGCACTTTTATAGGCTCCACGGTATAGTCTGTCACACCCTCTTTCACTTCAAACATCGCGGCCACGCCATCCTCTTCAACCATCAAGAGTATTGCCATTCCCGGCAAAATATTCAAGCCGCTGGCCCTACCGTTACCCGCTGTCTTCCTGACGATATTGTTGTTTCTCTTAAATTTAGCCCAGTTGTCATACATCCGAAGCGGGTCTGAACTATTGAAAATCTTTTCGAACTCTGTTTTCAACCTCTCTGCCTCCTGCTTATTAGCACACATTTTATATAAGACAGGCTCTGTGAACTCTTTTTCAGTCACTTTATTATGAAGTTTCACCTTGAAACTTATCTGCATCTGTTCCTGCGCCTCTGCCCCAATCGTTCCGAGGCTGAGCATGGCGACGAGCAGCAAGAGGGTAGCTGCCGCTGAATATATCTTGTTTCCTGACTTCATAGAGACTTTCATCTGTACTTACGGAGTTTCTTGTATGTTGACCTAAATGGTTATGACGTTATTCCTTTATATATAATAGTATCTGCGAACCTATTTCAGTATATAAGACACTGACACGCCGATGCGTGTCGGTAAAAGAACGTAGCCCTTGGCGTTAGCGCGTTCAATGCCGCCGATGGAGTAATCGGTGTCGTATTTATCATTTTCAAAATACTCCTTATGGCGATACATAATTGCGCCGAAACCGGCGTGGCAGTCGATGTTCAGCCTGTGTGTGATGCTGAAGACATAGCCGAACGTCAGTCCCACGCCAAGGGCAAGACCGTCGTAAACTTTTCCTTTCCATGTGATGTCATAGGAGGCACCTATGCCTCCTATTCCCACAAACTCACGATGCATGGGACGGCCGGAGAAGAAATATCTGTATTCCGGCTGTACACCAATGAGCCTGATATCCTTTCCCCATGGCTTACTACAGCCCAATACGTTGACGCCCACTGTCGAGCGTTCACCCGTCACAAGTTCAAATCCTAAACTCGGGGTCATCAGCAGGTCCGTGGCCACATCCGTGTTCACGGCCAACATCTGAGCGTCAGCGTTGCGGCACCCCATTACGATGAGGAATATCAAGAGTAGTTTTTTCATCACTTTGTCGTTATGCAGCATGCGGCGGTCGCCTTTGCGTATGGCGGTGCGGCCCTGCTGCCTGATTTCTGTCCCGCCATCCGGTGGCGGAAAATAGTCCTTTTTCGTTATACATATAGATTAACCGCGAGCCGCACAGACAGTCCTCAATCTTGTGGAGACAGCCACTTTTTTATAGAGACAATTCCACCTCTTTTTGGGGAGACAGCCCTCACGAAGAAGAAAGCTGTCTGTGCGCTCTGTCGCAGTTCTTCCGGTGTTTCCACACCGTGTATGCACGGTCGTGCTCTCCGCGGATTTAGAGAGTCACGCCGCCGATGTTGTCGTCGTCGATTTCCCACGGTGCCAGCGTCGCATTGAGATAAATCTCCTGCGGGCCATGAACGGTGAGCTTGACGTTATAAGACTTGCCGGCCTGATAGACGGCAGAGTTCTGCAGTTCAATCGGATGTTCCGAGCGGAAGACATTGCCGTCACGGTCCATCAGCGTGATCTCAACGAGATAGCGGAAGCCGGCTGCGGCCATCTCTGCGTCAGGAACGGGCAGAAGGATGCCCTGTCCGAGCGTCGTCTCGTTCTCCTGAACCCAGTGGTCGCCGCGGAAATCGGCGTCAGTACTGTCTTTCAGCAGGAAGTCGGCCACGTTGTTGGTCCAATCGTAATAGACTGTTCCCTCGTTAGAGGCGTCGTCCAAGTCGGCGACAATCAGATTGGCCACCGTCGGCACTGACTTGACGGCGATGCTCATGACACCCATCTTCTTTGCCGACTCGATGGAGCCCCTGGCGTCCTCACCCGGCACGCAGCTGAACGTGAGACGCATCAGCCTGTGGCTGAAAGCGAGGGAGGGAATCTCGTTCTCCCGACCTGCCTGACGGAAATATCTGGCGCAATAGGCCATCGGGTCTGCCGACGTCGTGCGCCCCCAGATGATGTCCTGCGTTCCGTCGATAGGGATGGAGGCTATACGCTGACGCGAACCGGCAGTGACCATATAGTCTTCGACGCGGGGATAGTAGCCGTAGAAGTGATAGCTATACCAGTTGCCCACGGGATACCAGCGTCTCTGACCGTCAGCCCACACGATGTTCGTGGCCACGGCCACGCCCTCTGCATTCTTTTCGTAAACGGCGCTTGCCTCCACATTGTCCAGCCATGCCGAATAGTTGGGCTCGCTACCATAGGCATACGACCAGTCTATCGGCAACTCGTTGGGGTTGACGCTCAGCGTTCCATGGGCCAGACAGAATATGCCCAGACCCTCGGCCTCGAAGAGACCGGCGTCATCAGACTCCAAGCTGGCACGTGTGCCGGCTGCGCCTGACGACAGACGTATCTCTACGGGAGCTTCCACGCCAACACCATCATCAGCAGCCTCGCTGCCGGGCGACAACGTTTCGTCGTCGCCTGAACAGCCGGCCAGAACAGATGCGGCAGCAAAGCCGAATATCCATAAGTGTTTGTTCATAAACAGCTATTAGGGATTAGTTGTTTTCATAGGTATCGGGATCAAGAGGCACATCTTCGCCTTTCTCCCAAGCCTCAAGAGTTGTGAATATTTCTATCTTCTGGAGACCATAAACCTTGAAGCTTACATTGTATGAATGACCTGCCTTGAATGGGGTTTTACTCGGAGTCTTAACACCATCAAAAGGTATGCTATAAACCTCAGTCGCAAATTCAGTACCATCAAATGAATCATTCTGCTTAATAGCAACAGTCTGAGCCAATATCAGCTCAATATCATAAGAATCTTCCGGTGATACAAGCAAAGCCTCACCTATAATATTATCGCCTTCTGCGTTAAGACTTGTAAAGGAAGCCTTCAATGCCTCAATTTCAGAATACGTCAATTGCTCAATATTATCATAATCCAAGCCCTCTACCAAAGGTACTATATTATTATCAGCATCACGTTTTCCAAGATTACAAAACTCCTTTTCTGCAGTTTCGTCCCAAACAATACCCTGATTGTTTCCTTCAAGAGAAGCACCGTCAACAGATACAACGATAGCCTTACCTGTTGTCTTTGACTTTACTCTGATACCAACGACCTGAATCTGCTCAGCAATACCTACACCTTCGGGAAGAACATTAAATCTGAGACGTGTCAGATGATGAGAAAAGCGCAGGTTAGGAATGATTCCATTGCGAGCCGTCTTTGCAGAATAAACTTCATCGGTATAATCCTCTGCATTCACTTCCGATTTTGTTGCATACGGCTCAGCCTTTGCAAACATAATGTCCTGAGAACCATTTATCTTGAAATTAACGTAGAGTTCTGTATTTTCTTCATTTGGCGCATAACCTTTGGCGGGGTTATTTACAGCAGCATCATCAAGATAATATCCAAAAAAATCATAGCGGCCAGTTTGAGGATAATACTTAACATTCTCCATATAAGCATAACCATCTTCTCCGGAAACGGGAGCTCTAAACTGAGCATTATCAAAAATAACGCCGCCATTCTCATTCAGAGGAGAATCGCTTGTCTTGCTTGAGAACGTGGCAATGTCTATTGTACCATGATTAAGCATGAAGACATTGAACAGCTGTCCATTCCAGCTGTGCGTTCCACCTTCAATGATTTCACCTGATGAAGGATCCTTAACGCCGCCGACCGTACCGGTTCCACGTGTACCAACAATAGAATTGCCGGCAATTCCTAACTTGATTTCCTGCAGACCAGCCGTTTCGTTAGCTGCAACATTGCTACTTTCAATGGCATCGTCTGAAGAACAACTGCTAAGCAGTCCACCTGCTAAAGCAAATGCAAAAAACATAGATTTCTTCATAATTCTCGTTTTTTAATTAATTATTAATGTTACTATTATTAAGTGTATTATATATTATCAAACTCATCACTCGTCATATCTTCAATTTCATCTATCGGGGGAATATCTTCACCTGATTCCCATGTAGGAAGATTAGAAGATATTGTGATTTCCTTGAAACCATAGACTTTCAATGTTATAGGATATTTATATCCTTTTTTGAAGTTAACGCCATTAGACAATTTCACATTATATGTTGCTGTTACAGGAATCAGCTTTATCGTTCCATCGTCATTCTTAACATAAATCGGAATCAGATTACCATCCTCATCTTTCTTTAAATTACCCATCCCATCTTTTTCGTAAGATTCAATTTTAGGCTGACCAAAAGTCAGCTTTATCTTATAGGCATAAGTTCCATCTTCCGATACTTCCGGCTCCGGAAGCATCAAACAACTACCTATTCTATAATAGTTGTCCTCTTTACCATTCGCGGCATTAGCTTTCCATTCCTTGTATGACAAATTACATTCTTTGAGCTTAAACGGCTTTAATTCCTCTTCTTTAGATTTGCCATCGGATTTCTCTTTCAATTCAACATTGCCATATCCTCCAGTAAATGATGTTCCGACTTCATCCGGGTTTTTACTTGCCACTATTATTTCACAATGTCTTTTACATTCTACTTCTATCTTCTGTATCTGCAACTCATCGGCACCATAATCCCCCGGATATGCAAGGAATTCCAAACGGACAAGTTCATGCTTTAAATCAACCTCAGGATTTAAACCGCGCTGAGCTGCATAAGCGCTGAAACCGCCGATATTCAGAATATTATTCTTTTCCGCATCCGTACAATCCTTTATACCTTTTTTTTGAAGCAATTCATTCATATCTTTTGGAAAAGGTGCATAACCGCACATTATGTCCTGACTTCCATCTATGTCAAACTCATACCATATTTTGCCGGTCTCTCTTTTAGGCTGAATATCATTCATTGCATCATCAAGATAATAAGCGAAGAAATTATAAGGCACTTCATTATACTTCTTTCCATAATACCTCATATATCCATATTCCTTGCTGTCATCTTGGTCATTAAAAAAATCATATTCATATTTAAGGTATCCGGGCTGGTCTTCTGTAAACGTCATCTTCATTCCATGACCTCCTTTTCCATCAACCAAGCAATTCTTTCCATAAGATTCATCGCTTTCATCATCTCCAGCTGCCCATCGCGAAACTGTTAAATCTGCTTCTCCTACGATGTCTGCTTGACGCCCAACACCACATCTGAATGCATACACATAAATTCTTCCGGTCTGATACATGTTTTCCCAATAATCTAGTCCATAATCCTTATCAAACGGACCTGTACCTCGCGTCGCTGTAACTTGAAAATAGTTCTGCTCATTGGTAAAAACCATAATTGGAACATGACTGGAACTTTCATCATTGGATATGCCAGCTCCATTTCCTGAAGTATACTCCAATCCCGGATAAGAGTCAGAACATGACACTAAAGACAGCACCGCGGCCATCAACATCAATGATATATGGAACTTATATTTCATCGCTTTTAATCGTTTTGTTTACTTTTTACTTATCTACTACTTCTTTTTGTCTTAACTCACATCACTATTGTTTTGTTAAATATCAATTGGCGGCGGCAAAATTTCGTCTCCACAAGGAAGCCATTGGTCAATACCACCGGTATCATCCGTATTTTTCCGAATATCGCTTCCATCAATAACAATATCCGCAACTATATCAAGTTTGCCTTTCGCGCCGTTCCTCACAGCGTTAAGTCCGTCACTGGTTACAGTCATCAGATTTGCTGTACGCAGGGTATTATAAAGATTTATCTTACCCTGTATTTTCTTGGGCTGTCTTGCCTGAATTGGCTTGCCGTTTTCATCTTTCTTATAATCACCATTTTCATCTTTTTGATAAATCGGACGGTCATAATCCGGCTCTCCATTAGGTTGCAACTCATATGCAAGCACACTCGTGAAAAGAAGTACCTGAAGAATACCGGGACCGGTATTTGCTTTCGGATTGTTATTTTGCACAAGACTCGGCACGTTTATCTTTCCGTGAAGCCTTATCGGAGAACTGCTTTCGTCCTTATCGTAGGTTTTCCAATCATCCCATTTTGTCTTACCGTCAGGCAACATCTCAAACATCATCTTTCCCGTACGTGCTATTTGCAGATATCCATTGGCTATGTTTATTTCAAGCGGAATACCGGAAATGTCCACAAGAACAGAGTCTATGGTAAACTTCTCTTTGCTTATATCTTTCTTAACTGTGAAATAGACATCTATCTCCTGTGTTATTGGTTTCGGAGTAAATTTGCAAACTACAGTACCATTTGACGGTATATTTATTGAAGCGATACTATCAAAAAAGACCTTTTTCATGTCAGGCTGCAAATAGTCGGCATAGCTATTATAGTCCTGCCAGTCAATAGTTCTCATTTTGAGCTTATCTTGATTATTATCTTTATCATAAGTTTTGTATTCCACACTGATACCCTGCAAGGATTTCTCGTTAGTATCATCAGTCAGATAATCCATCACTTTATGATAATTCAAAGAGGTTATATCAGAACTGAACGTCACGAACTTATAGTCACCGGGACGTATCTGAAATTCCGTGAGCGTGCCGGTCTGCGGGACAGCTGGCTTGGGGGCGGATTCCTTATCAGAATCTGGGGTATTTTCGCCGTTCCCCGCACGTGTGGACGCTATGATTTCGCGGCGTGGCGAGGCCAATGTCCCACCATCGACAGGTCCGTCACCGGGAAGTTCTTCCTCAACATCTTCATCGGCGGGGGTATCAGGAGTTGTGCCGGGAGTCTCTGGATTGGACTGATTGTTCTCGTCTGCCGTCGCCGGGCCGTTGAACACAAAACGCCCGCGGACGGGGTCATTGGGGCTGACAATCATTGCTGCCTTCCAGTGGTTGATGACCCTGTCGGCTATTACATACATGGAGTCATCGGCAGCGATGTCTTTCGCGTATGAGCCCCAGTTGAATTCATATTTGACTTTGGCCTGATGCGGGTGTTCGGGGTTGTAGCACAGGTCTACGTCGGTGGTACATGAAGAGAAGACCACCGCGGCAAGTATAATGGTCATGACAACCGTCATCATCATCTTTTTTGTCTTCATTCGGCGTCCTCCTTTCCTTGGTTGGTTTCAGAAGTTTGTTCCTGAGGAGTCTCTGATGCCGTCTCTTCGGCTGTTGCAGGAGTTTCCTCTGCTTCGGGGGCTGGAGATTCCCCGGTTGTTGCGGGAGTTTCCTCTGCTTCAGGAGCAGGAGATTCTTCAGCCGGCGAGGGAGTTTCCTCCGGTTCTGCTGCTTCTTCCGATGGAGCAGCAGGGGATTCTTCTGCCTGAGCCGGGGTTTCGGCTTCGGTAGGAGCTACTTCCGGAGTTTCAGCTTCTGCGGCGGCCGGTGGCGTGACTTCTTCCGAAACGGCGTCTTCCGTTGGTTCTGATTCAGAAGAGGCTGCCGGAGGCGTTGCGGTGCTGTCGACGGGAGCAGTCATGCTGCTGTCCGAAGGTACGGCGGTGCTGTCCGGAGATACTGTCGTACTGTCGGAGGGTACAGAAATTGCACCAGACGACGGTGTCACAGCAAGGCTGTCGGAGGTGAGAAGACCAGAGGACAGGCTGTCCGTGGTCAGAGCCGTGCTGTCGGCCGGTGTCTTTGCTCCGGCCTTGGCAGCTTTGGCTCCGGCCTTTGCGTCAAGGCGGGCCTGACGCTCACGTTCTTTCTCGGCCTGACGGGCCTGTGCGGCGGCGGCAGCAGCGGCGGCCTTGACACGATTGAGAGAATCGGTCTCTATCTTCTTTACGCCCATGATGGAGTCGTAGTGATGCCAGAAGTCCTTGCTGACTTTAGCCATGATGGTGTCTTCCGTGAATTTCTTTTCCGCTTCGGTCATCCTGGCGCTATAAATACTGTCTATACGTTCCTTATAGGCTTGGTCGCAATCGTAACGCCAACGGTATTTTTTCGTGACGGGATAACGTCCGAGACGGTAGACAAATCCGACGTGAAGGTCGCTCACGACGGGAAAGACGCCGCTTTGGGCGCGCTTCGTGACGGGATAGCAGTCGCTCTCACGGTCATGGCGATATTTGTCGTACGACGCGAAAGCCAGACCTGCGCTGACACCGAGGTCAAAGTCAAGACTGTTACCGTTTTTAAAAACATATAAAGGTTTCACTATACCATAAGTGAAACCTGCAGTGACGGCCGAGCCTTGATAGCCCTCTGAACCAAGTAGTTTGATTGAAAATTTGTTGTATGAAAGGTACGCGCCGCGATAGAAGAGCAGACCGGGATGTCTGACCCGATTACGGCGACACGAGAAAACGCGGTCGACGAACCGCGTGTGCGGATAAATATTGTAGGTCTTGGCAAATCTGTCCTCTTCGTCCCGAGGCACTACCTGACGCGTACGCCAATAGTTCCGGAAATAGAGGCGGGCGCCCATGATGTTGTAGACAAGTCCGGATTTGAAGGTATGCTTGGTCTGCCAGTTGTAGCGCAGATCCAAGCCTATGGCCCAGCGGTTCCAGTTGGTCGAACGGATGTCAAACTCAACGCCGGCGTTGGGCGTAAGCAATGTCCAGTCGACCATGTTGGTGTGGAACGAAAGCCGTTCGGCCAAAGACAGCGTATCGACCCGCATACTTTTATCCACGCCCTGAGCCGTTACGGATAGGGAGGAGACAAACATACACAGGCACATTATGCCTTTCCAATAACACAATCTCACAATTTATACGTTAAAATTATACATATAGAGTAGGGGTTTCAACACGCCTTGACATTCATTGAGTGTCACGGTGGCGTCTAACCGCAGTAATTCACGTCCTTATACTTGTCAAATTTTCCAAAGACGGCGCAAAAGTAAATAGTGTTTACTGAATAATTTATAACTCTCTGATATTTAAGTTTTTATAACT
>ERZ780208.946-NODE-946-length-25944-cov-5.303642_pt1 | contig 25944 bp, 20 predicted proteins | sample MGYA00511167_ERZ780208 | MGnify/ENA primary metagenome ERZ780208 (study PRJEB29588, sample SAMEA2159202) | human gut metagenome | biome: human gut; feature: human-associated habitat; material: faeces | place: Denmark | collected 2008/2010 ...
CGCCCAAGCGCGAGTACACGCCGTCGACACGCGAGCGAGTGGAGGAGCTGATGAGAAGAAGTTAGTTTTTAGAATTTAGGTATTAGGAAATGAGATACGGAATGCCCTATATGGGGAGTAAGAGTAAGTTGGTTAAAGATTAATCGAGGGCGGACGTGTGCCGTCCCCGGGATCGAATTTTTTTGGTTCCGGAGTTATATCAAGTACACGGCAGAGTATTATGAACACTACTAAGCCTATAGCGATAAAAGGGTGCTCAATAGCGGCGTTAAAAAAACGACCTATAGCCCAAAAGAAGCCGTCAACAAGTCCCATACTTTCGAGTAGTACCATAGTGAGTTAGTTATGAGTTCACTGCAAATATACGAAACAAAACGCGACAAAGTGACGCATATATGCACAAATAAGAAGTTTTGACCAACAAATACGACGTATAGACCAATATTATTATGGCAAAAAATATAACGATAAGCCTAAGCACGGTATTTAATGGTAGCGGTATTAAGTCGGCTATCTATGGCATGCAAGAGATGCAGAATGTGACTAAGAACGTGCAGCAGTCACTCGAGGGGGCAAAGTCCAAATGGGCTCAGACTGCGGCAGCGTTTGAAGCCACTATCAATACTATAACCAAAATGAATGATGTGGTGCAGTCGATGGCATCGGCGTACTCCAATGCCGAGCTGAACGCTACGCGATTGGAGGTCATTATGCGACAGCGCATGAAGTCCACGGATGCCGAAATAGCGTCTATTAAGAAGCTGACGAGCGCACAGGCCGACCTCGGTATTATTTCGGCAGGGGTGCAGCGTGCAGGGGCGCAACAGTTGGCCACGTTCCTGTATCAAAAATCATCGCTTGAGGTGCTTATCCCGGCGATGAATAACCTTGTAGCGCAGCAGCGCGGTTTTAGCGCTGAAGCCGGGGACGCGGTCAATGTGGCCAACCTCATGGGTAAGGCTATGATGGGTATGACCTCGGCGCTGCGGCGCGTGGGCATCACCTTTACCGAAGCGCAGGAGGCGGCCATCAAGAACGGCAACGAGCAGGAGCATGCGGCGATGCTGGCGCAGATCATCACCGACAACGTCGGCGAAATGAACGCGGCGCTGGCCAAGACTGACGCCGGCAAACAGAAGCAGTTGGCAAACTCGATGGGCGCGCTCAAAGCGAAGATAGGGTCTTTCGTGTCCGGCAGTATAAAAAGCTATGTGACAATATCAAGATGCTCCTCGCGGCGCATCTTGACTTCCTTAAAAAAATCTCGCACCACCTTCCCCATCTCCTCGGAAAGATAAGACATAGCCTTTTCCTTCATCCATTCGGGAATTTCCCAGATAGCTTCGGCTATACTGCCAACTATAGCACCCAGCGTATCTGCATCAGCACCAAGGCTGACAGCACGATGAATGGCATCTTCAAAGGAATGGCTCTGTCCGATAATCCAAAGAGCCACAGGTACTGTCCCTTGGCAAGTTTCATCAAAGTGGTTTTTGACTTGATTGATATTGACATCCATATTGTAGTGCATATTGGCACCAAGCTCTATTAGGGCTTGCTTTATTTCATCCGGCTTTTGACCGTCAATACGCCGCTGTAAGGCGCCGAAAATTGCGATGGCTATACATGTGGCACCTTTTACACCCATTTCATGATTATGAGTACATATAGCACTTTGAGCAGCAGCATTGTAGACCTCCGATGTCTCAAAGAACCACCAGCCGACAGGGCTTACTCTCATTGCCGAGCCATTGCCGAAAGAGTTGTACGGCTGAGGGTTGTCACTGCGCACCCATGCAGCAAATCGGCCTCCGTAACCGCCCTTGGGATTAGGATAGCGACGGCACCAGTCATGCAAGCTTTCGCCAAAATCACGATCGCGTAGCAAAGCATCGGCTATAGCAATAGTACAGATTGTATCGTCAGTGAAACTTGCTTCATTCGGGAAAAATTCAAAGTCATAATCATTTGTGGGATTGAATTCGTAAGCAGACCCTACAATATCTCCGATAATTGCTCCTATCATAGCATTTAATCTTTTTGTGTATTTATAACGCAAAATTACGCAATATGTTTGAAGCCTCCAAATTTTCAGCGTACAAATTACGCATATATTTCATCAAAATACAAATTTGACAGCCCGAAAGGCGAAAAACACCCGATACGCGCACAATTAAGGAATTTTTTCGCTAAAAAATTTTGGGCGTCATTTACAATTGTATAACTTTGTGGCAGATTTTGCGGGCGCACGAGCGTGCCCGCGATATCACCCTATACGCAACCAAATAACACCCTATATATTATTGTAGACCAGTTATGGCAGAAAACAAAGAAAAACTATTCGACCAGTTCCCTCCCGTCAGCTATGATGAGTGGCGGAAGAAAGTCGAGACGGACCTCAAAGGTGCCGATTTCGACAAAAAACTGGTATGGAGAACCAACGAAGGATTCAATGTCCAGCCCATCTATCGCATAGAGGACATCGAAGACTTAAAAACAACTAACTCGCTTCCGGGTCAATTCCCTTATGTGCGCGGCACACGCACCGACAACGATTGGTATGCCCGTCAGGAGATCCTCGCCGAAGATCCCAAGCTGGCCAATGCCGATGCACGCGATGTGCTCACTCGCGGCATCACATCCCTTGGATTTAAGGTCGCTGAGGCTGCCGACGTTCCCACACTACTCAAAGGCATAGACCTGACCAAAGTCGAAATCAACATCGACTGCTGCCCCGGCAAAGCCGTAGACGCAGCCAAGGCTCTTGTAGAGTACATCAAGGCACAAGGTGCCACTGAAACTTTCCGCGGGAGCATTGCCTTCAACCCTCTACGCAAGGCTCTTCGCCACGGAACTCCCCTGTGCGACAGCGTGGTATCTAAGGCCGTAGCCCTCATCGAGGCTGTCAAAGACATTCCCGCGATTCGCGTCATAGATGTTGACAGCGCTATGTTCTGCAACGCCGGCGCATTTATCTACGAAGAACTCGGATACGCATTGGCCTGGGGCGCACAATGGATGACCGCACTCACCGAAGCCGGTGTCAGCGTTGACGAAGCCGCCCGTCGCATCAAGTTCGACATGGGCGTATCCTCCAACTTCTTCATGGAAATCGCCAAATTCCGCGCCGGGCGAATGCTTTGGGCCGACATTATCAAACAATACAAGCCAGCAGACGAAGCCGCAGCCAAGATGATGGTACACGCCTCCACATCACGCTACAACCAAACAATCTTTGATGCTCACGTCAATCTTCTGCGCAGTCAGACCGAGACAATGTCCGCAGCCGTTGCAGGTGTTGACTCCATCACCGTCACCCCCTTCGATGCGCCATACAAAAAACCGGATGAATTCTCGGAACGTATCGCTCGCAACCAGCAATTCCTTCTCAAGGAAGAATCACACATGGACAAGGTTATCGACCCGGCAGGCGGCTCCTACTACGTAGAGACACTCACCATATCCATAGCCCGCGAGGCCTGGAAACTCTTCCTGTCTATAGACGAAGCCGGCGGATTCTTCGCCAAAGTCGCTGACGGAACCGTACAGCAGGCCGTAACCGAAGCCTCCAAAAAGCGCCACACCGATGTCGCTCGCCGCAAGGAAATACTACTGGGCACCAACCAGTACCCCAATATCAACGAAATGGCCGCTGACAAAATCGAAATCAAAGATAGCGAATGTCGTTGCGGATGCGCTGCCGAAGGAGACCTCTCCAAAGCTCTGCCCACCAAACGTGCCGCCTCTGACTTCGAGCAACTCCGCCTGGCCACCGAAGCCGCAGCCAACCGCCCCAAGGTGTTCATGCTCACCATAGGCAACCTGGCCATGCGCTTGGCTCGTGCACAGTTCTCCAGCAACTTCTTCGGATGCGCCGGATACGAAATCATCGACAACCTCGGATTTGACACCGTAGAGCAAGGCATCGATACCGCCCTCGAGAAAAAAGCCGATGTAATCGTGCTATGTTCCTCCGATGATGAGTACGCCACCCTCGCTCCCGAGGCCTTCAAATACCTCAACGGCCGCGCACAATTCGTCGTTGCCGGCGCCCCCGCCTGCATGGACGACCTCAAAGCCCTTGGCATTAACGACTACGTACACGTACGCGTCAATGTTCTGGACACCCTCCGCGACTTCAACAACCGTCTTCTCAAATAACCCACGTGCCGTATGAAACCTGATTTCAAAACAATAGACATTACCAAAGACGGCTTTGGTCCCGTCGCCACCCCGGCACCTGCAGTAGCCGACGAAGACAAGTGGCTTACACCGGAACTCATTCCCGTCAAACCCATATACACCAAAGAAGACCTCCAAGGCCTCGAACACCTGCATTACGTATCCGGCATACCCCCCTTCCTGCGTGGCCCGTATAGCGCAATGTATCCCCTGCGTCCTTGGACCATCCGCCAATATGCCGGCTTCTCCACCGCCGCCGAGTCCAACGCCTTCTACCGCCGCAACCTTGCCGCCGGTCAGAAAGGTCTTTCTGTGGCATTTGACCTTGCAACGCACCGCGGATATGATGCTGACCACCCTCGCGTAGTGGGTGACGTCGGCAAAGCCGGTGTATCCATCTGCTCTGTCGAAGACATGAAGGTCCTCTTCGACGGCATTCCTCTGAACAAAATGTCCGTGTCCATGACCATGAACGGCGCAGTACTTCCTGTACTCGCATTCTACATCAATGCAGGCCTCGAACAAGGCGCCAAGCTTGATGAAATGGCCGGTACAATCCAGAACGACATCCTCAAAGAATTCATGGTGCGCAACACCTACATCTACCCACCCGAATTCTCGATGCGTATCATCGCTGACATCTTCGAGTACACCTCGCAGAACATGCCCAAATTCAACTCGATATCCATCTCAGGCTACCACATGCAAGAAGCCGGTGCCACCTGCGACATCGAGCTGGCATATACCCTCGCAGATGGTCTCGAATACCTCCGTGCCGGAGTAAACGCAGGCATGGATATCGATGCCTTCGCGCCCCGTCTGTCCTTCTTCTGGGCCATCGGCATGAACTACTTCATGGAAGTAGCCAAAATGCGTGCAGCTCGTATGCTTTGGGCCAAGATTGTCAAGCAATTCAATCCCAAAAATCCCAAATCTCTCGCGCTGCGTACCCACTCCCAAACATCCGGATGGTCGCTCACCGAGCAAGACCCCTTCAACAACGTAGGACGTACCTGTATTGAAGCCATGGGCGCCGCTCTTGGTCACACCCAGTCACTGCACACCAACGCCCTCGATGAAGCCATCGCCCTTCCCACCGATTTCAGCGCCCGTATCGCTCGTAACACGCAGATCTATATCCAGGAAGAAACCATGGTCACCAAGCAGATTGACCCTTGGGGCGGATCGTACTACATCGAAGCGCTCACCAACGAGATTGCACACCGCGCATGGGAGCATATCCAAGAAATCGAGAAGCTCGGCGGCATGGCCAAAGCCATTGAAACCGGTCTTCCCAAACTACGCATCGAAGAAGCTGCCGCACGCACACAGGCACGCATTGACAGCGGTCGCCAGACCATCGTTGGCATCAATAAATATCGCCTTGATCACGAAGACCCCATCGACATCCTCGAAATCGACAACACCGAGGTGCGAAAAGAGCAAATCGAACGCCTCAACGACCTCAAGGCTCATCGCGACGAAGCCAAGGTCAAAGAAGCCCTTGCAGCAATCACCGAATGTGTACGTACCAAGAAAGGCAACCTGCTTGACCTTGCAGTTAAAGCTGCCGGACTGCGTGCAACCCTCGGCGAAATCTCCGATGCCTGCGAAGAAGTCGTAGGACGTTACAAAGCAATCATCAGAACCATCTCAGGAGTGTATTCAAGCGAAACAAAGAACGACCCGGACTTCAAGAAAGCCCAGGAAATGTGTGCCGACTTCGCACGACGCGAAGGTCGCCAGCCACGTATCATGATAGCCAAGATGGGACAGGACGGTCACGACCGCGGAGCTAAAGTCGTAGCAACAGGCTACGCCGACTGCGGGTTCGACGTCGACATGGGTCCCTTGTTCCAAACCCCGGCAGAAGCCGCACGCCAAGCCGTCGAAAACGATGTGCATATCCTGGGCGTGTCCTCCCTTGCCGCAGGTCACAAGACACTCATACCTCAGGTTATCGCCGAACTTAAAAAACTCGGTCGCGAAGACATCCTCGTCACTGCCGGCGGCGTAATACCTGCACAGGACTATGACTTCCTCTATAAGGCAGGTGTCGCAGCCATCTTCGGCCCCGGTACACGCATTCCCGCTTCGGCAATCAAGATGCTCGAGATTCTCAACGCCGCCGAAGCCGAGGCATAATCTGCGCAATTTCAAAGCCGGGGAATCCGGCCACGATTTTCATCCATAGCGAAAGCCGCACCCCGATTCAACGGAGTGCGGCTTTCTATTAATAGCTTCTAACCGTTCATATAGAACGGTTGAGATTCAACCGACTATCCCGATAACGAAAACTTTAACATTTTTTATTTAAATAAATTTTGGTTTACAATATAAACCTGTTTACCTTTGCAAAGGATTAATGAAGGGCAACATCGCGCGAGTCTGCCTTTTTATTTTTCCGAAATATGGTTTACAATATAAATCGCTTTATTCAAATAAACAATGGAAGACAAAAAACTAACGCCACAAGAGAGCATGGCTCTTATTGCCCAAATGATCGAGACATCAAAACATCGCGTGGCAATGCCAAACATCAAAATCTCCGTAATGTGGGCAGTCCTAACAATCTTATCTGCAGCAATCGTACTCATCGTTAGTCTAACCTGTTATACCCCATGGATTAATCTTGTATGGATGGCAATACCGGTTGTCGGAATTCCGGCCACCATAATAACGGCAAAAAAAATGAAAGTCGAAATGGTGGCAAAGACGGCAATCGACAACATAAGCGACAGGATCTGGAAAACCGTGGGTTTTATCGCTATATTACTTTCAGTAGTATGTCTTGTGTTTAATCTTCTCGGTTATCCGCAAGCATGGCTCGCCATGTTCTACTACGGATTCATCGTTGTCGGATTCGGCGCCGCAATGGAAGGCATAATACTGAAAGAATGCAGCTACATCTTCGGCGGCGTATTCTCCATTATCGCAGGATTCTTCGTTGCAGCCCTTAACATCTGCATGATTCCCTTAATGATGGCATGGCTCCTGCCTCTATATATGTTATGCTTCCTGCTTATGTTCATCGTTCCGGCTTTCGTTATACGCAAGAAAATTAACGCTTCCAAACGATGAAAGAATTGGATCCGTTGCTTCACTCACAGCTGAGGCTCGCTATAATGTCTATACTAATGAATGTCGAAGAAGCAGACTTTGTTTATCTTCGAGAAAGCACCGAATCAACAGCCGGGAACCTCAGTGTGCAGCTCGACAAGCTATCATCTGCCGGATATATATCTGTTACAAAAGGATTTGTCGGGAAAAAAACACGTACGACATGCCGCGTTACCGAAAAAGGCCGTAAAGCCTTCGAAAACTATGTAGATGCACTGAAACAATACGTCAACCTACAATAAACCTTGCAATAAATACAGTTTTCTTCTCATACCAAGGGGCTGCACCTCAAATTGGTTCAGCCCTTTGTCTTGTCGCATACACATTAGGCGACAAGGGCAGATACGGTAGTATCATGTATTTTTCGTAACTTTGCACAGAAAAACGACTCCACTGCGGGCTCGCCGAATCCGTTAACGATGGTACATAATAGCCACCATACACACCACCGGCAGCCACTAACAACGACAATAAATGACCGTTACACTCACAGTCCTGGCCCTTACCGTGGCCATGTTCGTTTGGGGCCGCATACGTTCAGACGTTGTTGCCCTGACAGCACTCGCCGTTCTCCTCGTGAGCGGAGTACTCACCCCCGCCGAAGCACTCGCCGGATTTGCCTCACCCATAGTAATTATGATGGCCGGATTATTTGTCGTAGGCGGCGCTGTTCTACGCACCGGTTTGGCACGTGCCGTAGGCTCGGGATTGGTACGCGTGGCACACGGCAAGGAAACGCCCACGTTTCTACTGGTCATGGCTGCTACCGCATTTATAGGCGCATTTGTCAGCAATACCGGCACTGTAGCCCTGATGATGCCTATAGTCATAAGCATGGCCACTCAAGCCGGGTTTCAAAGCTCGCGTCTGCTCATGCCGCTGGCCTTTGCCGGAAGTCTCGGCGGAATGCTCACCCTTATAGGTACCCCCCCAAACCTTGTTATAGATGAGGTGCTTGTCGAAAACGGATACCAAGGCCTCGGATTCTTCGAATTTCTGCCCGTGGGTGCTGTCTGTCTGGCAATAGGCATCGCCGTACTATTGCCTCTAAGCCGTATGCTGGTATCCAAAAACCGCAGCAAGCATCAAGACGAAGACGTACACAAGACGCCCCAAGACCTTGCACGTGAATACAATCTACCCGGACGCATACGTCGTTACACCGTTGAGGCCGGCACAGCGGCAGCCGGTGCATCGATACGCGACCTGGATACACAGGGTCGCTACGGCGTGGCCATATTCGAAATACGCAACGAGCGCCGCTCTTCCTTAGGGCTGCTACGCGACATCACACAAGATATTGCCGAAGCTGCCACCGTACTTGCGCCCGGGGACACAATCTACGCCGGAGGAGAGAGTCATGATTTGGACACCATGGCCGCCGAGCTGGGGCTGCACCGCTGCGATGACGGCGATAGCAGCCTTGAATTCTACGATGTGGGACTTGCCGAAATAGTCGTAATGCCCGATTCGCGTCTTGAAGGACTACGCATACGCAATTCCGGATTGCGAAAGGCCCACCACATCAACGTCATCGGGATTAGACGAGGCAACAGCTATATCACCGACCAGATAGCCGACACAAAGATGCACTGCGGCGATGTCCTACTCGTCCAAGGCCGTTGGGACGATATTCAAAGCCTCAATTCCGAAGCGGACAATTGGGTAGTCATTGGACGACCCGAACACGCAGCCGACCGCGTACTCTTAGACTACAAGGCTCCGGTAGCGGCGGCAATAATGCTGCTTATGATTGCCATGATGGTATTCGATTTTGTTCCCGTAGCTCCGGTTACAGCCGTTATCATTGCCGCACTGCTTACCATCTTCACAGGATGCTTCCGCAATGTTGAAGCTGCATACAAGACCATCAATTGGGAAAGCATTGTGCTCATAGCCGCTATGATGCCTCTATCCACGGCACTCCAAAAAACCGGTGTATCATCCGCTGTCTCCCAGACATTGGCAGACAGTCTCGGCTCGGCCGGTCCTACAGCCATGCTTGCCGGATTGTATATTGCCACATCTCTGCTCACGATGTTTATCAGCAACACCGCCACGGCCGTACTTATGGCCCCAATAGCCATGGCCGCTGCCACACAAACCGCCGCCAGCCCATACCCCTACCTTTTTGCCGTCACCCTTGGTGCCAGCATGTGCTTTGCCTCGCCATTCTCCACACCGCCAAACGCTCTTGTAATGAAAGCCGGTGGATATACTTTTATGGACTACGTGCGCGTAGGGCTACCGCTTCAAATTGTTGTGGGCATCGCCATGATACTGCTATTGCCGCTGATATTCCCATTCTAAAACGTCTTGAATACACAGGAGAGCATTTTTGCTCCGGCCACAGCTGTCTATATCTGGCCAAGAGGAAAAAGCGCCGCACACGCGTTAAATTGAGTTAAACGCGTAATTAATAACAAGACGCTGCGTCTAACAATAAAAAAGAATTACAACCAAGCAATATGTACCTGCTCGAAGCCAACAATATCAAAAAAGAATACACCGGGCACCTTGCGCTGGACAATGTTTCAATGCATGCCGCCCAAGGCAAAGTCCATGGACTGCTCGGGCCCAACGGAGCCGGAAAGACCACACTGATACGCATCATCAATCATATCACCGCCCCTGATAGCGGCGAGGTGCTTTTGGACGGACACCGCCTAACTGCAGCCGATGTTTCACGCATCGGCTATCTACCCGAAGAACGCGGACTCTACAAAAAAATGCGCGTTGGCGAACAAGCCATATTCTTTGCTCGCCTCAAAGGTATGAGCCGTAACGATGCTCGCACCGCCGTCCACGAATGGTTCGAAAAACTGGGCATCACCTCCTGGTACGACAAAAAAGTTGAGGAACTCAGCAAAGGCATGGCACAGAAAGTACAATTTGTAATCACCGTTCTCCACCGCCCGACACTACTGATTTTCGACGAGCCCTTCAGCGGCTTTGATCCTATAAATGCCGACATCCTACGCCGCGAGATACTGCGGCTACGCGACCAAGGTGCCACTGTCATCTTCTCGACACATAACATGTCCAGCGTTGAGGAAATATGCGATGACATCACCCTAATCAACCATTCGCGCGTCATCCTCGATGGCGAGGTCAACGCCATACGCCGCGAATACGGCGGTGGTCGCCTGTATATCGATTACAACGGCGATAGCGATGCGATGCACCGCGCTATAGACACCATTGACAATATACAACTGGAAAGCAATGTCCAAGGCCTCGAAGCGGCACACCTCAACGGCGCCGATGCACGCGCCATCATCACAGGCGTGAACACGGACGACATCCGTAAGGCAATCATCGCCGCAGTCAATCCGGCAGTGTCCATGCGTGCCATGGGCACATACATGCCATCCATGGACGACATATTCATCACAGCCGTCAAATCTTCACAGAGCGCCATGGGCTGACAATGGCATACCGGATTTCGTCACTGTATATTTTCTTCCGATTATTCCCAATTCACGCCAATCTACACTAACACTATGTCCAACCTTTCCATAGTCATTGCACGCGAATACTTGCAGCGAGTGCGCCGCAAAAGTTTCATAATATCCACCCTACTGATGCCGGTGCTAATGCTCGGAATCATGGCAGCGCCCGCGCTCGTAGCTGCATTCTCCGGCCCTGAAGAAAAAGTCATCGCTGTCATCGACCCACAATTTCAAGTTGCACAGTTGCTCGCCGCTTCCACCGATAACACAAGCACCATTACATTTGTGCCCACGGACTTATCTGCCGACTTGGCCAAAGCCGACCAACGCTACGATGCCGTTCTCGACCTTGGACAAGACGTTATAGCCGACCCAACGCACATACATTTATATACTCGCGGCGCCGCCGCTATGCAGACTGAAAGCGCCATTGCTCAGGCCATTACACAGGCCGTACGTTCCATACGCATAGAGGACATAAAGGCGCAAGTTCCCGAAATCGACAATATCATAAAGCAAATCGAGCCGAACATTGCTATGGACACCATGCGCATAGACACCGAAGAGGAACAAACCACATCCTCTGTGACATCCTATCTGGTGGGTATGGTGATGTCCCTGATGTTGTACATGTTTATCATGCTCTACGGCCAAATGGTCATGACATCAATCATTGAAGAAAAGACCAACCGCGTCCTCGAAGTTGTCGTATCGTGTGTCAAGCCCACATCCCTTATGCTTGGCAAGATACTCGGTATTGGCGCCGTAGCACTAACCCAAATAGCAATATGGTTTGTACTCATAGCGTCCTTCACCACTTTTGCTATGCCATCGCTGACGGCTTCACTCCTCAACTCCTCCGCCGACATCGACCTGCTCAACGCCATAAACATGCTCGGCAACACCGGGTTTATCATCTCACTATTTACATACTTGGCCCTATTCCTCATCGGTGGATACCTTTTCTACTCGGCCATCTATGCCGCCATAGGCTCGGCTGTGGATAATATCCAAGACGCCTCACAACTCCAATCCTTGGCTATGGTTCCTATCATCCTTGGACTCGTATTCAGCATGAGCGCTGTCTCCGATCCAAACTCGGGCATGGTCTTCACAATGTCCATAGTACCCTTTACCTCACCTATGGTAATGATGGCTCGACTACCCTTCGGCATTGATACATTGCAGTGCATCATCTCGCTGGCCATACTCTACATTTCAACAATTGCCATGATATGGTTTGCCGCCAAAATATACCGCGTAGGCATCTTCATGTATGGCAAGAAACCTACAATAGCCCAAATGCTGCGCTGGGCGCGCTACAAATAAACGAAAACACACTCCATACAGCCGAGCAGCTACGCTTCTTCATACGCCGAACGCGGCTCGGCTGTTTTAAGCCTTGTATTACCGCTTCCGTTTGCCGAAAAATAGTTACCTTTGTATGATAAAGCATCTGACGCGGCATCCGTCTTACGATTACGCCGCACGAACAATGCTGAGCAGTAGAGCAATACACAGGTAAACGCCATACAGACACCATCCCAAAATGAAGAATATAGTTACACGCGCCGTCTCCGGCACAATATACGTAGCCGTCATCGTTTCAGCCACCATCGCAGGCGGATACTGGTTTTTTGCCCTTACCGGCATACTCGCAGCCACTGCCGCCTTTGAATACCAACGCATGGTTGCGCAAGCTGAAGGCCACGACATTCCTTTGGCTATACGCATGACCGATTTTGCAGCCACTATGCTACTATGGCTCGCAGTCCCGGCATACGTTTACACCGCCGCCGCTTATCCCGGATACGAAGGCAAGGCCATTGTCGCCACGCTCATAGCCGTAACCGCCATCATGGTACTTTACCTTATTATACGCATGGCATTGGCTCTGCTCCAAAGTGGCCCCGCAGCCTTTTCCATGGCCGGACGCTCGTACCTTGGAGTGCTCTACATCGGCGTGCCAGTGGCTCTACTCAACGCACTGATGGCGCATACAGGCTCGGCATTGGTGCTGCTGATGTTCGTCATGATTTGGCTTAACGACACGGGAGCATATCTCGTGGGCACGGCCCTTGGACGCCATCCCTTGTGCAAACGTCTATCCCCCAAGAAAAGCCAAGAAGGTTTTTGGGGAGGAATGGCATTCTGCATACTCGCCGGAGCTGTATATGCCTTTGCCTTTGCCCACAACGAATTCCTGACATGGGCTACTTTCGGCATCATCATCTGCCTGGCATCCACAGCCGGCGACCTCTTTGAATCAATGATGAAACGTGCTGCCGACATTAAAGACTCAGGCAACCTCATTCCCGGCCACGGAGGAGTGCTTGACCGCATCGACTCGCTGTTGATGGCTGCACCCGCTGCCGCACTTTTCGCCTTGGCCCGCCTTCTGGCACAAGTGTGCTGAAGCAGACAGCATCGCCCCCCCCGAATGCCACGTCGTGCGGCAGCGCACAGACACATTATCGCACAATTTGGAAATTCGGCAAATACGCCGTACCTTTGCATCGAAAAGGCGCCGCCACAACGGCGCCGCACCATGTTTTCCACGCTACAACAATCAACCAACAACCATACACAATGAAAGATCAACAACTCATCGACCAAGTGACAGCCAAAGCCAAGACATGGCTGCGCGATGGATACGACCAGAAGACACAAGATGACGTACGCCGAATGCTCGATGCCGAAGACCCGACCGAGCTCATCGAGTCATTCTACAAAGACCTAGAATTCGGGACAGGCGGTCTGCGCGGCGTCATGGGCGCGGGCTCCAATCGCATGAACATCTATACCGTAGGAGCTGCCACACAAGGTCTGGCCAACTACCTAAAAGAGGCTTTTGCCGACCTGCCTCAGATTTCGGTTGTCGTAGGCCACGATGTGCGTAACAACTCCGAATACTTTGCCCAGACCGTCGCCGACATCTTCTCTGCCAACGGCATCAAGGTATATCTCTTCGAGACCTTCCAGCCCACCCCCGAGCTGTCCTTCGCCATACGTCATCTCGGATGCCAGAGCGGCGTCAACATTACCGCATCTCATAATCCCAAAGAATACAACGGATACAAGGCTTACTGGGCCGATGGTGCACAAGTACTTGCCCCACATGATGTCAACATCATCAACCACGTCAACAAAATCACCGATGTACGCGACATCAAGTTCGAAGGCAATCCCAAACTGATACAGCACATCGGAGCTGACATCGATGAAGCCTTCCTGGCCGCCGTCAAGAGCCTCTCACTGGACCCGGAAGTCATCAAGCGCCATCACGACCTCAAAATCGTCTACACACCCATACACGGAACAGGCGTCAAGCTCGTACCCGCATCGCTGCGCAACTACGGATTTACAAATATAATCCATGTCCCCGAGCAAGACATACCCTCCGGCGACTTCCCCACCGTGGTTTCGCCCAACCCAGAAGTGCCCTCCGCAATGACATTAGCCATAGCCAAAGCCAAGGAAACAGGTGCTGATGTCATCTTTGCCTCCGACCCCGATGCCGACCGCATAGGCTGTGTAGCACGCGATGCCTCCGGTGAATACGTCCTCATCAACGGCAACCAGATAGTCATGATTCTACTCAACTATATCATGCAGCGAAACCGCGAACTCGGACTACTCAAAGGCAACGAATACGTTGTCAAGACCATCGTCACCACCGAGACCATCCGCCGCATAGCCGATCGTCAAGGCATCAAGCTCTACGACAGCTACACAGGATTCAAGTGGATTGCCAACGTTATTCGCGAACACGAAAAGGATGGACGATACCTCGGCGGCGGCGAAGAAAGCTACGGGTTTATGGCCGAGACATTCTGTCGCGACAAGGACTCCGTATCCGCTATATCCCTTATGGCCGAAATCGCCGCATGGGCCAAAGACCGCGGCATGACCTACATGGACATGCTCAAAGACATCTACCTCACCTACGGATACAGCCACGAAGTAGGAGTGTCGGTAGTGCGTCCCGGTAAGACCGGAGCTGACGAAATCAAAGCCATGATGGTTAACTTCCGCGCCAATCCACCCAAAAGCATAGGAGGCAGCGTTGTCGTAGCAATAAAAGACTACACCACGCTCGAAAACAAGGACCTCCGCACAGGTGTCATCACCAAAATGGTTTTCCCCGACACAAGCAACGTCCTCCAATACTACACCGAAGACGGCACCAAAGTCTCGGTACGACCCAGCGGCACCGAACCCAAAATTAAATTCTACATCGAAGTCAACGGCAAGATGGATTCTGTCGCCGACTATGACCGCTGCGGCCGCGAAGCCGAAGCTAAGGTAGAAGCCGTCAAGAAAGACCTCGGCATCTAAGACACTTACAACATACCTGCAGGAGGGAGTGCCGCGACATGCGGCGCTCCCTCCTTGCTTTATGGCTCATGCCTCCGTTTTTTTAACAATTGTGAAACCCCACCCATACATAGCCAAATAAGTATAAACATCGCACACATATAGTACCACATATCAATAAAATCAGTAAATTCGCACTCACAAAACACTTAGGACGAACCAAAACAAAACATATAAACAGAAAAACAAGCCCAACACGACACTATGAAACCAATAAGCATCGTTACAGCCATGGCGCTGGCATGCGCCGGCGCCGTGTCAGCACAAAACGCGACAAGCTCGCGCATCCTTACATGGGACGACTTCACCGGCACTGCCCAGTCCACCGTCAACGGCGTTGTATCAGTCAAAAGCTACGCCACTCCGCGCGCTCAGCGACAAATGCAGTCAGGCTCGGACTTCTTCTCCGACCCATTCTTTGATTTTTTCTTCGGAAACCCCTACGGACAACAAAACCCACGCCGACAGCAGACTCCGCGCGAAGAGCCCAAGCAACGACAAATAGGACTCGGTTCGGGCGTCATCATATCCAAAGACGGATATATTGTCACCAACAACCACGTCGTTGACGGCGCCGAACGCCTCGAAGTCACCCTCAACGACAATCGAAACTTCAATGCCACCGTTGTTGGGACAGATGCCACCACCGACCTGGCACTCATCAAAATCGATGCCCCCGATCTCCACGTAATCCCCATGGGCGACTCCGAAAAGCTAAAAGTCGGTGAATGGGTTCTCGCCGTAGGCAACCCCTTCGGATTTACCTCCACCGTCACCGCCGGCATCGTGAGTGCAAAGGCACGCAATATCTCGGCCACCACCGGCATACGTTCCACCGGTATCGAATCATACATACAGACTGACGCCGCCGTCAACCAAGGCAATTCAGGCGGAGCACTCGTCAACCTCGCAGGACAACTCGTGGGCATCAACACCGCCATATACTCGCAAAACGGCGCATATGTCGGATGTTCTTTCGCCATCCCCACCTCCATCGTCCAAAAAGTAATAAGTGATATACGCCAATATGGAGCCGTACAACGTGCCTACCTCGGCATATCATTCTCCGAAGTAACGCCTGAATTGGTCAAAGAAAAGAAAATTCAAGGTACTACGTCCGGCATCTACGTTCAGTCCGTTGAAGACCGCTCGGCCGCACGCCGTGCCGGATTACAGGAAGGCGATATCATCACCGCTTTGGCCGAACACCCCACTCTCTCCACAGCTCAGATGCAGGAAGCCATGGCCAAATGCAGCCCCGGAGACACGGTTACCATCACCTACTATCGTGACGGGAAAAAGCATAATGCACAAGTAACGCTGCGCAACAACCAAGGTGATACCACCCTCACTCGTGCCGGAAGTGTCACCGACCTCGGATGTATATTTGCCAAAGCCGACAAAGACACCCGTGAGCAACTCGAGATAAGCCACGGCGTACAAGTGAGCGAGTTATCTGACGGCCCGGTAAAAGACGCCGGCATCCGTCAAGGTTTCATCATCCTCAGCATCAACGGCAACGATGTTTCCACACCTGAAGACATCGAACGCATCTACGACAATATCATAAAGACAGACGCAGACAAAGTTCTCTTTATCAAAGGCGTATATCCCACCGGTAAGCAAGCGTTCTACGCCGTACCGCTCAACCAGTGATAAATCAAGACGCTGCAATTTACACCTAATAATATAGGAGTCTACAAGCGACATACAAGCATAATCCGCACACTCAGCCATATGTAAAGATTGGAGATATCTCCGATAAAAGCTGAGTATTCTACTAAACGGGGCACGGACAAATGTCCGTGTCCCGCTATATTAATTCCCCGAAACAGAGTCAACTATTTTCAGAAACTGACAAATTCAAAGGAATTTTATAATTCACAGTTGATTCTTATGGCTTTTCTTATTTGTTTTGCTAAATTTGCTGCAAATAAACCAACCAAAGACATGACTCGACGCATAATTACCTCGCTCTTCAGTTTCGCCATTATACTACACGCTATGGCTCAAAAGGCTGAACTTCTTAACCGCCCCTTTCAAGAATTCACTAAAGGCGCATTCGTAAAATATCAGGATTATCATCCGTCCCAGTTCTTAACCGATAATAATTGGCAAATTCTCTGCGCCTTTACGGAACCGGGGAAAATCAACAAACTTGACTCTCTCGGAATCTCATACAATAAAAGCCAACTTCAACTATTACAGGTAGGCGGACTTTTGAAATGCTATAAAGACAGTGCCCAAACTCTAATGCCCATTCTTAATCGAGAACAGACAGACCTACTGCGTCTACAAAGCAAAACATTAGCAGACAGCATCTATCCCTCTCTAAAGCCCAGATTTGTCAAACTTACTAAGCTTTTTAAAAAACAAGGATATACAGCACAAACCTATTCTTTGATTTTCTCATGGTTGCTTGACGGTATTGTGTGGAATGGAGATAAACTTCCAAGCTATTCCCAAATGCCTGAACATCCGACATGGCGCGGTGTTTATTGGGCAACTTTCAGCAAGAACCCCTTAGCAATATTGGGCACAAATAAATATGGTCCAATCGCAATAAATTGGTCTGACGACCTTGGATATTGGGCGAATGATAAGTTAATGATTAATATCGCCGACCATATCAAGGCACATCCCGACAGTCTTTATCTCCCTGCTACACTTACCAATAGAGCTCTTAAATGGGGCATATGTGATGATAAGGGAAAAATCATCATTCCGGTTATGACGATGAACGAAACAAGCCCTATCAATACCATTGCCGATGAAATTACAACTGAATTGTGTGCCGAAGTCAATAAAAAGGCTGCGGCGGTAGCTCCGCAACTTCACATCCTTAACCCAAATGAAGCCGCAGTTATATTTTATCACGAGATAATGTGGTATATATTCTCAAAGCTTGAATCCGACAAAGTTGTACAAATGCCTGCCATTCTTAAAGGGGAAGAAGTAGGAAGCGAACACCTGAGAGACATTACTTTCATCTGCTTGGATTAGCATTGAGAAGTCCTAAACATCGTTGATAATATCGGGAAGTTATGGACAATCTCATTTTTTACTTGTCCATCAACTAAGTCAACACGCTCCCGGGCGACATACAAAATGCTTGCGAACCGGGGTGCATCAATAATGCATATCTACAGCAGATAAAGTTGGCCGACAAGATTACCTCGGTTATTTAAAAAGATAAAACCGGATTAAACCTAATCTGCCGACTAAATGTTTAGCATAATTTAACCGCGCAAACGGCTTTTTTGCCTTTGAAAACTCGACAAAAGTCCGTACCTTTGCACAATCTTTGGACTGAAGTACACAGTTATGAGACAACTCAAGATTACAAAATCCATTACCAACCGCGAAAGCGCCTCCCTCGACAAATATCTTCAAGAGATAGGTCGCGAGGAACTCATTACAGTAGAAGAAGAAGTAGAACTGGCTCAACGCATCAAGCAAGGCGACCGAAAAGCCCTAGAAAAGCTCACGCGTGCCAACCTCAGATTCGTTGTCTCTGTCGCAAAACAGTATCAAAATCAGGGACTTTCGCTACCGGACCTTATCAACGAAGGAAACCTCGGGCTCATCAAAGCCGCCGAAAAATTCGATGAAACACGAGGCTTCAAATTCATATCCTATGCTGTATGGTGGATACGCCAATCCATCCTACAGGCTCTTGCCGAGCAATCGCGTATCGTACGTCTTCCTCTCAACCAGGTAGGTTCGCTCAACAAAATCACCAAAGCACTCTCCAAGTTTGAGCAAGAAAACGAACGCCGCCCCTCGCCTGAAGAATTGGCTGCACAGCTCGACATACCTGTCGAAAAAGTAGCAGATACCCTCAAGGTATCCGGACGACACATCTCCGTGGACGCCCCCTTTGTCGAAGGCGAAGACAACTCGTTGCTCGACGTGCTCACCAACGACGACTCGCCCATGGCAGACGCCACTCTAACCCAGGAATCACTTTCCAAGGAAGTAGACCGCGCCTTGCATCAGCTCCATGAGCGTGAACGAGAAATCCTCAAAATGTTTTTCGGCATAGGTTGCCAGGAAATGACACTCGAAGAAATCGGCGCCAAATTCGACTTGACACGCGAACGTGTACGCCAAATCAAGGAAAAAGCCATACGCCGCCTCAAAGGACAGCGCTCGCGCCTTCTCAAAACATACCTCGGCCAATAAGCGGCCAAGAGTAGCTGTGTCATATCCCTGCCACTTAGCAGAGACTCACATAATTTCCGGACTCAATGCAGTCCGGTTTTTTTCGTCAACCCACCACAACACAGCGTAAGCAACAGCAAAAACCAGGCAAATACAGCCACGGAGAATAAAGCGAAGACACAAGCACGTCAAAAAACACGCATATCTACGCATAAAAAAGGAGGCAAAAACCTCAAGCTATTGCACATTAGCAAAAAAAATCATACCTTTGCAACCGCTTTTCATAGCCCTCCCTCGTGTGATGGGAAATTAAGAGCAACTTAATTTTTAGTAACACAAAACAACACAAAAACACCAATGAAGACATTCCAACTTCAAGCCGAGCCCCGTACCGATCTGGGCAAGAAGGCTACCAAAGCACTGCGTGCTGAAGGAAAAATCCCCGTAGTTCTCAATGGCGGCGCCGCTGTCGAACTGCCCTTCACCGGCACTCTTGCTCCCGGCCAGAAACTCGTTGAAATCGGCGACAACAAAGCGCTTATTACCACCGACCTTGTCGTGGCACAGGACGATGTACGCAAACTCGTCTACACCCCCGACATCTTCGCTATCGAACTCGACTTTAACGGCGGCAAAAAGATGGCCATTCTCAAGGACATCCAATTCCACCCCGTCAAGGACACTATCCTCCACATGGATTTCCTCGAAGTTGACGACAAAAAACCCGTGGTCATCCAAGTGCCCGTCAAACTTGAAGGCCATGCTGAAGGTGTCAAAGCCGGCGGCAAACTCAGCCTCTCAATGAAGAAACTCAAAGTTAAAGCCATCTACACCAACGTCCCCGAACGTCTTGTCATCAACGTCGACAACCTCGGTCTTGGCAAAGCGCTTCAAGTAGGTGACCTCCACTTTGAAGGCCTTGAATTGGTCAACGCCAAGAACGCCGTAGTATGTGCAGTACAACTGACCCGCGCCGCTCGCGGTGCACAGGCTGCCGCTGCTGAATAACACATTCATAACCGATACTCGACACAGCAACGATGAAACATCTCATTGTTGGCTTGGGCAATATCGGCGATGAATACCGTGACACCAGACATAACATCGGTTTCAGAATATTGGACGCCTGGGCCCAGGCGTCCAATATTTCTTTTGAAACCGGACGTTATGGCGACATCGCGCACACACGCCTCAAGAACCAACAAGTGGTCCTGCTCAAGCCCTCCACATACATGAACCTCAGCGGCAATGCCGTCCGCTACTGGAAAGAAAAGGAGAACATCGCCATCGAGAACATCCTTGTGCTAGTAGATGACATAGCCCTACCCTTCGGCACCATACGCCTCAAGCCCTCCGGTAGCGATGCAGGACACAACGGGCTGAAAAACATTGCGGATATGCTCGGCACGCAAAACTACGCACGACTTCGTTTCGGCATAGGAAACGACTTTCCGCGCGGTTGCCAAGTCGACTATGTCCTCGGACATTTCACGCCGGAGCAAGAGGACGCACTTTCAGCCCGCGTAAACATTGCCGTCGAAGCCGCACAAGACGCAGTCCTCGCCGGACTGCAGCACGCCATGTGCAACTACAACAACAAGTAGCTTTCCGACCCGCGAACACGGCGTCATACACCTCGAACCCAACAAGACGGCAGTGCGATTGCAATAGCAATCATTTTGGTTTCCGAACCCATGCAACAAAATAATGTAAAACTTTGGAAGGCCGAGGATTTATTAGTAACTTTGCACAACAGAGAACCAGTGCCGCGCGGACACGCCTTCACGCGGCACGGCTTCAAATAAACGACACGGACGACTATGCTAAAAAATTTTTTCATGTCATTCCTCGGCTCGATGGCCGCCATTTGGCTGTCGGTGATGATATTGTTCGTTCTCACAATCGTATTCGTTGCCGGCCTTATCGGATCAAGCCTCAAGAGTGTCAAGATAGCGGATCACAGCATATTACACATACAGCTTGACGGAGTCATCAGCGAACACCGGACGCCGCAAGACATTCCGGACCTCATCCTCAACGGGCAATCCGATGCCACCACCTTCGAGGATATCCTGCGCTCGCTGGAATACGCCGCCACAGACGGCCGCATTGACGGAGTATACATCGACTGCACAGGCAGTACACTTGGTTACGCCTCACGTGCAGAACTACGCGAAGCGCTCGCCCGTTTCAAAAAAGGCACAGACAAATGGATATTGGCCTATGGCGATGAGTTCAGCCAAGGCGACTACTACGTGGCCTCTGCCGCCGATACGGTATATCTAAATCCTATGGGCACCCTTGATATCCACGGCCTATCCTCCTCCGTTCCTTACTTCAAAGACGCCTTGGACAAGTTGGACGTCAACATCCAGGTTTTCAAAGTGGGGACCTACAAAAGTGCCGTCGAACCATTTCTGCTCAACAGCATGAGCGAACCCGCACGCATGCAGACACAGTTGTTCCTCGACTCGATATGGGCCGGCATCTCAGAAGGCATCGGTATGTCACGCAAAATTCCGACTGCCGATGTCTGTGCCTTGGCCGATTCGCTCACCATGAGCCGCAGTGCCCAATGGTGCCTCAATCACAAACTGATAGACAAAATTGCATATCGACGACAAGCCGAAGACGTCTTGTGCGCACTCACCGAAACCGAGGATCCTAAAGATCTTGAGCTTGTATCACCGGCCGAATATATGTCCGATTATGCCACGGCAACCTTGGCCACGGCAGATGACACACATATAGCAGTAGTCTTTGCAGACGGCGATATCACCGAGAATGGGGACAAAGGCATCGTGGCATCTTCACTCGTGCCCGAAATACTTAGTCTTGCCAAAGACGACAAGATTGTCGGAATGGTACTACGCGTCAATTCCGGTGGCGGCAGCGCTTTTGCCAGCGAACAGATATGGGACGCCGTGCGTCATTTCAAGGCACAAAACAAGCCTGTATACGTCTCCATGGGCGACTATGCCGCCTCCGGAGGATACTATATCTCCTGCGGCGCCGACCGCATATACGCAATGCCGCAAACCCTCACCGGCTCCATAGGCATATTCGGAATCGTTCCGTCCATCGAGGGAACATTGGACAAGCATCTGGGCATACACTTCTCCAGTGTCAGCACAAGCCCGGACGCCATTGACATTTCTGTAATCAAGGATATGACCCCAAGACAAAAAGCCGAGATGCAACGTGCCATACAGCGCGGATACGAAACTTTTGTGGGGCGCGTGGCCGAAGGCCGCCATATCTCCAAAGACAGTGTCAATACTATCGCTCAAGGCCGTGTGTGGGATGGTAATACAGCCCTACGCATAGGGCTCGTAGACCGCATAGGCTCACTGCACAACGCCATTGCCGACTTGGCACGTCAAATAGGCATAGCCCCCACTGCATACGCCACATATCCGGCCATGGAGATCTCCCCGCTACAGCAACTGCTCTCTGCAGGTATTGCCGGAAAAGACGCCATACCTGAAGCATTGAAAGCTAAAGCAGCTTGGGCCGCGATACCACCGGCCGAAGCAGACAAAGCCCTGCGTATGCTGGGACAAATCGTCAATATGTCGCCTATACAGGCACGTATGGAAAGCATAACCCTTCAATAAGTTAACGTTGGCACAAAGCCCATGGCCTCACTGAGCACACCCGAACAGAAAAGCGACAAAACCACCTCCAACAGAAACAGGCGATATCCAAAACAACGAAGCCACACCTAAGAACAGGACACCACAAAACGACAACGCAAGATGCACAGATCCACATTAGCCAAACTCATCCTGCTCCCGCTGTCTAAAATATACGGCGTAGTAACGGCTGTGCGCAACCTATGCTACAACTGCAACATCTTCAAGTCGTACTCCTTTGACGTCCCTGTGATCTGCATCGGCAACCTCGCCGTAGGCGGCACCGGCAAGACACCCCATACCGAATACGTCGTAGCCGCCTTACGTGACCGTTTCAACATCGGAATACTCAGCCGTGGATACAAGCGCCACACATCAGGATTTGTGGCCGCTACTCCCCAATCGACCCCTAACGACATAGGCGATGAACCATACCAAATATACCACAAATTCGGTCGTAAAATCACTGTATGTGTATGTGAGGATCGCGTGGCGGGGATAAAGCGAATGCTTGCCGATGATCCATCGCTCAGCATGATTGTCTTGGATGATGCTTTCCAACACCGTCGCGTCAAGCCTGACATAGCGATAGTGCTCACCGAATACAATCGTCCCTATTTCAATGACAAAATGTTGCCCTACGGGCGCTTACGCGAGTCGGCAAAAAACATCACACGTGCCGACATCGTAATTGTTACTAAATGTCCTAACAACATACGGCCTATTGACATTAGGACCTTTGGCAAAAACCTCAACCTGATTCCGGACCAAGGTCTGTTTTATTCGCGCCTTGCCTACGAGCAAACACGTCCTGTCTTCGGCGGCACACCTATACGGCTGGACCAACTCACAACCAACGATGCTGTTCTTGTCATTGCAGGTATAGCCAATCCAAAGCCTTTTGTCCGCTACGTCAAGAGTTTTGACGCACATGTTAAAGTCAACATCTTTGACGACCACCACAACTATACACGCCACGACCTCGAACTTATCACCGAAAGATACAACAGCCTGCAAGGCGCACGCAAAATCATAGTCACCACAGAGAAAGATGCTGTACGATTGCTCAACAATCCGTATTTCCCAAAGGCACTCAAAGGAGCTCTGATGTACGTGCCGGTGCACGTCGATATTATGCACACCGAGCCCGGCGAGACACTGCGCGGCGAGACACTGCGTGACGAGATACTACGTTTGATGAAACTCAAGGGGTTGCTCAGCCCTTCGAGGTACACCTGACAACAGAAACGTAATAAATGCTGCCATGCAGGAGATAATACAAATATTCAAACAACACAATATAACCCATAAAACCATTATTCACAATGCTCGAAAAAATCAAAGAAACAGCGCTTTTTCTTAGCGAACGTGTAAACAACATGCCAAAGACCGCCATCATCCTCGGCAGCGGCCTCGGCGCACTTGTAGACCATATCGACAATAAGATTGTCATCCCCTACAGCCAAATACCGAATATGCCCGTATCTACCGTACAAGGACACAGCGGCAACCTTATCTTCGGCGACCTCAACGGGAAACGCGTTATTGCTATGCAAGGCCGTTTCCACTACTACGAGGGTTATGACATGAAGACCGTCACCTTCCCCGTGCGTGTTTTCCGCGCACTCGGCGTTGATACATTGTATGTATCCAATGCTGCGGGCGGCATGAACAAGGACTTCCGCGTAGGCGACATCATGACAATTACCGACCAAATCAACCTCTTCCCCGAAAACCCGCTGCGTGGCAAAAACTACGAAGAACTGGGACCGCGCTTCCCCGCAATGACAGAAGCTTACGACCACGAACTCATCCGCAAGGCTGACGAAATAGCCAAACGCCTTGGCATTCGTCTGATGCATGGTGTATATGTAGGCACTACCGGCCCCACCTTCGAGACCCCGGCCGAATACGAGTACTTCCGCGTAATCGGCGGCGATGCTGTAGGTATGTCCACCGTTCCCGAAGTCATCGTGGCACGCCACGCCGGAATGCGCGTCTACGGCATCTCCGTCATCACCGACCTCGGAGGCAAAGACGTCCGTCAAGTTCCTACTCACGAAGAAGTGCAGATGGCAGCAGAGAACGCCCAGCCCAAGATGCTCGCCATCATCAAGGAACTTGTGTCCGCCAACTAACACACGATTCCGATCAAACATATATTGTGGTGACACGCCCCGGCTCACGCGGCGGACGTGTCACCACAACATTATAACCGCGCAAAGCGCCTTACACAATAGCCCCTCTTTTCTTTGAAAGTAAACGTTACACCACAAACATAAATACCCGGCATCATGGAAGAAAAGCAGACAGAAATAGCAACTTTAGGCGAATTCGGTCTAATAGACAAAATCACCGAAGGCATCGTCCACAAAAATGTCTCCACAATACGCGGCATAGGTGATGACGCCGCCGAATTGTCTTATCCGGACACACGCGTGCTCGTATCCACAGACATCCTTATGGAAGGTATACACTTTGACCTGACATACGTGCCTCTCAAACACCTCGGGTATAAATCAGCCGTAGTCAATTTCAGCGACATCTACGCTATGAACGGCACACCGCGGCAGATTGTGGTATCTCTAGGCATATCGCGCCGCTTCACCGTCGAGCACATCCAACAACTCTACGAAGGCCTGCGGTTGGCCTGCGAAGTCTACGGCGTAGACCTCGTGGGCGGCGACACGCGCGCCTCGATGACGGGACTGGTCATCACCGTCACCACGCTTGGCTACGCCAAAAAGGAGAAGATCGTCTACCGCAGCGGTGCGCAGCAGAACGACCTCGTCTGCATCACGGGCAACCTCGGGGCCGCCTACATGGGCCTGCAACTGCTCGAACGCGAAAAGCGGGTGCTCGCCGACGTCCAGCACCCCGAACCGCAGTTCAAGGGGTACGAATACCTGCTCGAAAAGTACCTGAAGCCGCGCCCCCGCACCGACATCGTCCGTGCGCTGGCCGAAGAAAAGATCCGCCCCACGTCGATGATCGACCTCTCGGACGGCCTGGCG
>ERZ780208.947-NODE-947-length-25930-cov-3.896850_pt1 | contig 25930 bp, 18 predicted proteins | sample MGYA00511167_ERZ780208 | MGnify/ENA primary metagenome ERZ780208 (study PRJEB29588, sample SAMEA2159202) | human gut metagenome | biome: human gut; feature: human-associated habitat; material: faeces | place: Denmark | collected 2008/2010 ...
GCAACGTGGACGGGCGAGGGCGGCGGCGTGCTGCTCAACCAATGCCCGCATCAACTGGATTTGCTGCAATGGCTCTGCGGACTGCCGACAACGGTGCGCGCGTTCTGCCACGAGGGCAAATGGCACGACATTGAGGTGGAGGACGACGTGACCGCCTATCTGGAATTTCCGGGCGGCGCGACGGGCGTTTTTATCGCCTCTACCGGGGAGCTGCCCGGCACGAATCGGCTGGAAATCGCCTGTGACCGCGGCAAAGTCGTCTGCGAAAACGGTCAGCTGACCTTGTGGCGCTTGCCGCAGAGCGAATCCGCCTATTACCGCCGAAGCGCATCCGCATATCCTCACGCCGAGACGCAGGTGGAGATTTTGCCGCTGGACGGGGAGAATCCGCAGCACGTCGGTGTGCTGAACGCTTTTGCGGCGCATATCCTGCACGGCACGCCGCTGGTGGCGGACGGGGCAGAGGGTATCCGCGCACTGATGCTGTCCAACGCCATGCACCTTTCCTCGTGGACAGGCAAGCCCGTGTCCCTGCCGATTGACGAGGGCGAATTTGCGCGGCTTCTGGCGGAAAAACGCCTGCATTCAAGGAAAAAGCAGGTGAAAGAGGTCACGTTCGCGACGGATCACAGCGGGACGGGAAGGGCAAAATAGGATAGGACGAAAACTCCGGCGCACCATTGAGAAAATGGGGGAGCGCCGGAGTTTTGGCGTGCGCTTTTATCCGCCGAATTGCTTTCCGAAGCAGCCTGTGCTATACTATTCCTTGGAATCAGGAAAGCAAGTTTTGCGGGTGGCGCGTGCTATCCGTATCAGCATACAGAAAGGAACGAACGGCATGATTACGGGGGAACTGAAGAACAAGATTGATGGGCTATGGGAAATCTTCTGGACGGGCGGACTGACGAACCCGCTGGACGTGATTGAGCAGATGACGTACCTGATGTTCATCCACGATCTGGATGACAGCGACAACATCAAGGCGAAGGAATGCGCGATGCTGGGGCTGCCGTACACGAGCATCTTCCAAGGCGACGTGCAGATTGGCGACCGCACCATCGACGGCGCGCAGCTCAAATGGAGCGTTTTCCGCGATTTCCCGGCGGGAAAGATGTACAGCGTGGTGCAGGAGTTTGTGTTCCCGTTCATCAAGGGGCTGCACGGCGACAAGAACAGCGCATACTCGAAGTACATGAGCGACGCGATTTTCAAGGTGCCGACGCCGCTGATGCTGGACAAAATCGTCAGCGCGATGGATGTCATCTACGAGCAGATGGCGCACCTGCAAAGCGCGGACACCCGCGGCGACGTATATGAATATCTGCTGAGCAAGCTGGCGACGGCGGGAGTCAACGGGCAGTTCCGCACACCGCGCCACATCATCCGCATGATGGTGGACATGATGGCGCCGCGCGCGGACGAAATCATCTGCGACCCGGCATGCGGCACATCCGGCTTTCTGGTGGCGGCGAGCGAGTACCTGAAAGCGAACCGCAAGCAGGAAGTCCTCTTCAATCGGCAGAACAAGGCGCACTACATGAACAGCATGTTTCACGGCTACGACATGGACCGTACCATGCTGCGCATCGGCGCGATGAACATGATGACCCACGGCGTGGACAACCCGTGCATCGAGTATCGCGACAGCCTGTCTGACCAGAACACCGACCGCGGCCGCTACACGCTGATTCTGGCGAATCCGCCGTTCAAGGGGTCGCTGGATTACGACATCGTCAGCGCCGACCTGCTGAAAGTCTGCAAGACGAAAAAGACGGAGCTGCTGTTCCTCGCCCTGTTCGTGAAGATGCTGAAAGTCGGCGGGCGCTGCGCGTGCATTGTGCCGGACGGCGTGCTGTTCGGCTCATCGGCGGCGCACAAGGCGATTCGGCAGGAAATCATTGATAACAACCGTCTGGAAGCGGTGATTTCGATGCCCAGCGGCGTGTTCAAGCCCTACGCGGGCGTATCCACCGCGATTTTGATTTTCACCAAGACCGGGCATGGCGGCACGGACAAGGTGTGGTTCTACGACATGCAGGCGGACGGCCTCACCCTCGACGACAAGCGCACGCCCACCCCCGACAACGACATTCCCGACATTGTGGCGCGCTTCCACGCTCTTGAAGCGGAGGAAACCCGGCAGCGCACGGACAAGAGCTTCTTTGTGCCGAAGGAAGAAATTGCCGCAAATGGCTACGACCTGAGCATCAACAAGTACAAAAAGACCGAATATCAGGCGGTGGAGTACCCCTCGACGCAGGAGATTATGGCGCAGATTGATGCGGATATGGCACGGCTGGGGGAGGTATTGGAGGAATTGAGGGGGATGATGTAATGTACCAACAGGTTAAATTAGATGAGGTCTGTGTGCGCAAAATAGAGACAATCTCATCGGATGAAAACGGTTTAATTGATTATTTTGATATTGCATCTGTAGATAACACAAAGAAGAAAATTATTTCTCATCAATCATTGAAAGTCAAAGAGGCACCAAGCAGAGCTAAACAAATCGTGCAGCTTAATGATATTTTAGTTTCTACTGTTCGCCCTAATCTAAATGCTATTGCAATGATTGACAACAAAACAAAGAATAAGATGGTAGCATCCACTGGCTTTTGTGTATTAAGAGCAAGTGAAAAAATTGAACCGCGTTATTTATTCTATTTTGTCCAGTCGCCTACATTCATAAACTCTATGACTGCGCAAGCCACGGGTGCAAGTTATCCGGCTGTAAGTAACAGCATCGTGAAAAGCAGTCATATTCCCCTTCCTGATATTTCTACACAGCGGCGTATTGCTGACACGCTTGATAAGGTGTCGGATGGGATTGGGCTGTGCAGGAAGATGTTGGGGGAGCTTGACTTGATGGTCAAGGCGAAGTTTGGGGAGATGTTTGGGAACCCACTAATAAATCCTAAGCACTACCCTGTTCATCAGTTGTCAGAGCATATTCGATTTCTTACATCAGGATCTCGTGGGTGGGCAAAATACTATTCTGATGAAGGTGAATGGTTCATTACCATCAAAAACGTCAAGAATTGTAATATATCCGTTGATGATGTACAGTGCATTACTCCACCGCAGAATGCGGAAGCTGACAGAACACGTCTAAAAGAAGGGGATTTGCTTATTAGCATCACGGCTGACCTTGGTCGTACTGGTGTGGTCACAAAAGAAATTGCAGAACACGGTGCATATAACAATCAACACTTAACCTGCATTCGCCTTGACCAAAACGCACTTGTCCCGCTCTATGTAGCATATTTTATGGAAAGCAGCGCAGGTAAAGCACAATTTGAAGCTAAAAATATGAGCGCAGTAAAAGCAGGTCTGAATTTTGATGCGATTCGTTCCTTAAAGTTGATTGTGCCGCCATTAGAACAGCAGAATCAATTTGTGACATTTGTCTCACAAATTAAAAAGTCCCAATTGACAATTCAAGGAATACTTGATAAAATGGAAACGGAAAAACTTGCGCTGATGCAAGAATACTTCGGGTAAAGGAGTGAAGGTATGGCTTTCAAGTTTTTCTCGCAAAGGCAGCGTGGGGAAGAAGTGCCTGACGTCCTGCAATATGACGATTTACCGGTGGAATTTAGGAATCAATGTTACTATATAGCGTCTGATATATGTAATGCTATTGAGTGCAGATTATCAAAAGCATTAATCGAAGGATATTGTCGTGAAAAGGGAAGCAAGTTTTTTAGATTTCATAAAATCTATGATTTGGACGATGTCAAATCACTTTTTTCCCAGTGTATTGACGATATGGACACAAGTGATTTTCTTGATTTGATTGATTATATGTACCATTGTTTGTATTCCTTTATCAATATCGGTGATATTTACAAATATTTATCTCCAGCGTCAGTTGAATCCATAAATAAAGCATTTAAAGACTTGAATGACCGATTTAAGCAGCATAATCTTGGCTATGAAGTAACAAATGGAACTCTTATTCGAGTTGATAATCAGGTCGTTCATGCACAATATATAAAACCTGCCTTGCAGCTTCTGTGCGATGAAGAGTTTGCAGGCGCAGAGGATGAATACCGAAAAGCTTTTGAGGCGAGATGCGCTGGTAACAACAAAGATGCAATTCTCAACGCTGGAAAGTGTTTTGAAAGTGTGCTGAAAACTATTTGTGAGAAGAAAAAGTATTCTTTTAACCCGCAAAAGGATACGGCAAACACATTGGTGAATATTCTAAAAGCGCAAGGCTTCTTCCCTGAATATTTGGAAAGCCACTTGAATGGTATCATAACGACATTGCAAAGCGGTGCACCGACCGTTCGCAACAAAGTAGCTGGACACGGGCAAGGTAGCGAAATAACGGAAGCACCTGACTGTCTGGTTGATTATGTGCTGGGGTTGGTAGCCGTTAATTCTGTGCTGCTTGTAAAGCTGTATAAGGCAAGCAAGTAAATAGCGCTTAATAGTCCATAAAGAGGTGACTCTCATGTCCAATTTCTCCCCCTACCTCTCCATCCCGTCCTTCGCCGCGTTCGCCCCAATCGCCGAATCCGCGGAGAAAATCCTGTCCATCGACCCCGCAGCGTGCGTCCTCAACTGCCGCCGGGCGATGGAGGCGGCGGTCAAGTGGATGTATGCGGTGGACGGGTCGCTGGTCATGCCGTGGGATGATAAGCTCGTCACCCTCATCAATACCGAGGAGTTCCGCGGCATCGTGGATGAGCAGCTGATTTTTCGCTTGGATTTCATCCGCCGCATGGGCAATAACGCCGCGCACGGCGGCAAGGTCATCACCCGCGAACAGGCGGTGCTGTGTCTGCAAAACCTGTTCGTTTTTTTCGATTTTCTGGCGTACTGCTACGGCGAAAATTACACCGAACACACCTTCAATCCCGCTTTGCTGGCGGAGCAGAGCGCACAGCCGACCCCGCCCGCGGTGGACGAGGACGCCGCGCGCAAGCTGGATGCGCTCATCAAAGAGAACGCAGCACTCAAGGAACAGCTGACGCAGCGCCGCGAAGAGCAGCATCAGTCGTATGTGCCGAAGCCGCTGGAAATTTCCGAATACAAGACGCGAAAACTGTATATTGATGCAATGCTGCAGGATGCCGGCTGGGTTGAGGGAAAGAATTGGCTGAACGAGGTCAAGCTGCCCGGTATGCCGAACAAGAGCGAGACGGGCTATGCGGATTATGTCTTGTACGGCGACGATGGCAAGGCGCTGGCGATTGTGGAGGCGAAGCGCTCCTGCGTGGATCCGGCGGTGGGGCGGCAGCAGGCGAAACTGTATGCGGATATTATCGAGAAGCAGCAGGGGCGGCGTCCAGTAATCTTCTTAACCAACGGGTTTGAAACGAAAATCGACGACGGGCAGTATCCGGAGCGCAAGTGCGCCGCTATCTGGTCAAAGCGCGATTTGGAGAAGTGGTTCAACCTGCTGCGGATGCGCACGCATTTGGACAATATTGTGGTGGACGAGAACATCGCCGGACGGTACTATCAGGAGAACGCAATCAAGGCTGTTTGCAACACTTTTGATGCGCGCAACCGCCGCAAAGCACTGCTGGTAATGGCGACAGGTTCGGGCAAAACGCGCACGGTGATTGCGCTGTGCAAGGTGCTGCTGGAACACGGCTGGGTGAAGAATATCCTGTTTCTGGCAGATAGAAACTCGCTGGTCACGCAGGCGAAACGCAGCTTCGTGAACCTACTGCCGGAACTTTCGGTTACGAATCTCTGCGAAGAGCGGGACAATACCACGGCGCACTGCGTCTTCTCGACCTACCAGACGATGATGAACTGCATCGACGCCATTGAGGATGCGGAAGGCAAGCTGTTCACGGTCGGGCACTTTGATTTGGTCATCTGCGACGAGGCGCACCGCTCTATCTACAACAAATATCGCGACATTTTTACCTACTTTGATGCGCCCTTGGTTGGTTTGACGGCGACGCCGAAGGATGAAATCGACAAGAATACTTATGCACTTTTTGATTTGGGCAACGGTGCGCCGACGTATGGCTATGAATTAGCGCAGGCAGTCAAAGACGGCTATCTGTGCGACTTCGTATCGGTAGAAACGACGCTGAAGTTCATTCAGCAGGGCATTGTATACGACGAATTGACCGACGAGGAGAAAGAGGAATACGAGGCGAAATTTGCGGATGAAAACGGCGATGTGCCGGAATGCGTGATGCCATCCGCGTTAAACGAATGGGTATTTAATGAGGATACCATTCGCAAGGTGCTGAATATGCTGATGACCGACGGGCTGAAAATTGACTACGGCAGCAAAATCGGCAAGAGCATCATTTTCGCCAAGAATCACACGCACGCGGAGAAAATCTTGGAGATTTTCAACCGCGAATATCCGCATTTGTACGGCTATGCGAAGGTAATCGACAACTACATGACTTATGCGCAGAGCGCTATCGACGAGTTTTCCGACCCGCAGAAACTGCCGCAGATTGCTATTTCGGTGGATATGCTCGATACGGGCATCGACGTGCCGGAAGTGTTAAACCTTGTGTTCTTCAAGAAGGTGATGAGCAAGGCAAAATTCTGGCAGATGATAGGCCGCGGCACGCGCCTCTCTCCGGGGTTGATTGACGGCAAAGACAAGGACAAGTTCTATATTTTCGACTTCTGCGGAAACTTCGAGTTTTTCCGCATGAGCAAAGGCAATGCCAATGCCAGCGCACGCTCGCTTCAAGGGGCGCTTTTTTCGTTGAAGGCACAAATGGCGTTCAAATTGCAGGACGCAGTGTACAAAACCGACGAATTGTCCGCATTCCGTCAAACTTTGGTGGATGACATGGTGCGCAAAGTATCGGAATTGAACCAAGACAACTTCGCCGTCAAACAGCATCTGAAATTCGTTGAATTGTATACAAGCCCGAACCGATATCAGTCATTGAGCTACGAGGACACGCTGATGATGCAGCAGGAGTTAGCGCCTCTGCTTTTGCCGGAGCCGGATGACCCGAAGGCGCTGCGCTTTGACGCGCTCTTGTACGGCATGGAGCTGGCGCATCTCGCGGGACTGCCGTACAATCGGGCGCATCACGACCTGCTGAAAAAGGCGGAGGCGCTCAGCAAAATCGCCAATGTGCCGGAAATTGCGGCACAATCGGCACTGCTGGAGAAAATACTGCATACCGATTATGTGGAAAATACGGGAGTGGATGAATTGGAGAAAATCCGCAAAGCCCTGCGTGATTTGATGAAATACATCACAAACGAGCAATCCGCTTACGAAACAGGCTTTGGTGATGAAATCCTTTCCATTGAATGGAAACAGTCGGAATTGGAAAACGACGACTTGCAAAATTACAAAATGCGGGCTGAGTTTTACGTCCGCCAGCATCAGAATGAATTGGCGATTGCGAAACTCAAGATGAATGTTCCGCTGACGGACAGCGACATTACCCAGCTAGAGGAAATTCTCTGGAGCGAAGTCGGAACAAAGCAGGATTACGAAGCCGAGTACGGAAAGAAGCCGCTGGGCGAGTTCATCCGCGAAATCGTCGGGCTGGATATGAATGCCGCAAAAGAAGCATTTTCCGCTTATTTGACCAATGTAAATCTGGACAGCCGGCAAATCTATTTTGTGAATCAAATTGTGGAGTACATTGTGCATAACGGCATGATGAAGGATATGTCGATTCTACAGGAAGCACCATTCATCGATCAGGGCAGCATCATCGAGGTGTTTACGGATTTGTCAGTGTGGAAGGGGATTAAGGGCGTGATTGACACAATCAACGCCAACGCCTGCGGTGCATAAGCCGCCAATGGCCATCAAGAACTGCGGCTGTGCCGCTGACAGATCTGGAAGCCGAAAAAATCAAGTAAATCACAATTGAATATCACCCTTTTCCGACCTGTGCCTGCACCCGCGGGCGCGGGTCTTTTCTGTGCGGGAACATCACAATAATTTTGCTGACTTGGGCGATATTCGTGCAAAAAAAGACATGATTCATGCGATGAAGGCGCCAAACGCAGAAAGACCGTATATAATACACTCAACAACAGCCGATGCAGGGATGATTCGCGGCGGCGATATGGCACTGGCGATGCTGGGCAGGATTGACATGGACGTGACCAGCGACTGGGCGAAGAACGATCCTACCAACATCTACTGCTTACGCGAAGCAGCGAAGAATATCCTCTACGTTGTGGCGCAGAGCAACGTGATGAACCATGTGACCACTTACGCGGACGACACGGCGGCTCGCAACGATCTCGGCTGCTACATGCCCGGCGACAATGTGGATGCGGACAAACTGACGGCTGCATCTGACCTGTTTGACGGTATTGTCTACGAGCTGTGCGACGGCAAGCTGCCGGAAGGCCTGACGCTGAATGCGGATGGCACGGTGACGGGCACGATTGCCGCGGATACGGCGGACGGCGTGTACAGCTTCAAGGTGGCTGTGAAGGACGGCGACGAGTTCATCGGCTGGCAGGTCGCTTGGTTCCAGGTTACCGTCGGCGAACTGAAGCAGATTGACAACTATGTGGGCGTGGCGCAGCGCGGCGCTTCCTTCCAGATGTATGTCAAGTCCGGCAAGGGCGGTGTGGGCAACAATCCTGCGCTGGTTTACACGCTGGGCGAGGGCAGCGAGCTGCCGGAAGGCCTGTTCTTGACGCAGAACGGCACGATTGAAGGTCTGCCCACGGAAGCGTGCCGCTTCACCGCCGTCATCACCGCGACTGCCCCCTCCGACGGCACGAGCGTGACTTACCCCGCAGTCGTCTATGTGAAGGACTACATTGGCGACGTGACCTACACGGCCGCCAATCTGCCCGCGGCGAAGGTCGGCGAATACTACTGCGTGTCCGTCGGCACGGCAACGACTGCGGATTGCACCAGCGTGACCTACACGCACACGACCGGCTACGCGCTGGTCATCAACGAAACGGGCTGGGAAGTGAAGTTCCTGAACTTCCTGCCGGATGGATTGACGCTGTATCCGAACGGCATTATTGCCGGCGTGCCCACAACGGCGACGTCAGAAGAAGGCGTTGATGTGCCCATTGGCGCAGACGCTGCCGGCTACAAGGATGCGGAAGCCGCGTTCCACTTCGTGGTGAATCCGGCTGACTAAGGCGTAATCAGACATCCGCCGCGAGGCTGCCCAAACGGCGGACTGTCGCAGGGCTGTGGGCGACCGCAGCCCTGTTTTCTGGATTTTTCGGAAACATTGGATGCAAGGAGAAACGAAGATGAAGAAGCGGTTTCGGTATTTGATGCTTGTGTGCATTCTGGCGCTGCTCTGCTTGGGGCTGACATCCTGCGGCGCGAAGCTGGAATACACGGCGACGCTCCTGACGGATGCACAGGTGGGCGTCAGTTACAGCGTCAGCGTGGCAACAGCGACGGGCGCGGATGCTATCACCTATGCGCTCAAGGACGGCAGCAAACTGCCTGCAGGCTTGAGCCTTTCCTCGGCCGGCATGATTACGGGTACGCCTGCTGCAAAGGGCAGCACGAGCTTCACCGTAACCGCGACAGCGGGCAATGCGTCCGTTGATGCGGATTTCACCATCGCCGTGGCGGAGGGTGTGCTGTCCTATGCGGGCGGTGAAATCAGCGTGGCGCAGGGTGAAGCGTGAGCGCATCCGTCGCGTCGGCGACTGGCAGCGGCAGTATCACCTATGCGCTGAAGGACGGCAGCGCTCTGCCGGAGGGCTTGACCCTTGCGTAGGACGGCACCATCAGCGGTCAGGTGAATGAAGCCAGCGACACGGAAGTGACAATCGTGGCTTCTGCCTCCGACTGCAAGGAAGCGGAAGCGAATTTCACCATCCGCATCACCGCACCGGCAGGGCGGTACGCTGGCGACGGCGCGTGTGGGCGAATACTACACGGCGAAGCTGTCCGGCAATGCCAAAGCGACCTACACGCTGGAGGATGATTCTCAGCTTCCCGCAGGACTGACTTTTGAAAACGGGCTGCTGGTCGGCATTCCCGAAAAGGCAAGCAGCTGCGAGATTGCTGTGAAGGCATCGGCGGAAGGGTATTCCGACACCGTAGCGATTTTCAGCATGTCCATCCGCGGTGCACAAGAACAAAGCGATATTTCGTGTACGGTGACGTTTGCGGAATCCAAGAAGGAACTGGCCAGTCTCTATCTGGGCACGGAAGTTTACCTGGATGGTGTGATTCGATCCGACGCGATTGCCAGCAACGACAACCATGTGGAATATGCCCTCAAGGATGGCGATACTCTGCCGGAAGGGCTGACGCTGTATCCCAACGGAACCATCGCCGGTACGCCCACTAAGGCGGGTAAAACGAAGTTCACGGTTATCGCGTCCGCGCAGGGCTGTGAGACGGACAAGTGCAAGTACACCATTACCATCAGCGAAGCGAAGATTGCGTACAGCTCCATGACGCTGGAAGCCGCCAACGTCGGCAGCGAATACCACGCGTCTGTGGCGACGGCGGAAACGCCTGAAGGCAAACCAATCACCTACAGTCTTGCTTCCGGTTCAACCATGCCCGCAGGATTGACCCTTGCGTCCGACGGCACGGTGTCTGGTGTTCCGGAGCAGTATTTTGCCCGCACCTACTTCTACGTCAATGCGGAAGCAGAAGGCTACACCGCTACCAAGGCGACGGTCTGCCTGACCATCTACGACAAGCCCTGCGCGGTGCAGAGCGGCGTGATGGAAGCGGAATTAACCAATCTCGACGGGCTGCAGGGTTCGGGCTGGTCGGGCGGCGCATCCGGCGCGAACATGATTCAGATGTTCCCCGATGCTTCCAATATGCGCGCGGTGGGTTACACCTATATGGACGGGCTGACGTTCACTTTCCGATTTGACAGCGACAAGCAGGTGTCAGATGTTTCGCTGTATGTCTCCCTGTCCAGCGAAATCGGCACAGTGACCTTCAATCCGTCCAACCTTGGAATTTTGCTCAACGGTACAGAAATCAACTATGCGGATATGACCGTGACCGGCACAACGAACGTTGTCAGTGCGTTCAAGGAGTACGCGGTGTCGAGCAGACTCACGCTCAACGAGGGCGAGAATGTGGTGCAGCTTGTCATTCGCGATAACCTGCTCATCGGCGGCGAACGCATTGGCGGCCCGATTATCGACTGCATCCGCGTGCAGACATCGGCAAACTTGACGTGGCAGCCCTATTCCTACAACATCCAATAAGGCTCGTGCGCCGGGGTGAGGGAAAACTCATCCCGGCTGAGCGGATACCGAGAAAGGGATGGAAAACCTGTCTATGAAGAAACTCATCAAGCACATTTGGAAGTACAACCGCGTCTGGCTGATTGTGTCGCTGGTGATTGTGCTGGTTGTCACCTCCGCATCGGTCGTTGTGACGCAAAATGTATTCCTCTCCAACACGGTTTCCACCATATTGGGGCGCGACCGCAGCGTGCTCGTCTCCGGCGACCCTTCCGCCTATCAGTATTACACCAAGAGCACTTCTGATTTCCAGCAGTTCATACCAACGGTGTCATCCTTCGATGTGGATGCCAATGGCAATGCGCTCTCCGCCCAGCAGCAGAAGCAGCTTGCGCTCCAGCAGGCGATGCTGCTCAACGAGGAGATTGCCTACGAAGGCTTCGTGCTGCTGAAGAACACGGATAACGCCCTGCCGCTGACGGGGCAGAACGTGAAAATCAGCGTGTTCGGCAAAAACTCCGTCAATCTGGTGTACGGCGGATCCGGTTCGGGAGGCGGCAACGCGGCGAATAATATGAGCCTGTATACCGCCTTGCGCAATGCGGGCTTTGACGTAAATCCTACGCTGGAAAGCTTCTACAACAGCAGCGAATCTGGCGAGGGGCGCGACTCCAACCCCGCTATCGGCGCGAGCACGACGGGTCTTGCTATCGACGAAACCCCGCAGGCCAAATACACCGCCGCAGTCAAAAACAGCTACGATGCGTACCATGACGTGGCACTGATTGTCCTCTCCCGCATCGGCGGCAAAGGCTTTGACCTGCCCCGTACGATGGTAACTTCCTACGGCGGCGCGAACGTTGCGGGCGCGAAGGACGGGCAACATTATCTTGAACTTGACCAGAACGAAGAGAAACTGATTCACGAGGTTGTCAGCAGCGGCAAGTTCGGCAAGGTGGTTGTCGTCATCAACTGTGCGACTTCGATGGAGCTGGGCTTCATTGAAGAGATGGATGGCATTGACGCGGCTATTTGGATTGGCAGCCCCGGCAGCTCCGGTATTAATGCGCTGGGCAAGATTCTGAACGGCAGCGTCAATCCTTCCGGCCGTCTGGTGGATACCTTCGCGACGGATTTCACTGCGGATCCCTCCTACAAGAATTTCGGCGACAACCTGTCGGACGGCGGCAACCAGTATATGCTGGGCGGCTCCGGCTCCGGCTACTACTATGTGGAGTACGAGGAAGGCATCTACGTCGGCTACCGCTACTACGAAACGAAAGCGTACGACGAGGCGGACTTCGGCAACGACGACTGGTACAAGGAAAATGTGGTTTACCCGTTTGGCTATGGCCTGAGCTATACGACCTTCGACTGGAAAATTGCTGATTCCACGGACAATTCTGTTGACCTGACCGCGGACGGCGAAATTCAGGTGTAGGTCAAAGTCACCAACACCGGCAGCGTGGCGGGCAAAGACGTGGTGCAGCTGTACTACACCGCGCCGTACAAGGCCGGGCAGATTGAGAAGTCCTATGTTGCACTGGGTGCGTACGAGAAGACGGCGCTGCTCCAGCCGGGCGAATCCGATATTGTTACGCTGTCGCTGCCGGTGGAGAGCATGGCATCCTACGACTACGACGATGCGAACCACAACGGCCATAAGGGCTATGAGGTGGAGGGCGGCAACTACGCCATCCGCATCGGCAGAAATGCGCACCAGTGTTGGAATGACAACCCGCTGCGCATCACCTACCATGTACCTGCGGATGACTTCTTCTACGATGCGGGTGTGACGGAAGGCAGCACCGTGGAGAATCGCTTCGATTATATGAGCGAGCATTTTGTGGACGAAGAAACAGGCGTTTCCACGCTGATGACGCGCGAGGACTTCCGCGGCAAGACCATTGCTGCACCGACCGCCGAGGAGCGCGAGGTGGAGCCGACTTCATCCAAAGCATGACTTTCACCTATGATGATGAAAACGAACCGTACTACACTGAGCAGACATATCAGCAGGGCGTGACGGCGGACAAGTACATCCAGCTGTACGAACTGCTGCAAAAGAATGAGGACGGCAAGTGGGCAGCGGATTACGACGACCCGCGCTGGGAAACTATTTTGGACTACCTGACGGTGGACGAAATGGCGAACATGATTGGTACGGGCAACTTCAACACCGTGAAAATTGACCGCATTGGCAAGCCTGCCACCATCGACCCCGACGGCCCGGCTGGCTTCACCAACTTCATGGGCGACCCGTCCGTGCATGACACCTGCTTCTATGTGTCCGAGTGCGTCGTTGGGGCAACGTGGAACAAGCAGCTGGCGCACGGTATGGGCGTGATGATTGGCATCGAGGGTTTGGCCGGCTACACCAACGGCGATGGCCGCACCTACTCCGGCTGGTACGCGCCGGCAGTCAATATCCATCGCAGTCCCTTCTCCGGGCGCAACTGGGAATATTACTCCGAAGATCCGCTCTTGACAGGTCTGATGGGCGCGAGCGTGGTGCAGGGGGCAAACTCCAAGGGAGTGTACACCTATGTGAAGCACTTAGTGCTCAATGACCAAGAGACGAACCGCGACGCAAACGGGCTGGTGACGTGGGCAGATGAGCAGACAATGCGCGAAATCTATCTGAAGCCGGTTGAAATCATCGTCAAGCAGGCGGATACGAAGGGCATCATGTCCTCCTTCAACCGCATCGGCAACGTGTGGACGGGCGGCAGCTACACCCTGCTGACCGACGTGCTGCGCAAGGAATGGGGCTTTGTGGGCATGGTTATCACCGATTACAGCGTGCAGAATGCCTATATGCCCCCGAATCAGATGATTCGCGCGGGTGGCGACCTTTACCTGACGCAGGGTTATCTGCCTTCCACCACGGGCAGCACAGTCAATAGCACCCATCTGGCGGCAATGCGGCAGGCTGTGAAGAACATCCTGTACGTTGTTACTAACTCCAACGCCATGAATGGCAAGGGTGAAGGAATTGTGTACCGCTATGCTATGCCCTACTGGCAGATTGGGCTGATTGCGCTCAATGTCGTCATGTGGCTGCTCGTTGTGCTGATTGGCGTGATACGCATTCGCAAAACGAAGAAAAAGCACCCGATTCAGTAATACCACCCTGTATAAAGCGCCCTCGCCGGATTTGCCATCTGGTGAGGGCGCTGATGTCTTGGATGCTTTTCTGGATGCTTTTTTCAGCAAGACGCGCTGTCCTTTGCGGATCCCTCCGCCGGGTAGAACAACAACCACTATTAGAAGAAGATGTCATAGAATAGGAAGCGAGGTGGTACAGATGCGTAAGTATCTCATCAACGCGGAGAGCTATCAAGAGATTCTGGAAGCGGAGAAGGCAACAAAAAGCAAAAAAGTTTCAAAAAAGTTGAGCATTCTTTTGACTCGTTTCGGTGGCAAAACCATTTCGGAAACGGCAAAGCAGATGAACTGCTCCGAATCAAGAGTGAAACGCACCGTGGCTGAGAATATGCATAGTGGACTACAAGAATTTATAAAGCCTAAACAGAAGGAAAATCACCGAAATCTCACTATCGAAGAAGAAAAAGCGTTGCTTTCCCGCTTCGAGGAGATGGCTTCCGCAGGAAAAATTGTGGAAGTAAAGGAGATAAAGCAGGCTTTCGATGCATAAAATAGGAAGAGAAACTGGTAACAGTTATATTTACACGATGCTAAAAAGGCACGGCTGGCGCAAGGTGATGCTGCGCGCAAAGCATCCCAAAAAGGCGGACGACGAGGCGATTGAAGCCTCAAAAAATTAGCGATACCGTAAGGCTTTTGGCAATCCAAAATCAGACAAAAAGAATACGCTTGATGTTCCAAGACGAAGCGGGATTTGGGCGTATCAACAAGGCAAAGCGTTGCTGGTGCAAAAGAGGGCATCGTCCGAGCGTTCCATGCCACCATATTCGCGAATATTGGTATGTTATGGTGTGGTTGAGCCGATGACGGGTGAAAGTTTCTTTTTGGTGATTCCATATTGTAACACAAAATGTATGCAGCTTTTTCTGAATAGACTGCACGATGAATTTCCGAACGATATTTTGGTTGTCGTTTGTGACGGCGCAACGTGGCATAAGTCCAGCAAGCTGGAAGTGCCGGAAAATATGACCATTTTGCATATTCCGCCCTATACGCCCGAAATGAATCCGATTGAGCAGATTTGGCGTGAACCTCGCACGCAGGGTTTCCGAAACGAGGTCTTTGCCACGTTGGAAAAGGTGGTGAACCGCCTTTGTGAGACGATTCGCCACCTTTCAAAAAATACAATCATCAGCATTACTCGTCGGCAGTGGATGTGGTGCATTTTTAATTGGAAATAGTATAAATAGCGGGATGAAAAAATTCAACTGATAATGAGACGCAATCTTACAGGAAGAAAGATGAAAATTCAAGTAAAGAATGGTTGACAGAAATATGCTGGGATGATATACTAATTATAAGAATACTCTGTGGACAAATATAATGGATAAAGTCGCTGGGAAGGAGGTACGGCACGAAGGCAGGGAAAGAACCGGACAGACTCTTGCCTAGTAAATACAAATATCACAAATCGTTGAAAACATATCGGTTTCTGTGAGATAAAGTACTTCGGGTTACCCAATAATAACGGAGAGGTGCCATCGAAATGTACTTACAGTTATTTCATATACACTATGGAATTAGTGAACGGATGTTGCCGGATCAAGGGGATGGCAAGTACATTCTTTCTTACACGGATTTGGAAGGAGAACGCCATCCGCTGATTGAACTGGAAGGTCTGGGCGACATGTGGCAGATGTACTCGACCACCACCGGAATCCTGCTTGACCGCGATCAGCCTGTGGAACAGTGCGAACTGCGCTGCAACGAGAGTTACCGCATCATGGCGGCGGGACTGCCGGAAAATGACAACATCTTCTTTCTGCTGTCCCAGCCGGTCAGCCAGCAGGTGCGCCTGCTGACGCTCCCGGCGCATGACCTCATCTCCGTCGGCTTTGAGTACTGCGACATTACCTATCCGCTGGATTTGCTGTGCAGTACGCAGGTGCTGCTGAGCATCGAGGGAGGGCGGGCGACGCTCAAGGACGACAATGGCGCGGAGAGCAACGGCACGTTCGTCAATGGCAAATGCGTCACATCACGGCAGCTGCAGGTGGGCGACGTGATTGACCTGTTTGGGCTGCGCATGGTGTATCTGGGCAAGTCGCTTGCCATCAATTCGCCGCACATCCCGGTCACGATTCACGAGCGTCTGCTAGGGACGCTGCCTGAAGCGCCGAAGGCCAAGGCACGGAACGGCGGAATCCAGCGCAGCGAATCCTTCGAGCGGCGCTTTGACCGTTCCCCGCGCATTTACCGCGAGGTGAAGCCGCTGGAAATGGAAGTGGATGCACCGCCGACGCAGGAGGTGCGCAACGAGCAACCGCTGCTGCTGACGATGGGCTCGTCGTTGACGATGAGCATGTCCTCCATCATGATGGCGTTCATATCGCTGCAGAACGTGCAGACGAACGGCGGCAGCATCATGAGCGCGCTGCCGTCGCTGGTGATGGCGGGCGGAATGCTGATGAGCAGCATGGTTTTCCCGTTTGCGACGCGCAAATACACCGAGCATAAGAGCCAGAAGAACGAAGAAAAGCGAATCAGCAAGTATTCGGCGTATCTGGATGACGTGGAGCGGAAAATTCACGAGGCATCCGTCCTTCAGCGGGAAGAGCAGCTGAAAACCGCGCCGGATGTGCAGGAAAGCTACACGCGCGTGATGGAAATGCTGCCGAACCTGTGGGAGCGCACCCCGTATCATGCGGATTTCCTCTCCCTGCGGCTGGGGCTGGCGACGCTGCCGGTGAACGCGAAGATTCGCTTCCCGTCGGCGCATTTCTCCATGACTGAAGACCGGATGAAGCAGCGCTTGGATTCGCTGGCGGAACAGCAGTGGCTCGTTGAGGGAATGCCGCTGACGGTTTCGCTGCTGGATATGCGGATTATCGGCATCATCGGGCACTATGCGGAGCGGATGCACTACCTCCAGCGGATGCTGGTGCAGCTGACCGCCCTGCACAGCTATCAGGACTTGAAGCTGGCGTTCCTCTACGATGCGGCGGAGGCGGACGCGTGGGAGTTTGTCCGCTGGTTTCCCCACGGGTGGGATGACGAGGGCAATTTCCGCGCCATTGCGGCCAGCGGCGACGGCATTTCCGCGCTGGGAACGTATCTGGAAAAGTTCATGACAAAGGGGGAGGATGCACCGACAGCGCACTGCATCCTGATTGCGGCGAGCAAGGAGCTGCTGGAGCAGTGCGGCGACATTGCCGAGCATTTGGAAGAGCTGCCGCAGACGCACTTGAGCGTGATTGCGCTGGCGGGCAGGGCGAGCGAACTGCCGCGCGAGTGCCACTCCGTCGTGACGGTTTCGGAGCAGCAGGGGCTTTTGTACCGCAACATTGCCAAGAGCGACTCCGAGCCGGTGGCGTTCCAAGTGGACAAGGCAATTGATGAGGAGCAGGTGCGCCAGCTGGCAATCAGCCTGAATCGGACGCACTTGAGCGAGGGCAAGGAGAATGTGCTCCCGTCGATGCTCACGTTCTATGCTATGATGCGCTGCGGGCGGGTTGACCAGCTGCAAGTGCGCAACCGCTGGGCAATCAGCAACCCCATCAAGAGCCTTGCAGCGCCGATTGGGGTGGATAAATACGGCAGCCCGGTGCTGCTGGATATTCACGAAAAGGCGCATGGCCCGCACGGCCTGATTGCAGGCACGACAGGCTCCGGCAAATCGGAATTTATCATCACTTATCTGCTGTCTTTGGCGGCGCACTATTCGCCTCTGGAAGTCAACTTTATCCTGATTGACTACAAGGGCGGCGGCATGTCGGAAACGCTGCGCAAGCTGCCGCACGTCGTGGGCACGATTACGAACCTTGGCGGACGGCAGGGTATTCACCGGGCGATGGTATCCATCAAGAGCGAGGTGCAGCGGCGGCAGCAGGTCTTCAGCGAATTGCAGATGAAGCGCGGCATCAGCAGCCCGAACATCTATCAGTATCAGGCAATGTACCGCAAGCACGAAGTCAGCGAGCCGATGTCGCACCTGATTATCGTCTCGGACGAATTTGCGGAGCTGAAGCAGCAGGAACAGGAATTCATGGATGACCTCATCAGCATCTCACGCATCGGGCGCAGCTTGGGCATCCACCTGATTCTGGCGACGCAGAAGCCGTCCGGTGTCGTCAACGAGCAGATTGTCGGCAACACGCGCTTCCGCGTCTGCCTGAAGGTGCAGGATCGCAGTGACAGTATGCAGATGCTTGGCCGCCCGGAAGCCAGCACGCTGGTCAACACGGGGCGCTTCTACCTGCAGGTGGGCAGCAACGAGCTGTTCGTGCTGGGGCAGAGTGCATGGAGCGGCGCGCCGGATACGGATTTGCCGTACTATCGCAAGCAGCCGGATACTTCGCTGGAAATCCTCAACGATTATGGCAGTGCGGTGCTGAAGCAGCAGCCGACGGGCCGCCGGGAGAACGAAAGCGGGCTGAAGCAGGTCAGCGCCGTGACCGAACACATTGCGGAAGAAGCAGAAAAGCTCTCCGTCATTCCGGCGCAGATTTGGCTTCCCCCGCTTGACCCGGACGAGATTACCCTCTCGTGGCTGGCGGAAACGTACCCGGCGGAAATCCATCCGGAGCAGATGGAAGCTGTGATTGGCATGGTGGACGACCCGGCGCAGCAGCGGCAGTATCCGCTGAAAATTAACCTCAGCGACGGCAACATTCTGCTCTACGCCATGCCCAATTCGGGCGAAAACGAGTTCATTGCGGCAATGGTTGCGTCGCTGTGCGAGCACCACGGGCCGGATATGCTCAACATCTACTGCCTTGATTACGCGGCGGAAGCCGGGCGGCTCTTTGCAAGCCTGCCGCAGGTCGGCGACGTGATTGTCGGCGGCGAGGATGAGAAGTTCCAGAACTTCATCAAGTGGCTGAATCAGGAAATCAGCAGACGCAGAAAGGTGCTGGCGGATTATGCGGGCGACATCCAGCTTTACCGCAGCGCATCGGGCAGCACAATGCCGGATTTGCTGATTATCATCAACAACTACGCCGCCCTGCAGGAGACGTACGAGGATGAAGCGGCGCTGCTCCACCAGCTGATGCGCGAAGGCACGCGCTTCCACATGTACTTCATGGTGGCGGTGACGACGAGCACGACCATGCGCATCCGCGATACGCAGAACTTCACGCAGAAATACTGCTTGCAGCTGGCGGACAGCGGAAGCTACTTCGACGTGCTGGGCAGGACGGAAGGTATGGAGCCGTGCAGCCGGGTTGGCAGCGGCATTTTCCGCGACGAGCGGATTCTGGAGTTCCAAGTGGCGAAGATGGCGGACACGACGAATGAAGTCCACGCGGCATTCATCGAAATGAGCAGGCGCGTGGCGGAGCAGTATCCGGAACAGCGTGCGCCGAGGGTGCGGGTGCTGCCGCCGTTCGTCAGCGTGGCGGATTTGACCGCAGCGCCGGAGAAGATTCCGATGAACCGCGTGCCGATTGGCATCAGCCGCACGACGATGATGCCGGTGGAATGGAATTTGAAGGAAAACTTCGCCAACGTGATTCTCTACCGCGACCGCCCAAAATTCCCGTTTGTGGAGCGGCTGACGGAAATGCTCGCCCTCTGCCCGGAGCGCAAAGTGACTGTGCTTGACCTCGGGCAGACGCTGAACATCAAGTCGGAGCGGGTGCAGGTGGTGCACGATAAAGAAGCGTGCATGAACATCATCAATGAACTGCAGCGGACGAATCTAGCGCGCAACAACGCCTACAAGACGGCGCTGATGAAAGGCGAACCGACCCCGACGTTCTCGGAGGAGGTCTACATCATCTGCGGCTACAAGAACCTGATGGAGGCCATCAAGGACTCGAACCAGACGACGGCATCCATGCAGGTCGTCCTCCTGCGTGGCTCGGCGAATTACGCTCTGCACCTGATTCTGGTGGAAGAATCGGCGAACGTGAACGGCTCGCTGCGCATGGAAGAATGGTATCGGCGCAGCTGCGTGCGGAACGGCCTGTGGCTCGGCAAGGGCTGCTCGTGGCAGAGCGTGCTGGAGATTGAAGGCAAAGTGGCGGAAATGGACGGCGCATTCGGCTGTCTGGTGCATCAGGGTGAGCCGACAAGCTGCCTGATGCTGACGAACGCTTAATAGAAAGGTGGCTGGAAGCATGGAAGACAAGGTGCTTGTCCGCGTCCGGGCATCCATGTCGGGGCTGGCGTTTGATTTCAAAATCCCCTATGACATTCAGGTGAAGGACATTACGCCGACCATGAAGCAGATGTTCTGCAAAGTCAGCGAGCAGAAGCTGCCGTTTTTGCAGCGGCCGCTGCTGTTCAAGATGGACGGCGAGATGCTGGCGGAAAGCAAAACCTTCCGCGAATTGCAGATTGCCAGCGGCGATTTGCTGATTCTGGTCTAATCACTTATTTCGGCAGCAAACAGGAAAACGGGAAACATGCAGGCGAGCAGCACAGCAACAGCACGAAAACGACGAAGGAGGGACTTAACATGTCGAAGGTAACGGTGAATACGCAGGGTCTGCGCCAGAAGGCGTCGACCATCAGCAGCGAGGCGACTGCGTATCAGAAGGAAATGCAGAAGATGTTCGAGGCGGTGGAAAGCCTGAAGAGCAGCTGCGAGGGCACGGACATCAACGCTTACGTCAAGGACATTGTGAACTGCAAGCCGGAGATGGAAGCACTCTACAACAAGCTGTCTGCCAGCGCGCAGACGCTGGAAGGTATCGCGGAAATCCACGACAAGGTGGAAGCATCCTACCAGTAATCATCAAGAACAGCAATCAACTGCCTGCATAAATCCTGTTAGCCTGTTTCTCAATAAAATACAAAAATCAACGGTTCAGAAAAAGAAAAAGGAGTGATTATGATGGCGGGAGAAAACCGCGTAATTGACCTTGATGCGATGGGGGCGACGGTGACTGCGCTTGAAAATGCGAACAAGGCGATGGGCTCGCACTTGGAGACGATTGTGAGCACGACGAACAGCGTCAAGAGTTCCTATGACGGTCCCGGCACGGAAGACCTGATTAAGACGGCAGGCTTGATGACCCAGCGCTTTGCGACGCTCAAGGAGAGCATCGAGAAGATGAAGAAGACGCTGCAGACCATGACCGACACGAATCGCGCTGCCATTGACGCGACGAACAAGTATCTGCAAGAGCAGGAACAGCAGTACAAGTAAGCTTATTGCCTGCTGACAAGCATCATCATCAATAGCAGCAGCCCGCTCTCTTCACAGGGATTTTTTCCCCTTGTGAAGGGGGCGGGCTTGGGAGGAAATATGGCAGATAAGGTATTGAAGTTTGATACGGACAAGGCAGGGCAGGATATTACTGCGCTGGGCGAGAGCGTGAACCAGATTGACGCAATGGTGGACACGATGAAGCAGACGCTGGAAGCGATGTGCGGTCTGTGGGACAGCAGCAATGCGACGAAGATGCTGCAATTGGTCAGGCAGCAGGTGAATGCGATTCAGCTGTATGACTATGTGCACTATGCCTGCACGGTGCTGCAAAATGCCAACGTCAACTATCAGGTTGCCATGCGGTTTGACCAGAAGGCATTCCAGCAGATGAGCAATCAGTATCTATGAGGTGATGGAAGATGAAACTGTACCTGAATTCCAGCGGAAAAGCCAAAAAGCAGGAAGCACTGGATGCTTTGCAGGAATCCATCAACGCATTGCGGCAGGCGAGCGAAGCCCTGTCGGAGTCGAACAAGCTCACCGGCATCGGCACGGAGATGCTCAAACAGAAGATTGACGAGCTGATGGACGATATTGCGAAGAAGAAAAGCAAAGTTTCACAGATTGAATGATACCCTGCCCGGAACAATACGACTTATTTTGACACCTGCCGATTTGCAGCAGGATTCTGAAGCTGAGGAAAGGTTGAGGACACCATGACGACGAACTATGCTGAAAATCTGACAGAACTTCAATCGCTGCTGCACAGCACGAGCGGGCAAATCCGCACGCTGAAAAGCAAGATGGATACGCCGGAACTCCAGCGCGTGTACGAGCAGGCGCGCGCAAGCGACGCAGGATCGCAGCTGGAAAGCAATATTTCCAGCGACCTTGCGAAAAACGGCTATCTGGGTGCAGACGGCAAGGTGAACACGCGCGGCTATCTGGGCATGATTGGTATGCCACAGGATGTGGCGGATGGTTTCAGCCAAGCGGTGGAAAACGAGCCGCGCAATCTGACCGCGGAAGAATTGCAGGCGGAACAGCGGACTTTCGCCCAGACGGTGGTGGCGAATCGCGGGCAGACCTCCGTGTCGCTCAATGAATATATTGCCATGAGCGGCAAGGCGACATCAGACAATATTACAACAGCGGACTATGCAACGTATGCTGAACTGTCGTATGCCAGCAAGCAATACGGCAGTCAGGGCTATTTGAATGCAACACAGAGAACGAATGTTTCGGTCAAGGAGTATGCACAGGGGCTTCTGGACGAAATGCCGGCAAGCAACCCGTACAATCCGACGGAAAATCAGGCAGCGTATGATGCTTGGAACCGCCAGTACGGGACGAAAGCCTATCAGGAAGAGCGCGAATTTTTGCGCACGGTTGCCAATTCGGAGCGCTACGCCGATGTGACGGTGGACGGCAGCGAGCTGATGAACGCGGGCAACAACCGCACGAATCTGCTGGTCGTCGGTTATGGCGACGGCAAGGCGGTCATGACCATTCAGGGGTCGGACGGCACAGTCGCCGACTGGGGTCAGAACACCCATCTGGGGGTTCGTGACAGCGAAAAATGGAGTACGGAAAAATGCGAGGAGTACGCCCAGAACTACACGTCGATTGACCTGAACGGCCACTCTCAGGGCGGCCATGAGGCGATTACGGTAGCTGTTTTGGGGGACGATTCGTTTAAGGGCAAAATCGGGCAGGTCGTCAGCTTGGATGGCAACGGGCACACGAAGGCGTTTGCGGAAGAATATGCAAGCGAAATTGCCAAACTTGACGGCAAAATTATTCATTATAATCCGGGCAACAGCATCGTCGGTGAACTTGAACACGGGATTAACGCCGGAAACACGGTCTATGTTGAAACAAACGGTACGGGTCTTTTTGACCAAGGAAATATCCACCCGGCGACGAGCTGGCGTTATGAGCTGAACGGCGGGGCACAGACGACGGAGCGCAGCGCGGGCAGTATTATTTTCTCCGATGTGATGAATTTCGTCGCGGACAACTGCTCTGAATCGCAGGTGGAGCAGTTCGGGAAAACGCTCTTTGGTCAGTTCCTGTACGATCAGGATAATCCTGACCAGCTTGGCACGCCGAAGAACCTTGATGAGTTCCTTGTCCCTCTGGGCGGCATGAACACGGAAGGCGTCCTCAATATCGCGAGCGTCGGCTGCACCGTCTTGGGCAATTTCCTCGCGTCGGATACGGTCGCGGATGCAATTGATATGATTGCGGACTTCGTGATTCCCAAAATCGCAGATTGGGTAGGCGATTTTGTTTCCGATGTGACGGAAGACGCGATTATGACTGCGCTGGCGGGATATCCGGGACTGAACATTATTGTTGCGAAAATCGGCGGCTGGCTGGCTGGCAAAGTTGCCTCTTGGGTTACAGAAGTTGTGCTGGGCGAGGTCGTCAAGGAAATCAAGGAAATCGTCAAGGAGTTCGGTGAGTTCCTCCAGCAGCTTGGCAGTGTGATTGACGATTTGCGCCAGCGGATTACTGCCGCGAAGACAGCCGCACGCCAAGCCTATATTGCGGCAAATCCGAAAATCAGCTCTGACTGTCTCCAGCTGGAAGAGACCGCGAAGCTGATGCAGAAGGCGATAGACAGCCTGAACGAAGCAAATGATGCGCTGAAGCGTATGATGGACTGCTTCTTGGAGGATGTTGCAGAAAAAATCACGAAAATGGTGGGAGATGACCTCATTACTAAATACGTTACGAAAACGGTTATCCGGCTTGCAAGTGCTGCGACCAATTTTGTTCGCGAAAAGTGGGGATTCCGGCTGGAAGACCTCGGCAAGCGCGGTGCGATGGAAAACATCCGCAAGGCGTGCCTGCGCATCAGCGCGGAGACGCAGGATGTTATGCGCGGAACGGCGACGAGCCTCATTGAAACCAGTTTCACGGTCGAACCTGCCGCCATGCTGGCCAAGTGCAAGGTGATGGAGACGACGGCGGAGCAGCTGAAGACGCAGAAGAACACCTTCCAGACGCAGATGGACAACACGAAGGGCTACTGGCAGGGCAGCGACCAAGAGGCGTTCGAGCGGGATGTTGCGAAGCTGGTGGAAGCAGCGGATATCCAGATTCAGAACATCCTCGTCCGCGTCGCGCAGGTGTCGGATGCGATGCAGCGCTATCAGCAGTTCCAGGATGCGGCGGTGCAAATCTGTCAGGATAACACATAATCGGGCGTTTATCACAGGCAAAGAAAGAGGTTGAGACGATGCAGGAATGGTTTCGGAATGCCGTCATCGGCATACTGCTGTGCTGCATGATGCTGTCGGCTGCCGTGGCTGATATTGGCGGGGACGACCCGGCGTTCTTCTACGATACGGCACTGAAGAACGTGGAGCTGGATCGCTATGCCGATGCGGAAGAGTACTTCACAAAGGCTGGTTCCTACAAGGATGCTGCCCTGTGGAAGCGCTATTGCGAAGCGATTCAGAAGACAAACGGGGACGCGGCCATTGCGGATTTGCAGCGGGCGCAGACGCTCTTTGACGGCTTGCTCAACGTCAGCATCGAAAACGACAAGTGGCAGCCCGCCCAGTGGAAAAAGTACGGTCAGGCGCTCCTGAACGAGAAAAAGGGCTTTCTGGACAGCGCCATGAAGACATATCAGGAACTGGGAAACTTCCAAGACAGCCTTGACCGCTATTGGATGCTGAACGACCAACGGAATGGCACAAGCGGGCGCAGCACCTATGAGGGCTGGCTTGTCACCTCGAAATATGCCGTGATTTACATTGGCCCCGGCAGCAATTACCCGGAGGGCGAAACGTCGGATGCGTGGGAAAAAGAGCGGCAGAACAGCAAGAAAGTCAAAGTAAGCGTGCTGGAAAAAACGGGCTACTGGTACTTGATTGAGTATTCCGTGGATGGGCTGCTGACGCGCGGCTATGTGGCGCAGAACCGCTTGGTGGATGTGCAGGTGGGCGTGCCGGAGACGACGGAGAAGGGCGTGCTGAAAATCGGCGGCGGAAAGCCGCTGTACGCCGGGCCGGGCGAGGAATACAAGGTGCGGCTGAACATGATTCCGGCGGGCAGCACCCTGCGCATCTTTGACGACGAGGAAGACGGCTACCAGCTTGTTGAGTATGAGGACGCGAAGGGCATCTGCTACCGCGGATGGATGGAAAAGTGAAGTAAAGGAGATTGATTGATGATGAAACCGGGGCTGCGAACCATGTGGATGGCATTTTTCCTCTGCGCGGTGATGCTGATGAACATTGCTGCGGCTGACATTGGCAACGGCCCCGGTGTCGCGGACAGGAAGGAATTTGAAGCGCTGTTTGCGGCGGAGGAGTACGACAAGGCGGCGGAGTTCTACCGGGAGCGCGACTTGCGGCAGATTCAGTCGCTGGACGACTACAAGGCGTTTCTGGACGCCGGTAAGACGGAGCGTCTCTGCGCCGCAGAGACCGTCCGGCTGGCGGAGCGGGCGGGTTACAAACCGCTGACCCGTGGGCAGGCCCTGCGCGCCGGGGACAAGGTGTATGTCTGCAACCGGGG
>ERZ780208.949-NODE-949-length-25895-cov-6.338158_pt1 | contig 25895 bp, 25 predicted proteins | sample MGYA00511167_ERZ780208 | MGnify/ENA primary metagenome ERZ780208 (study PRJEB29588, sample SAMEA2159202) | human gut metagenome | biome: human gut; feature: human-associated habitat; material: faeces | place: Denmark | collected 2008/2010 ...
TAAGGATTTTGTAGGCTTTCCCCATACTCACACCAAGCATTTTTGCAATGTCCTCTGCACTGTAATAGATTTTTTCGTTCATATTCTTTCCTCCTGTTCTTGTATTTGTTTCTGTATAGTATCTTTTTGTTGCGTTTTTATCATATCGTAACTTTTGTTTCGTGTCAATATCTTTTATCTTTATTTTTTTGTTCTTGTGTGTTATCCTATATATGATGTTGAACAGTTTCACAAAAATATAGCTTTAGAGCAGGAGGCATGTTGTTATGACAGTCGGGGAAAACATAAGACGTATTCGGCAGGAACGTAATCTTACTCAAAGACAATTAGGAGAAATGGTTGGAGCAAGTGAAGCCTACATTCGTGCCTACGAAAGCGGCAGAAGAAATCCCAAGCCATCATCCCTTGAAAAAATAGCAGACGCTTTATCTGTCAATCCCGAAGTACTGGCGAACTCTGATTTTGATGGCATAAAAGCCATACACAGACTTTTTCAGATATTCCGGCAATACGATGGACAACTCTTTGAATACCAGGATAAAGATGGAAATGATATGGTTGGAATCAGCTTTGGAACATTATCTTTGATGCAATCATGGTTAGACAGATATGAAGAATATATGGTAGAAGTTGAAAAATGCAATGAAATAAAAGATGTTAAGAAACGTGGGGAAGCTCTGCTAAAAGCTGAAGCAGACTTTAACCTTTGGATGGATATTTATCCGGAGTCGGAACCATGGCAGGAACGACTTAAGATTCAGAAGGCACATGATGAGGTTATGGATAAAATTGGATTGAATCTGAAAGAATAGGTGATGTACGAATGATAAAATGGTTGCAAAGATATAAAATTTATATAATCGTTATTTTTTGTGGGCTAATTCTTTTTTTATATGCGGAATTGCCTATTATTAAATATTTTCAAAGTATATCTTTTATTCTCACTAATAAAGTGCTAAATGATTTTCTTATAGCATTGGGGACAGGAATGATCGGTTCTTCATTAACTGCTTTACTGATTGACAGATCTCATGAAAAACAAAACGCAGTTATTTCTAATATGATGAAACACCAAATTTTATATGACATGCTACTAAATTTAAGATACTGGATAAACTCTGATGACCCTATTGAGATATTTGAAAAGAGGCATGATAATGAATACATTGATGAGCGGATCACAGAATGTCAACGTTCATTAAACTTTGCAATACCATTTCTATCTTCTGACGAATACCAAGCTATTTCCACAATAGAAATTCAACTTAAAAATATTAGTAATGATATGCAAAAATTACATGAAAAAGAACATTATTTACATTACAAAGATATATATGAAATTTTACTTTATAATAATCCTATTTTGGACAACACATTTTATAGTGATCAATATGAAAATAGACTTACTCAACTCTACGACATTGCCTCAGAAGTCGCACATGAAATATGTATGTCCGTTATTATTCATAACATGAACATAAATTACATAAAGAACCAACTACAACTCTTTGATGATATCGAAACCGAAAATGTATAAAAAATTGTACCCAAATCGTACCCAATGCCATCTAAAAAATCCCTACAAAGCCTGTAAATACAAGCCTTGTAGGGATTTGGCCTTTTATTCAAACTCAATCGTTCCCGGTGGCTTACTGGTCAGATCATAGAATACTCTATTCACCCCGCGCACCTCATTGATAATCCGGCTCATCACCGTCTGCAGCACCGCAAACGGGATCTCCGCCGCCTCCGCGGTCATGAAATCCACCGTATTCACAGCGCGCAGTGCAACTGCATAATCATAGGTTCTCTCATCCCCCATGACTCCGACGCTTCTCATATTGGTGAGCGCCGCAAAATACTGACCGATCGAACGGTCAAGTCCGGCTTTTGCAATCTCCTCGCGGTAGATGGCATCAGCGTCCTGCACAATGCGGACTTTCTCTGCCGTCACCTCGCCGATGATGCGGATGCCGAGTCCCGGTCCCGGGAACGGCTGGCGGAATACCAGATTCTCCGGAATGCCAAGCTCAAGACCTGCCTTACGCACCTCATCCTTGAACAGATTGCGCAGCGGCTCGATGATCTCCTTGAAATCAACATAGTCCGGCAGACCTCCGACATTGTGGTGCGACTTGATAACTGCGGATTCCCCGCCAAGTCCACTCTCCACGACGTCCGGATAGATGGTTCCCTGCGCCAGGAAATCCACCGCACCGATCTTCTTCGCCTCTTCCTCAAAGACACGGATGAACTCCTCACCGATGATCTTGCGCTTCTGCTCCGGCTCTGTCACTCCTGCCAGCTTCGCATAGTAGCGCTCCTGTGCGTTGACGCGGATAAAATTCAGGTCGAACTGACCGTCCGGGCCAAATACGCTCTCCACCTCATCGCCCTCATTCTTGCGCAGAAGACCGTGATCCACGAACACACAGGTGAGCTGCTTGCCGATTGCTCTGGATAAAAGTCCTGCTGCGACTGAGGAATCCACACCGCCGGACAGTGCAAGGAGCACCTTGCCGTCACCGACCTTCTCGCGGATCGCCTCGATCGTGTGCTCCACAAAATGATCCATGCGCCAGGTTCCGGCACAACCGCAGACACCGCGCACGAAATTGTGCAGCATCCTGGTGCCCTCCTGGGTGTGAAGCACTTCCGGATGGAACTGGATTGCAAAAAGCTTCTTCTCGCGGTTCTCCGCTGCCGCCACCGGACAGTCTGCCGTGTGCGCCGCAATGGAAAATCCCGGAGCAACTTTTGAAATATAATCAAAATGGCTCATCCAGCAGATCGTCTTCTCCGACACATCGCCGAAAAGCGGCGATGTCGTATCGACAAACACCTCTGTCTTGCCATACTCACGCACCAGTGCCTTTTCAACCTTTCCGCCCAGCACATGCATCATAAGCTGCGCACCGTAGCAGAGTCCCAAAACCGGAATTCCAAGTTCAAACAGTTCCTTCGTGTACGTCGGAGAATCCGGCTCGTAACAGCTGTTCGGACCGCCGGTTAAAATGATACCCTTCGGATTCATCGCCTTGATCTGCTCGATGTCTGTACGGTAGGAATAGATCTCACAGTAAACATTGCACTCTCTGACACGTCTGGCAACCAGCTGATTGTACTGACCGCCAAAGTCGATGACAATGACTTTTTCCTGTGAAAAATTGTTGTTCATTTCCACACTCTTTTCCTCCTGATGTTTTTCCGCCGCAAAGGGCGGTTTGCTCAATTGCTACTATTATAAGATACGCTCCCGCAATTTACAAGGCGCATTTCTATATTTTCCACCATTTCACAATTCAATAATTTTCAATGTTCCGGTTATACTATCTCCATGAAAAAACATGACCGTCTTCCGGATTTTTCCAAACTCTGCGCACCGGAGCAGACTCCTATATCGTTTTTCCTCTCCCAGCAGATTTATTTCTTCTTTCTCGGCTCGATCGGCGGGTTTCTCTGGGAGGTTGCCATCTTTCTGTATCGGGACAAAACCTTTGCCAACCGCGGCTTCCTCTACGGGCCGTGGCTTCCGGTCTACGGCATCGGCGCAGTGCTTTTCTATCTGCTGCTGGGCTGCCGGCGAAAAAAAATCCACCCGGCCGGCGTCTTTTTCCTCAGTGCCGGCATCGGCACCGGTCTGGAACTCCTGATCGGATGGTTTCTGGATACCTTCTGGGATCTGCGCTACTGGGATTACAGCGGCTATCCTTTACATTTTCATGGCTATATCTGTCTGTACGCGGCGGTCGGTTTCGGCATCGCGGGCGTGCTCTGGATCTGTGTGCTGGAGGCACCGCTCACCAGACTCTGGAAACGTCTCTCCCCCAAAGTGCGCCTCGGATTAAACACCCTGCTTCTGCTGCTCTTTGCCGCAGACTGCGCGGCTGCGCTCATTTTTCCAAACCGCGGAGCAGGCATTACCTTCCCTTAAGATAGCGCTCCATCTCCGCCCGAAGTTCTGCGAACTGCGCGTTTGTCACAGCGTTGCGGCTCTCAAAATGCAGCAGTTTTTCCAGATAACCCTGCTCTTTTACAATCCGCACACTCTCCGGAAATACCAGTTCAAACACCAGCGAGATATGCCCCACCACATGATCCACCGGCGTGCGCTTGATGCTGCGCAGTGTCGCGTGATGTTCGTAAAAGCTATCCATCACTGCCGGTGTGACGGCTGCGTTGCGCAGTTCCTCCGTCGTGGTATTGTAAATCTCCTCCAGCGGCACATCCACATTGACCCGCAGAATATCGATCTTGTCGGCGTCCCGCAGGATATGGCACAGCTTTTCCGTGCGCGGCGCAAGCCCCTCCGGAATCCGGTAGGCACTGTGCACTCTTATGGCAGTCTCAATCACCTCATCCTCCGCCGCATCGTCCACATACGTGCGGATCAGACCTTCCCCTTCCCGGAGCACTCCGCCAAACAAAATGTCTGCTCCGAGCGCTGCATGATCGATGGAATCCGCATCGCTGAACGTCCCGTATCTCCGAAGTTGTTCAAATCTTCCCACATCGTGCAGCATTCCAAGAAGCCATGCCAGATCAACCTCTGTCTTCTCCATCTGCTCTGCCTTCGCGATCCGCTCGCACAGTTCCGCCACCCGATAAGTGTGGTCAATTTTCAGTTTTATTTTCTCATCGGTCGCATCATAAGCATCCGTATACTCCCGGAATGTTTCTCTGACCCGTTCACGCTCGATTTTCATCTGCCGGTATCTCCTTCTGACTTTCTTATTCTTTTCCCCTGCCCGGTTGGAAGCCTTTTCATCCTGCTTAGGTGCGGTTCGCCTTTTTCGCGGTCTTCTCCTCATACATGATAGCATCCGCCTCACGCACGTAGTCGTCCAGATCGCGCCCGGTCGTCATATCCGTGTGGACACATCCCGCACTGACCGTCAGCGGAAACGGCAGTTTCATCTCCGCCGAACGTTCCCGGATATCCTTCCGGATCTCTCCGATGATCTTCCCGATCTCTGCATCCGCAGTCTGCTCCAGCACAACGAGGAACTCATCCCCGCCACTCCGGACCGCGACCGCTCCCTCCGGAATATATTTTAAAATCGCCGACGCAATCGTCTTGATCGCCCAGTCCCCATAGATATGCCCGAATTCATCGTTGATGCTTTTGAGCCTGTCCATATCCATGAAAATAATTGAAAGGTTCTCCCCCGTCTGCTTCTTTTTCTCAAACATACGGCACGCCAGCTTCTGGTAACCGAGCCGATTGTACATTCCCGTCATGGCATCCTTCACGTACAGTTCTGACAGCACCTGATTCAGATAGGCAAGGCGCTCCTTCTTATGCAGATTCTCCATCGCAGACGTCAGTACGTTGATAACCTGGAACAGATACTGCTTCTCCATCAGATACACAGCATTCCGGATGACAAAATATCCCACCGTGTGTTCCCGGAAATGAAGCGGCAGAAACAGAAAATCTTTTCCGCCCTCCGCGTAATCGAAGGTCGGGAAAATCCCCTCCACGACCGTCTCCTCACTCTCTTTTACCACGCCATCCTCATAGGCGAACTCCATCTGCATTTTCTCCGGATAACCGTGCACGCAGAACTCTTCATCCTCAATCAGATGCCTGTCATAATAATCACTCAGTTTCCGGAAATCATTCATGTGCTCATCCATGATCAGATACATCGCGTCACACCGCATAGCCGGAATACATTTCGGAATCCAGCGCGACATCTCACGCACCGTCTCGCACTGCAGCAATTCATACTCCAGAGAAAGCACCTGCTCCTCAAATTCGTCCGTCTCGATTCCATAGACAATCTGCGCCCTGGAATGTTCTGCCTGATCCACCGCATGACCGGCGTCGCAGCCGCAGCTTTCCCAGAAAATGCACTGGTGCCCCGTATAATTAAACCGCGGTACCGTCTCGCCCCTCCACAGCCGCAGAAGAATATCCGCACAGTGATATCCCACCTGCTCGCGGATATGTCCGACCGTTGTGATGTGCGGGGAATAATAGCTCGCCTTGTCAAAATTATCGAATCCGGTCACCAGAAAATCGTCGGGCGCCTTATAGCCGTGGGCTGCCGCTGTCTCACACACGCCGACGGCAATGTTATCGTTGGCACAGATAATGGCATCCGGAAGTTTCCCGTGCAGCGTGAGCAATTTTTCAAATCCATGCACTCCACACTTGTATTCATAACTCTCGCAGTAGAGATCCCTGGCATCCCACAAAATCCCGTGTGTCTCTGAAAAATCGCGCAACGCAGCCACACGCCGGTTGCTCTCGTAATTATCGTCCGGTCCCATGACATACCAGAAGCGTCTGCAATTATGCACCTCATAGAGGTGCGCCGCTATTTCCTGCATGGCGGAATAGTTGTCAATACCGACATAGTAAAAATCCGCAATCTCATTTGCAATGGAAATCACCGGCTTCCCGGTGGCCTTTGCCGAGGAGATCACATACTCCCGCACCTTGGAATAGCGGATATTGTTCAGATCTACAATAATGCCGTCGAAATCGTTTAAGTCCGGCAGCCGATAGATGTTGTACTCTCCGATATTGTAATCCTCATCCCTGCTCCAATCTCCGGAACTGTTGAAAATATACAGATTCACGTCCTCATTCGTCTCTCTGATACGCTCCAACACTCCGGCGGGCCATGCATATGTGAAGAATCGCTTCCATCCGTCCATGATCAACGCTATCTTCTTCATCTGCGCTTATCCTCCATCTATCCTGCCGTTATCTTCTCCTATTATATAAAAACGTTTTCATGCCGTCAAATGCTTCTGCGTTTTCACACATGCTGATGCAGATACTTCTCCTTTGTCGCCATCCCGCCGCGGATGTGCCGCTCGGACTTGTTGATGTCCAGCACCTTGCGCGTCTCCGCCGCGAGCGACGGGTTGACCTGCGCAAGGCGCTCGGTGACATCCTTATGTATGGTCGTGACGATTTAGAGCTGTTTTGTCTTCTGTTTCCTCTGCTCTGTCGTTACCTTCAATTAAGACAGTTTCATCCAATCCCAGCTCACCAATAAGACGCAGATAAATATCTACATTGCCATCCTTGTCCACTTCAATTTTATTGATCAGACGTTTTAACTGTGCATTCGTCAAAAGCTTCCTCCTCAATAATACGAAGTTACGGTCAAATCGTATCAAACCTCTCTGATTCATCATCTTCTTTGCTCTGATCAGTAATGATCTGCAATGCATTTCTGTTTTCCCTGTAATTGTATGACTAATTTCATCAGGTCTCATGACTTCCTTCAGCTTGTAATAAACATAACTCTAGTTGTTCCCCATAAATGTATCAAAATAACTTTTATCAATGCCAATATTATTTACTACTGCATTAATTCTTGTTGCTAAATTAGGAACGTCTTTTTCGAGAGTTGACTTCCACAAATTTGACTTGTATGAGAATACCCTAATAGTATTATCAATATCAAATATCTGTCCTGTTTCTTCTGTCTTAATTAAAATGACAGGCTTTTTAAGTGCTATAGCAATCCCCAATTCAAATAATACATTAGGGTTATGCTCCGTCAAATCAGCCATAATAATTTCCGCATTATTAATTGCCTTAACAATCGTCGAATGAATAATATCACTGCCATTTCTATCCGCAGTTTCTGCAAAATATCCTGCCGCTTTAGCTGCCGGCTTAATTAATTCTGCTAATACTTCATTAAAAAATCCTTTAGAATACTTACCCGTTTTTTCACTAAATGGCATTATAACAAAAATTTTCTTTTCGCTAGATTGATGCATCGTACTGCTTATAATCTGGCTCCCTGTAGAAACACTTGAAAAAATATTTTCTGTTTGTTTTTCACCAAATGTCTGAAGGAAATGACGGTTTTCACGATACACATTCAAAAAATCATCATGTAAACTTTCATCAATTCCAAAAGTTGATACTAAAGCATTTCTAAAAAAAGTCTCATCAGAGGGTTCGTTCCCTTTATAATATTCATACACTTTCTTAAAAATCTCAATATTGTTGAATGCAGACCAAACAGCCTCCAACAAATCCTCTTGGGATTGAGCATATACGTATTTTCTACCAAGATCATTTAATTCCACATTGACTGTTTCTCTTGTTCCATTCGTGAACCCATAATCTCTAGATGACGCCGTTAAATAATAAAAATTATTACCACCTTTTTTCATATTCAATGCTCTTGCGAGTTGCTCCGTTGCCCATGGATTTCCACCATTATTTTCCTTAATCAAGGTTGGTATCTTTAACGCCTCTTCAATTGAATGACTTGGAAATTTTTTAATAGGTTTTACTGTTCTCTTCCTTGTTTTGGTCACTTCATCTGCACCTTCTGTTTTTTCAATAATATCTGTCGTGCTCATACCTTTTATCCTTTCTTTGATATTTAATCATTAAAATATTTTTGCACTTCTTCCGGCAAATACTTTGCCAGTTTCTCCACCAACTCATACACCTTTGTTCCCGGCGCAATCTCCGTTGGTGTTTTTCCTGCTCCATCCTTAATACTCCTCTTTGCATACCGAATCGCCAGCTTAGGATTCCCATATTTCATCAAAATCGTAAAAATGTCATTCATGTTCTTTTGATATTTTCCGATTCCCAGTTCTTTAAACTTATCATTCAAGAATGAAATATACTCGGTCCGGTGGTTATTAGCTGTATAATACGCAAAATGAAGAAGAAACCAGAACTCAATACATTCATTACTCCACGCCGCATGATACTGTAATTCTGGCTTAATCTTATTCAAACTATTGGCTCGTTCCTCAACACCGTTGAAATGTTCTGCTGGAAAGCTATCCTTATCATACACGCACCAGACTTGTCCCTTCTGAATTTCATTCTTCTTAACATAGTCCTCGGCTATTCCAATTACTCGCATGGTTTCTGCCTGACATGGTTCAATTTCAATCAATACCATATCCTTGTAAATCGGATTTTCCTCTATCAGCTTCTTAAACCCCAAAAAATAATTTGGTTCCGTCTGCTGTCCTTCGCAAAAGATATAGTACCTATACTGTTTCATCTCCAAATATTCCTGGCGACGCTTCTTCTTCCAAGCGAGCCTGCTCGATTTTTTCTGCATTCCGGCTTTTTTAGGCATTCACTTTCCCCCAATCTATAATTCTTTTGAGGTACGGATCAGCGCCGTACTTACCTTCCAGATATTGCTTGTCGAACTTGGCATCCTTTCTGACAGATTCCCCTTTTTCATTCTTGAACTCTACCAAAGAATAAAGTTTAGAATTCTGTGCATTTCCTTTTGCCACAAACCAGATTTCATCTCTGCGGAATACTTCGCTATTCATCGTTGACAGATCGTGGGATGTGAAAATCAACTGTGCTTTATGTCTATTGATACTCATATCATTGAACATCATAATAATATGGCGAAGTAAAACCGGATGGATTTTTGCGTCCAACTCATCAATCACAAGCACTGTCCCAGAAATCAGGCTTTCTGCAATAAACGGAAGTAATCCAAATAATTTCCGTGTTCCACTGGATTCATCAAACAAATTAATTTCTGTTTCCACATCATCTACGCAATGCTTCGTGAATATATTAATTCTTTCATTCTCTTTTTCTTCCACTCTGAAATCAACAATGTCTAAGTCCATCTCCTGAATCATCTGAAGCATTAACTTTTTCACGTCTTCCGATGTAGACACAGCCATTTTAAGTTCCTGTATTGGGTTTCCATAATTCAAAAATTCGATTCCATATTCAAACCAGCTCAATACATCCTTAACCACCGCATTTCCCTTATAAGCAATTCCTAAATAAGAAAGTAGCGTAAGTGTTTTAGATAATTCATCGCTGACTTTCAGTTTTGCAAAAGCCCCCTTCAAAACAATTCCGTTTTCATCCCTGGTAAAAAGGGCAGATTTTCTGCCTGTTTCAAGTTTGACTCTATCCAAGCTCTCATATAAAACGATATCACGCTTTACGTGCAAAATGTATCTGTACTCTGAAACTGTAGTTCGAAAGAACAATTCAAATTCTGTAGGCTCGTCCTTACTCTTTGAAAAAGCAAATGGTTCTACAATTATTTTCCTTTGAAGCAAAACCTTTTCCTCACTATCCTCTGTGGCCAAAAGAGGACGTAACACTTTTGCCACCAAGGTATGCAATGCAGCCAAAACATTAGATTTTCCTCCGCCATTCGGGCCATAAACAGCTGACACCGGTAAATATTTTTGCTCATCTTTATCTATAATGATTCTATCCTCATGCTCCGATATTGCAGCCGCCTGCATATCAAATGTCACTTCATCTCTTATACTTTTAAAATTTTTTACTGTAAACTGGCATAACATGTCTTTTACCCTCCGTTATGTCTTTATTATATCCCTATAATTCATATTTGCAACAATAATTTGAGATATTTTCTCATATTTATTTCTATATTTTTTACTTTTGTATTCGATAACTATACAAAGATCAGTAAATCGCATACCCAAAGCAATTATTTCCAACTTCCTCCTTACCAAGCATACAATATAACAGAGCATAAATAAGGACAATTTTTTAAGTTTCTGATTTGTCTAAAAAATTGTCCTTATTTGCAAGTTTTTCACACATGCTGATGCAGATACTTCTCCTTTGTCGCCATCCCGCCGCGGATGTGCCGCTCGGACTTGTTGATGTCCAGCACCTTGCGCGTCTCCGCCGCGAGCGACGGGTTGACCTGCGCAAGGCGCTCGGTGACGTCCTTATGTACCGTACTCTTGCTGATCCCGAAATGTTTTGCCGCCTGCCGCACGGTCGTGTTATTGTCAATGATATATCTGGCAATCTCCATAGCTCTTTCCTCAATATAACCTTTCAAACCAAAACCCCTGCAATACTTGTTTTTACATTGTATGCAAGGGTGTTTTGCATTATGCAGGAGCGTTCCTTTTGACACATAATGCTTTGCAAATATTTCTTGTTACATTTTTCTGAGGATTTCGCTATTTATTCCACTTCATATTCCATCCATCTTCGTGTTTCTTTAAAGCCAGTTGCCTGATAAAATTCAATTGCTGAATCATTAAATTCCCAGACATCTAACTCTATCTTTTTTAGCTTTCTCTTCCTGGTATCTGCTATCATAAAATCCAATAATTCTTTCGCCACGCCTTGCCGTCTGTAATTTTCATCTACGGCAATTTCCTGCACATGATAAAAGCTTCTTGCCTTTCCGTATGCAGTCTCTGGTCTATGCACATAATCCACGCACGCCATTCCGCATATTTCACCGTTACGTTCTGCGACAATTATATCACTATTTTCTCCGTTCATGAGCGTGTATGCATAATCCCTTAATTCTACTCCAAACCCCGCTTTAAATATATCCGGGCGCCCTTCTACATGTATATCGTTTACTTGTTTTCTCAGTTCATTAATTCTACCTAAATCTTTTTCTTTGGCCAAACGAACCATACCCATTTCCACCTTTCTTAACATCATATCTTTCTAATGAATAACGCGCTTCATTGCTGCTCATTTCATACTTTCATAAAATCTCCTTTCTGCCATTATTGCAAAAAAATACACCAAACATTGATATGTCTGGTGCAAAAATTCTAATACGGTATTCTGTAAGATTATATAAAGCAAACGCTTACTTTATCCGAACTTTCTGCACAGACATATCAGACCTGCCCGCTGTAACCGTGCATCCTTCCCGGATTCTTTACAGTTACAAACGTGCACGTCCGTAATACATGTACATATAATTCATTGTAAAATATAAGTTTTGCATTATATGGCTCTCCTTAGTTTCTTGAATTATAATTCTGTTCAATTAACTTGTCAACTACCCCAAAATCCTTTTCCCATATATACAGTTTTTCCAGCTATTTCACGCTTGCAAAATACTTCATCAGAATATCCTTCATGAATTGATATCTTCTTGCGTAAGTGTTTTCAATACGGATCAGTTCAAAACCATGCTCTCTGCAGATTTGATTTTTCTTCCTGTCGCGTTCCATCACCACACTTTTCTCCTGATGCTCTCTTCCATCCAATTCTATCGCAAGAATCGGAATATCTATTTTTGTCCTTGGCTGTCTCTCATATACGACAAAATCAAACCTGCCTGTATAGAACAAATCGTTATACTCGCAATTATCCTGAAAAACATGTGCGATACTCACTTCTTTCTGAACCGTGCATTTATGATCGGTATTCAAAACATTATCCAATGCATGATTCAGATTCTCCAGAAAAGCCTGTTCCGTTTCCGTGCTATAAGGTTTAATTCCGAGTGCCCGTGACGCATTTGTTTTAGGAGTAACATTGGTTTGCCCATTATGTTTTACATACTGCACCAGTTCGTAAAGATCATCATCACCCTCCCTGTCATGTAAGCGTTCCAGTTCCTTACTGCTGGACAAAACAATCAACTGATCCTTAGCTCTTGAAACAGCGACATTGATTAGCTCCTTGTTATTTTTCAGCCAGCTATAGGTTCCCCGGCCAGTCTTATCCGTAAGCGCAAGTGAAAATAAAACAACATCCTTTTCATCACCCTGAAATGCATGAACGGTTCCACAGGTAACATTGTCCAGACCATTATCTTTTAGCTTCTGATTGATTAGTTCCTTCTGATTTGTAAACGGTGTAATCACCCCGATGCTCTTATCTTTATGCAGCTCAGCATACCGGACAATCTCATCTGCTTCCAAAGGTGCTGTATTTTTATAGTAGGTGCTGTTTCCTGTTATATCCCGAAAAACCAACGAATTCTCTGCGCTACTCTGACTGCAGATCTGCAGTTTTCCATTGTAATATTTCTTGTTATTAAATTGAATGATTTGCCTATTGCATCTGTAATGATGGCTTAAGAGAATCTCCCTGCTGACAGAATCGCATGCCAGAAACGCTTTGTAAATAGAATTCTTAATATAATCGTACTCATCCGTGATCTGATACATTTTGCGAAGTTTCTGATTCACCACCGGATTCAATAAAATAACCGGATTTAGCTGCTGTGGATCTCCCACAAGCATCAGGCTCTCTCCTCGAAGGATCGGAACCAGTGACGTCGCAATATTACCCTGACTCGCCTCATCCATAACCACCATATCAAAATGTACTCCCGGTTTTCCAACCTTATGGGCGGAGATCGATGTGGTAGCAATAATCGGAAAGATTCTCTGAAATTTCTTTAAATTTTCATCGTTGCGTAAATAATCATTAAATGCTTTTACCTTCTCTTCTTTGTCTTCCATTGTAACAATGTCCAAAAGGTCCGCATTCTTTGGTTCCTGTATACGTTTGATACATTTTGCGGAAGTATAATACAGGTAACTTTTAAAAGCATCCTCATCCTCTAAAATCAGATTTAATGCTTCTTCATCCGTATAATCTTTTGATTTACTGATTTTATCCTCAACCTGGGCCAACTGAATTCCCTGCAACTGTGTCTGAAAAGTCAAATGTTTATTTGACTCCATCAGACTGAGAATCGCTTCTTTTGTTTCAAAAAGCTTCAACCGTTCTTCATATTCCTGCAGCAGAGCCGTCAGCTGTCTTGTTCTTGCGATTCTGTCTGACTTCCTTTTTTTCAACGTTTCTTCATAAATATTGATACTCTTTGTACTCTCATACAATCTCTGAATATACTCCAACGCCTCAGCTACTTTGTCGTCGTTTCCCAGCCGGATAATAGGAAACGGAATATTCCCCTTCTTTCCATTTGATATGTGCTGCAGTTTTTCACACACACCATCAATCGGGTGATTATTGTACGAAACAAAAAGCACTGTCTGTTCATTGAAAAAAGCTGTGACAAGCGTATTTACGATCGTGTTTGTCTTCCCTGTTCCAGGTGGTCCCTGGATATATGCCAAAGGATATTTCATGGCATTGTGGATTGCCAGCAGCTGATCCAGATTAATCTGCTTATTTAACAAAGCAATTGGAAATACTTTCCTACTTGCCGGTTCCTGTACCAGATTCCCAAAGAACGCCCGAATTGGCGCCGTCACCTCTTCTTGCTGGAACATTTCATCAATGGCCTTATATTCCTCGTGAAGATCTAACATAATGTCTCTTCCGATCGCAATCAGATATGGCATATCATCCACACCTTTGATTTGTGAATTACATTCCGTGATTCGGTTCTTAATCGTTTCCTGATTCTTTTCAAAATCATTTAACAGTTCGTAATCGTCCGCATCCAGAAATCTGCGTATGCTCTGGCTTGTTCCATCAATGGTAAACTCGGTGCAAATCGTAACCTCGTCAGCAGGTCTAAGACATCTTCGGGCAACGTCCAGCTTCATCTCACGATAAGCAAGGACATATAATCCCTGCTTCATCGGCACACTTAATATATTTAATGCCAACTGCCTGATCCTTTTATTCTTCGTATTACTGGTGCATCCATATTGAAAATTTGAAACTATCTCCTGAAACTGATCCGGTGCCAAATGATAATCCCCTCTACGGATACAATCACCATCAAAATGGCGGATTAAACTATATTCCGTTTTATATGGTACAGAGTCCATTTTATTGCAATCAATGTAATAACTAAGAATTTTTAAATTGGACACATTATGAAATAAAGAAATATATTTCTGCTGATTTAGCTGAATATCTTCTTTTAATGATTCTTTGACATCAAAATAAGACCCTTCTATAACATTGGAGGATAAAATAGAATCTATATAAATATTCAGACCTATGGTTGATAATTGTCCCAGATGAAGTCCTTCCACACAAAGTGATCTTTTCATCGGATTTACATCCATAATCCCAATCCAGTATTTCGTAATACCCTCCTGTTTATTTTTATATTCAATACTCAACCACTTATTTTCATGAATCGCTCTAAAAATATCACGGCATACCGTATTCATTTTCTCCTCCAAAATGCATGAATATTTTTCTTTATCATAACAAAAAAATTGGCAATATCCAATATAATTTGAATATTGCCAACCAATTTTATACATTTATAGTTTTTCTTAATCCCCTGCAATACTTATTTTTACATTGTATGCAGGCTTATTTTCGTATATACTATCTTTATCAGATGTAAAGGAGGATATTGCCGTGCCATTTATCAATACGAAAACCACCGTTTCCCTGAGCAAATCCAAAAAGGATTCCCTGACCGCAGAGATCTGCCGCATTACCAGGGAGTGTCTCGGCAAGGGAGAGAACTGGGTTATGACTGGTTTTGAGGACAATGCCAGCCTGTTCTTTCAGGGGGATTCTGCCGCCGTTGCCTATGTGGAGGTCAAAACCTTCGGCACGCCGTCCGCTGCAGGCACCAGCCAGATGACCGGAAAGCTCTGCCATCTGCTCTCCGGCGAACTTTCCATTCCTGCCGACCACATCTACGTGGCATACTTCCCGACTGACAACTGGGGCTGGAACGGAAGCAACTTCTGACTACAACAGAAAAAATGCGGGAATTCCCGCATTTTTTCATTTTCTCTCTTCCGCCTTGATCGCTCTCTTTTTCTCGTACATCTTCACATCCGCACGGTTCCTTGTCTCTTCCATATTTTTATCATACTGCTCGTCAAAGATCGCGTAGCCGTAAGCGATCCGCATCGGGACGTCCATTTTCCCTTCATTATATTTCCACTCGAGGTATTCCAGTCTGCGCAGGCGCTCCTCGACCCACTCACTTCTGGCATGGCGGATCACGGCGCAGAATTCATCCCCGCCGATCCGGTAGCACACGCCGGCAGGTTCAAACACTTCCGAGATCAGCTTTGCCGCATCCTGAATATACTTATCACCCGCCGCATGTCCGAATGTGTCATTGCAGCGCTTCAGATCATTCAGATCGAACGTCACGATCGCCGTCTCGCGATCTCTGGCATTTTCCGATACCCACTCATCATAAGCATTGCGGTTGCGCAGTCCGGTCGGCATATCATGTTCCGCCAGTTCCCGGTAGATCTCCGCCTTGCGCCCCTCATCAATCTTCTCGATCGACACTGCGGTCGCCTCTCTCGCCAGCAGGCAGATAAACAGCAGGAATCCAAACCTGCCGATCACATCCGTTCTTCTCCATCCGATATAGTATGCCGACATGTCGACCGCGTAAGACAATAGCAAAATTACAAGTCCCCAGATACAGACACACACCCGCCGGTCCATTCCGCGCACCCGGTAACGCTGCCAGATCACATAGAGCAGATAGAGCAGGTCACATGCCATCAGAAAATGTGTGCAAAATACCGTATTTTTAAACTCGCAGATCCCCGTCATGTGGAGTACGGTACAAACTATAGCATTCGCAAATGAACAGATGCAGATAATATTTGATATATACTTCTCCTCCACCTCGGAGAACTCCTGCAAAAATGCTGCAAACGGCGCAATCATCAGCATAATCATCATATAGCCGGTGTACGAGGCCGCCGTCCGGCTTTTTACCATGTAGGCAACCAGCTCCGCCTCATTCATGGACCACATTCCCATCATCAGGGTAAAAATGCCAAAATACAGAATGCCCGGTCCCATCTTTACTTTGCGTCTTGCAATTGCATAATAAATGAGCAGCATAATGCCGATCGCACCGTCGACTGTGCTGACCATGATCTCCGGAACCGATCCTCTCATCGTCTGATAGACCATCTGTCCGTCATTCTCCTGATAGAACCTCGTCACATGATCCCGCACTGCCGGGTACACCGCCTCGATCCGCACACTGAAACTCTTCACGCCCTCCTGCAGCTGGATCGTATTCCATCCGGTTCCGGGCGTCCTCCCGAACACCGTACTGCTCTTTTTCAGCGAATAAATCTGCTCGCCGTCCGCATACACTTCCACGCACTGATGTACGCTAAAAAATGTCAGTTCCGAAAACTCCGACTGCATCTGATTACTGTCGAAATAATACTCCCTGACATCTTCACTCACTTCCACCACGCGATCGGGCTGCAGTTCGATTCGTCTGGAATCCTCCGCAAAGCTTGTATTCTTTTTACCTGTAAACGCAAAGCTCAGAGCCATCAGAATGAATCCGATGACAAGCAGCACTCCATAAACGGTCGATACTGATTTTTTCATTTGTCCTCACCTGTGGAAAATTCTGGCAAACAGAGGTTTTTTCGTATTCTCTGCACTGGTTGTTATCTCCGCAGCGGCAAGCGTCTCTTTTCCTGCCTCTTCCTTTGTCTCCGGCAGAGCCTCCTCGAGGAAGAACTCGTCGAACACGTCGTTCCTCTTGTTGATCTTCTCACACATGTCCTTGGTGACCTCCATCATGGTCTCCATCATATGTCTTGCATTCTGCCCCATGCGGTCTTCAAAAGTCATCCCCTGATCCGGTGCCTCCTCACCCCAGATACAGTCATCCCCCAGCACACGCAGCTTATTCAGCCGGTCGCGCTGCTCCTTGCGGACGACGCTCAAAAACCGGCTCACCATCACGTTGTGCTCGTTTTCGTCCGTATAACACAAAAACTCTTCCAGCGAAGCGTTCCCCGGATAGCCGATTTGATAATATGTATTATAGATACGACAGATCCGCTCTGTCGTCTGGCGCAGAATGATGCCGCATTCCTGCGGTTTTCTCCAATAATAATGCTCCGCGCGCTCCAGTTCCTGCAGAACATTGTCATACATCGCCTGAAGCTCGTCCGACTCCAGCCTGCACTCTCTTATAAACTCAAAATTCATCTCCCGCTGCCCCTCTTATGATCTGTCTTCTACCGCTTTCAGGATCTCCTCACTGATGGCATCCACGTCCTTGCCGTCCGTGTCCACGCAGATATCCGCCACCGCTTCGTAGCGCGGCCGGCGCTTCTCCATGAGTTCCCGGATATATTCCACATTCATATTCCCGTTTAAAATCGGGCGGTTCGTACTGTCCTTGACTCTTTCGTAGATCGTCTCCGGCGTCGCCCGAAGGAACACGATACAACCGTTCTCCTTCATCAGCGCCGCATTCTCATCCCTGAGTACACTGCCTCCGCCGCAGGATACCACATATCCTGTGCTCTCCGAAAAAGACCGCAACAACTCTGTCTCTAGGTCGCGGAAATAATTCTCCCCATGTGCGGCAAAAATATCCTTGATTGCCATCCCCTGTTGTTCCTCGATGAGCTGATCCATCTCAATCCGCTTCGCCGGGCATTTTTTTGCAAGCGCCCACGCAATGGTACTTTTCCCGGCGCCCATAAAGCCGATCAGATATAAATTCTTCATGCCACTGCTTCACCTTTCTAGCTAAAAAAACGCTCTTTGACTTCCTCGACCGGCATATCTTTTCCGGTATACAGTTTAAAGGCAGCCACACCCTGCCACAACAGCATTCCCTTGCCGCCGATGCAGATTGCTCCGGCTTCCTTCGCCTCCCGGAGCAGTCTCGTCTCCTCCGGGTTGTAGACAGCATCTGCCACCACTAACCCCGGCCGGAATGCGGAAGTATCCTTTACCACACTCTCATTTTCCATCGGCTTCATGCCTACAATCGTCGCATTTGCAAAAATATCACTGGACGCGATCTCCGCAGTCATCCGCGCAGTATCCGCAATATCATAGACATTTACCACGCACGACGGAACCGCCGCACGGATCTTCTCCGCCGTTTTCAGCATTCTCTCAAAAAAAGCATCCTTGATATTGAAAATAGAGATTTCTCTTGCACCGTCAAGCGCGCACTGCACCTGAATGGCAGTAGCGGCACCGCCTCCGCCTGCAACCGTGATCTTCTTGCCCTTAATATCGATCCCGTGATCCTTCAGATTATGCACAAATCCCTCGCCGTCAGTAATATGACCGGTCAGCCTGCCGTTGTCATTTACGATCGTGTTGACCGCTCCGATGATCTGTGCTGCCGGAGACAATTCATCCATGTATTTGACAACCTCTGTCTTGCACGGCATGGTGACATTGCAGCCGCGCATCTTAAATGTGCGCATGGCGGCAATGGCATCCGCCACTTCCTCTACTTTGATGTCAAAAGCCACATACACGTAATCCAGCCCCAGACGCTCGAAGCTATAATTATACATTGCCGGTGAACCCGAATGACCAACCGGCGAACCAATCAATGCCAATAATCCTGTGTGTCCTGAAATTCTGCTGTCCATATTTCCTCCCGCTCCGGCGTCCGTTTTTTCTCTGCGCCAATAACAGTATCATAGCTGTTTTTTCTTATCATTTCAATACATTAAAGCAAAAAAGCATCCCTTTTCTACTCTGCAAGTATCGGCTTAAAATCTTCCGTATCGCCGCAGAATATGCCGCCGCATTCCTGTAAGATGTGCCGCATTACAGGCAGTACCTTTTCATATTCCTCCGCAGAAAATGTCACCAGATACACTCTGTCGCAGTCATGTTCCTCTGCAAATGCCGCAGTCACCTGATCCCGGGGATGGATTTTCCCTTCCTCCATGTCCATGGAGGCTTCTCCGCCGTACATAATCTCAAGTACGCCTGCTTCCTGCCAGATTTCCATCTCACAGGTTCCTTCCAGCACGTCTGCAATCTGCCGCACGCCCACAGTCTCCGGTGCAAGATAGAGCCATTCGCCCGGCACATCTGCCTTTTTCTTTTTCTCCTGCGCGGCCTTGTTCGCCGGAACCGCTGCTTTTCCCGGCGTTTCGTGCCCCGCCTTCTTCATCGAAGCCGCTTTTCCCGCTGCTCTGTGTCCCGCTTTCTTCATCGAAGCTGCTTTTCCCGCTTTCTTTCCCAGCTTTTTCATCCTGCCTCCTGCTTACCAGCAAAGAACCTCGTGGCCGTCCTCCGTCACAAGCACCATAATCTCCCACTGTGCAGACGGAAGTCCGTCCTCCGTGTAGACCTCCCAGTCGTTTGCATCATCGACATAGATGTCCACTTTTCCCATGTTGACCATCGGCTCGATCGTAAAGATCATGCCCGGCACCATCAGCATCTCCTGACCGCGCTTGCTGTTATAGCCGACCCACGGCTCCTCATGGAACTCCAGTCCCACGCCGTGTCCGCCGATCTCACGCACAACCGTATAACCGTTTGCGAAGGCGTGATCGTGAACCGCCTGCCCCATATCTCCTAAGAATCCCCACGGTTTTACTTCTGCGAGACCTTTTTCCACACACTCCTTCGTGACATCCACGAGACGTTTCTTCTCCGTGCTGACGTCGCCGATGCAGAACATTCTGGAAGAATCGGAAAAATAACCGTTCAAAATCGTGGAAACATCCACATTGATAATATCTCCCGACTTCAAAATGACATCCTTTGACGGGAATCCATGGCACACCTGATCGTTCACCGAAGTGCACACGCTGTACGGGTAGCCCTGATAATGCAGCGGTGCCGGAATACCGCCCATGCTGGTCGTCATGTCGTAGACAATCTTGTCGATTTCCGCCGTATTCATGCCCTCATGAATGTGCTCCTGAATATAATCGAGCACCGCGATATTGATCTTGCAGCTCTCCTTAATCCCTGCAATCTGATCTGCATTCTTGATAATGTCATGGGTCGGGACGATATGTCCCTGCGCAGCGATCGCTGCAATCTTCTCGTCAAATGCCTGATGGCATGCCTTGTATTTCCGGCCGCTTTTGCACCAGCACGGATCATTTCTTCCAATTTTTACTGACATATTCTTCTTCTCTTCTCTATTTTATTTTTTATATTATATTCTGCCTGCCGCAAATGCTTTCTTCACATATCGGCGCATATCCTGCTTTACGCAATGGAAAATCTCTGTCTTTCCCTCTTTGTTCAATGATCTACCGTGATGCTGCCGAACGGCACGCGGTCCCAGGTAGTCTCGTCTAACTCACAGGTATGCTGTGCCAGAAGTTTTTCGTATTCCGTGCCGCCGATGGAATAATCCTCGTAATCGACCTGTTCCATCTCCGCAAGAATACTCTGATATTTCTGCGCCAGCGCCATTTTTCGCATGGATGCATCAATCGTTTCCTCATCGACACCCAGGCGCGCTCTCTGTTCCTCGGTAAGGTCACTCCAAAAATCCTGCTGATCATTGGCAAGATACTGTTCCTCCTCATCTGAGAGCGTGATTTTCTCTGCTGTTGCCATCTGGTAAAACAGCGTATCATGAATGGTCATATCCACCACTGTCTGTTTCGCCTGCTCCCGCAGGAACGTATGATTGATATACAGCTGCCAGTATTCGTCCGTATTATCCGGATTATAGATGATGGCCGCATCTTCCATATTGCCTTCCTCATATGCGATATAAAATGCCATCTCCCGCAGAGTTACCGGCTTCCCATCCACCGTCACCACCACAAGATCCAGTGATTCCGGAAATGACAGCTTCTGCCGCTTTCCCTGTTCGCGGTAGGATGCTGTCCCCAGAATGATGACCAGAACGACCAGAACAGCAGTAAATCTTAATTTCTGTCTCATACCTGACAAAGCCCTGCCACCACCTGATTGATCACGCTGCCCTCCGCCTTGCCTTTCAGTTCCGGCATAACAGCCTTCATGATCTGTCCTTTGTTGTGGCTTGCTACCACGTCCGCGAACTTCTCTGTGATAAACGCCTCCACCTCGTCAGCCGACATCATTTTCGGCGCATATTCCATAAAAATATCGTAACGCGTCTTATATTCTGCAAGCAGATCTTCTCTGGATGCCGGGCAGGTATCGATCTGTTCCTTCACGGACTTGATCTCCTTTAAAATGACCCGGTCCACAAGTTCTTCCCGAATGTCATCGCGGCAGCCCTCATCGATTGCCACCTTCTTCGCAGCCGACACCAGTGTGGAGATTGCATCCTTGCGCACCTTGTCTCTTGCCTTCATTGCTGCGATCATATCATCCTGTAACTGTTTGAACTGCATTTTCTATTCCTCCATCTCTTATTTCATTTCTATCCAGATTATAGCATTTTACTTTTGAAAATACAAACCTACAACACACGCCGAACCGAAGTGATCGTACGGTAAGTTGCATTTCCGTAGCAGATACCGGTTCTCGGGTTGGACGCATGGATAATCCGTCCTCCTCCAATATAGATTGCCACATGTCCCGGATAGCAGATAATATCGCCGGGCTGTGCATTTTCATAGCTGACTGCCTGTCCACAGCCGCTCTGCGAATAGGAAGATCGCGGCAGGGAAATGCCAAAATGCTGGTAGACCGCCATGACAAAATAGGAGCAATCCGTTCCGGATGTCAGGCTGGTACCTCCAAGGACATAGGGATTCCCCAGAAACTGGCTCGCATAGGACACGACGTCACTGCCGCTGACTCCGGTCGTGTAGGACGGATTTAGTCCGCCGTCCGTCAGACCTGTGGAAGAGCTGCCGGAGGTACTGCTGCCCGAAGTCGAGGTATCCGTCCCGGTCGAAGCGGTATTTCCGGTCGTATTCGAGGTCGTTCCGGTGCCGGCTGTCGAGGCATCCGTTCCGGTGGTGCTGCCGGTCGTTCCTGCCGCAGCAGCCGCCTGCGCCGCCTTTTTCTTCGCCGCCTCCGCAGCCGCCTGTTTTGCCTTCTCCGTCGCGATGATCTGGTTCTGCTGCTTGATCGTCTGCGCATACTGGCTTGCAAGACTCTGTGCATTGGCAAGCTGGCTGTCAAAATCCGCCATCTCCGAACGCTTTGTCGCAATCACCTGCTCCAGAGAGCTCTGCTGCTCCTGATAGCTGATCTGAAGCTCCTCCATCTCCGCCATCTCACTCTCAAGCTGTGCCGTCAGATCTTCCACCTGCTGCACCACTTCCTGATAGTTCGTCAGCATATCGCGATCATACTGGTAGACGTCCGAGACATATTCCACCCGGTTCAAAAGATCCGTAATGCTGTCCGCGCCGACTAACGCCGTCAAAAAGGACTGGTCTCCATTCTCATACATATACTGAATCCGCTGCTTCATGGCGTCATACTGCTGCTGTTCCTCCGCTTTCGCATTTTCCAGATCCGCGTTTGCCTGTTCGATCTCCTGCTCCTGCGTATCCATATCGCTCTGCAGGATGTCCATATCGGTAAGCAGGCTCATGAGTTGATTGTCATAATTATTCATCTCTGCCTGAAGGCTGTTCTGCGCCGACTGGATATTCTGAATCTGCTGGTTCACCTGATTCAGTTCCTGCTGTGCCTCATCCTTTTTATCCTGTGCATCCTTGATTGCCGAAGCAGACACAGACGCATAGTTTCCGATTCCGACTGCTCCCGCCAGAAGCAGTGCCAGAACACGTTTCTTAAAATGTCTCATGCGGTATCTCCATCCCAAATATCTGAATTATCTTTCATTGCGTACAAAAAACGGGTATGACTCTGTTATCATACCCGTTGATTATATCATACTTCCTTATAAAATTGTCACAGTTTCCATAATTTTTCGATTTTTCGGAAATCAGATCAATCCCATCCGATATACATCAGTTCCAGATCGCTCAGCTCGCCATCATAGAATGTTACGGAAATGGAGTTTTCATCCATATCCTCGTAGGTGTCGCTGTGGCTGTACCACTGATAAGACTGGTAGTCGCCGGTATCCGACTCATACTCATAATCCGGCTCGCCGTAAGCAGTCATAAAGTCGTCGTTGACCGCATCCTTTGTCAGACCGTTCGGCAGAAGGATCTCCAGATCGTCATTGTAGTCCATGCTGGTGAATGAGAAGCCGAACACCGTTCCGTCTGCAAGTGTCTGCGGATCGTCGGTTACATTTCCAATGTACACCTCTCCCAGCTCATTTCCCTGTGCATCGTAGAATGTCGGATAGTAATATTCATTCTTGTTGGATACATACTCCTCATCCTCGGAGTCGATGGAAAAACCGAGTGCCTTGAAATCGCTGTAGCTCATCGGAAGCTGCACCAGGATACCGTTGACGGTAATGTCTCCGCTGTCGAACGCATCCCCTGCTGTCACGTCAAGCGGAGCTACCGTTTTGGCATCCTCTGTATCCTCGCTGTCATCGGCAAGAAAATCGTCGGTGTCGTACTCTTCATCACCGGAATCACCCATGAAATCATCCGTGTCGTAATCATCGCTTACACCTGCGGCCTCGTTATATCCTTCCATAAACGCATCCTCGATGTCGTTGCTGTAAAGTACGCTGAAAATAATGCTGAAGACCAGCCATACCAGTGCGATCGCAAAACCGATCCACAGGCAGATTGTCGCCGACTTGCTGTTGCGCTTATATTCCTGCACATCTCCGGACTTGTAGGCACTGTTCGCCTTGCTCGTGAATACGCATCCGATAATACCCATAATCATGGTAATCAGGTTGCATCCGCAGCAGCACAGAATCTCAAGGATGGAGAATGTAATCTTCATTCCGAACGAGTTCTTCACTGGCTGACCGTTCTCGTCGTTGAGCACCGTCGCCTCGCCATAGTTTACGCCAGCATATGCATTTCCCGCATACTGGCCGTTCGCCTGACCATACGCCTGCTGACCGTTCGTCTGCTGTCCATAGGCATTATTCTGTCCGTAAGCGTTATTCTGTCCATAGGCGTTATTCTGTCCATAGGCGTTATTCTGTCCGTAAGAATACTCTCCCTGGCCGTTCGTGCTCTGCTCTCCGTAATTCTGCTGACCGTAAGGCTGGCTCACATTCCCCTGGCCGTTCGCATTTTCTGCCTGACCGTAGTTCTGACCGTAAGGCTGGCCTGCATTCTCCTGTCCATAAGGCTGACCTGCGCTTTCCTGTCCATAACCGTTTCCCGGCTGGCCGTAAGCATTCGCTCCCGGCTGGCCGTCCGGCTGCGTCATTCCGCTATTCGCTGCCACGTCCGGCTGACCGTATGCACCCTGTGCTCCCTGCTGACCGTACACATCCTGCGTTCCCTGCTGATTCTCTGCCCCCGCAGATCCCGGCTGTGTCTGTCCCGGGTCGTTCTCAAAATTGTAATTTTTGTTCTCATTCTGATCCATCTTTTGTCTCCCTGTTTTCAAAATTCCTTTCAAAAAATAACACTCATTACCACTTTAGTATAACAGAGCGTCTTCTATTACTCAAGCAAATCTGTGCAAATAGTACCTTTATCCTATCTGTTTGACGATCAGCACCGCATCTCCCGGCTGCAGATTTTTTTCCGTCCAGCCGTTGGTTTCCAGAATATCCTGTATGGTCGTATGATTCTCCTTGGCAATCGTCCACAGATCATCGCCCGCCTTTGCAATATAGCCCACCAGACCGGGGCGGTTCTGTAATTCTTCCATATCTAAAGGCTCTTCTGTAATCTCTTCGATGTTCTGTATTTTCTGCGGCAAAAACGCCATCAGGTTTAACTGGATCACCGCTTTGATCTCAATATGTTCCTGATCCATCATCACCGCGGACAGCTGCTCTAATCCGCAGTCCATCTCCGCCTCCACGTCCGGCTGCATATCGGGAATCTCAAGGATCTGGGAAAACGGATAGATTTCCCTTGCCGACTGGATCGGCATATTGTCATCCGTTGTGATATAGAGAAGTTCCGCCGTGATCGTTCCCTCCGCCCGGATTCCGTTCTCCACAGGCTCGTATTTTTCCAGGCGCACCGTTCCCTCGCAGGCACAGATCTGCAGGATTTTCTCCTGGCTTTCCGGAATTTCCAGCTGTTCCGTTACCCGGCATTTTGCCGCATTTTTTACAAGGAGTCTCTCACCGATCCGCTCCCTGACTACCGGAACGGCTTTTTCCCGGAAAATATTGGCGGGGGAAAAAGGAAAATCTGGCGGATACGGGGATGGCTGGCGGCGCTTAAAAGGTTTTTCACGCAGCAACGTCATGCACGCCCTGAGTGCGTTAATGTTTTGCATTGTGCTTGCGTCGTGCGGGGAAACGCCTGTATAATGGGAAAGATGCGCCGATAGGGGCTGTTGCCGCAAGGAAGCAGCGCGCTTGCCGGATGGCATCATGACCCCATGTTTAAAGATAATGAAAAAGCATTATTTCTACTCCATACCCTGTTTTGTGCTGACCTGCGCTCTTGCCGCCTGCTCTGACGATCATCAATCATCTTCCGCCAAGGCCGGGCAGGAT
>ERZ780208.951-NODE-951-length-25883-cov-7.325499_pt1 | contig 25883 bp, 22 predicted proteins | sample MGYA00511167_ERZ780208 | MGnify/ENA primary metagenome ERZ780208 (study PRJEB29588, sample SAMEA2159202) | human gut metagenome | biome: human gut; feature: human-associated habitat; material: faeces | place: Denmark | collected 2008/2010 ...
ATTAATAATATTCTGATTATGAGAAATAATTAATTCAAAATCTGTATAACTTTGTCTGAGTATTTTTAGTATATCTTTTTCCGTAATAGGTTTCGATAACACTATACTTACATTAGGTTTATCATTATCTATTATTGTCCAATTTTCGGCATTTGGTATATACTTCTTGTATGTTTGATCATTATAATAATTACGCCACTTCTTTGGAACTATATGCCAGCAATTTTGATTATCATTTAACCATGTAGACATTAGACTAAATGTGCTATTTGCTATAATATTAGTTTTACAAGATGCCATTAATTGCATATCTCTATAAGAGTTTTCCTTTTCGTTCCAGTTTATAAATGTGGCATTAGGTATATTTAAATTCTCTTTTACCCAATCAATGTCATCAGAAAATACAAAAAAATATGGATTTTCCTTTTTATTTAATACTAGTTGTATAGCATCCTCATAATACTTCTTGTTGCAAATATCTCCCAATATCATTCTCCATCGAGGTGAGTTTTGGTAATCACCTCTTCTAATATGTATACTTACAGATTCACATTCTGTTATTTTTTGTATAAGCTTAATATTACGTTCATCATTATCTAAAGGAAATTTAAACTCTAATTTCAAATCAGGTAATATTTCACTTATAAAAGTATAGTTATCCCAATTAGGGAATTCAATTAATTGTATTATATGACTTTTTATAGACAGTTTATTAATAAACGATAAACCGATACGTTTTTTTACAAAAGATATATATCGATTTATAAATTGTTGCATGCTGATATATTTATCTATATATTTATTGGTGGTAGATGGATATTGTGCATCTGTAAAAATACGATTAATTTCATATCCATTATGATCCAATAAATCTTTTTGTTTTGGATATAAAATAGCATTTTTATGCTTCTTATACTTTAGATAATACCATACACTATAATTAAACATCTGGTTACCTAAACCTCCGGCTGTTGTAACAATATATTTTTTCATGAAATCTTACCAATAACAAGCATTTTCTACCTTTTCTGAATTTTTTGGTTTTTCCTCTATAGATGGACGCACCCAATAACCGTTCATATATGAGGATATATCATAATCTTTGTTCAAATTTGGATCTTCCCAACGACGTCCTTTTATTCCAAATAACAACTGCAAAGCTCCTCCCAAATGTATAGCTTTCTTCCCTTGTCTTTTAGCATGTGCAGCTAATGGAAATCCATATGCACCACATCCAATTAGGCATATCTCATAGTCAGATTCATCCATTTTATCTTTCATCCATTGTAAAGCTTCAAACCAGTCTTGGAATTCAGAACTATTTCCACCTAAACTTTGTACAGCTTTTAAAGTTGTAATTTTCTTGAATGTCGGTAGGACATCGGGATTATTAAATAATTTGTCTTTTTTATTGTATTGTTTAATGATTGTTTCTGCAAAAGGATGAACAACTAAGACTTTCTTACCTTCTAATATTCTACTCCATGGATTTTTAGCTAAAAATGGTATCAAAAAATCCAACCATACATAATTAGAACAAGAAGTTAAATAATTAGCTAAAACACTCTCTTGTCTTAGCCAACTTCCAAGTAAATCTACTTCCTTAGCATCCTCTATCATCATTTCCCCAAAACGTTGCATGTTTTCAGGGGTAGGAGGAAAAAAGCCACTCCACTCTTGCATTTGATTCATAATATTTTTATTCCACCACCATTCAGGTTGTTTCCCTTTTATAAAATTCAAGACAGAATGTTTTTTAGAATTTACGCCAAGATAATTTATTATAGCAGACATTTCTGTACTCCCAAATCGAGCAATCATACAAGGCTTATCCAAGGATAACAGATTATATATCATTTCAGAAGTATTTTCTGGATCTTCTTCTCGCCATAAAGGAGGTAATTGATAACTTCCGTAAACTTTAGTATAAAGCTTGCGGAGTACTTTTAAAGTAAATATAGACAATGAATTCATTTTCTATTTAATAATTTGTATTTTATTATAAATCAATGATCCTATTGTATGCAGGATAATTGAAAGAATTATAGTCACAGGCAGAGAAATATATAGGGGATTATCAAAAACTAACAAATGGTGTACTAAGTAAACTTCCATTGTTATGGAAGCAGAATAAGTGATGAAAGGCGTACTCTTTATATCTTTGAATAATCTTAGGAAGAGTATGATTGTAAGGATAGCCAATATGCAAGTATGCACATATCTGAAGTAAATTCCAAGATGGAATAATCGTGCATAATCAATACTCAGCAAAGAATAGCAAAGTGCTATAGAACCAATTAGAAATATGTAATTTTTACTAAAATGGGGGGTAAAAATAAAGGTTTGTATTCGCTTGGCATTGAAAAATAGCAATAAATAAAAAAACAAATACCAGGTAATTGGTCCTCTATATATGAAACCGACGCAACAACAGATAAAAAACAATATAGCTATGTAAGCTCCTTTTGTGAATAGCTTTCTAAAGAAATTGTTATTCAGGAAATAAATACCCAAATAACAGATAGCGAGCGTCTGCATAAACCATAAATGGCCACACTGAGGTAACGGATCGGTCAGAGTCGTAATATAGCATAAGTTAAGGACAGCACTATGCAGATAGTGAAGTATCTGATCCGGATTAAGGATTGAGAAAAATACAAAAGCACCCAATACAAAAGGATAATAATAACTTGACAAAGACTTATACCGCTTTATCAGAAATGATTTATCCATACCGCCGGAACCGTATTTCAATCCGCATAGATAAGCGCTAATCAGCAAGAAGCAAGGTACAGCTCCATAAAAAATCCACATATACTCCCGTAAATGAATACGAGCAAAATAATGCAATAAGAATACTTGTAAGCAACAGAAAATACGTAAAAGGGAAACTGAATGTATCATTGTGCTACTTTTGTTTAATTTATTTCCAGATTAATGTTCCGTCATTTTCACAAAGAATCCAATCCTTACTATCAGGGTATCCATGCCAAAAGTTTTTGGGGCATACCTTTATTCCATTATTCAATAAAGCCGGTTTATAAGAAAAAGAACTTTTACTTGTTATCAACAAATCAGCATAAACAAAATGTAGGAAGGAGTCTTGTGCATTCATATCTAGGCACCAATGTAGATTTGGAAATGCTGCGAATTCGGGATAATCTTCCGGTTTACCTTGAGAAAAGAAATAAATATGTACGGGTTTTGGAGTATGTATATAATCTACAACTTGTTGCAATACCTTTTCAAAATAGTCATTACTTAAATAACGCATTACCAGATTAGGATTATTGGGATCAGCCATGATATCACCTCTTCTTACATGTATGGCTATGTTGAAATTATCTTTTAAATAGATTAAATGATCATTTTTTCTTGCGGGAGCAGAGTAAAATTTTCGTTTTAAATCATCCATCACTCCATACTGAGCCTTATAAAACTGATTTTGTTCAGCAATAAATACGACTTTTTTATTTGCGTATGATTGGATAATTTTTCTATTTAACTCTACTTCCTTTGAATTATTTTCATCAAACAGAGGAAGTTTTCTTATTTTATACCCTTTACGTTTTAACTCTTCTACTTCAGTTTCACCTTCTCCAAATCCTAAGAATTCATCCCATCTTCTTGTAGAGAAGGGTAAATAAGCAAAATGTAATCCAAATTGACGTGCATACCAAAAACCAGCTATCCAATTAGCTATTTGATGACCTATACCTGCGCCGGGGTTAGGACGAGCTGCATAATAACAAGTATTATTATTTGTATTTTTTTTGTTGAATAATAAATAATGCCAATAAGATTTATAGATATAAGGATATATCTGAGTATTATAAGTGTGACAAACTATTTTTGTCCATATTTTACGCTTTACCTTTGAATATGTAACTTTTCTCATATTTATTTTTTAATTTTATTCACTATTTTCAAAATAAGAACTTTTTCTTCAGGTGTCAACACAATTCGCCATCCAACTATAAGGAACATTAGTGATGTACTAATACAAACAAGAAGCAAACGTAGCAGACTTTCATCTAATAATTGATGTACAACAACACCTATGAAAAAAGTTAAAATTGAAATTGTTAAACAAGGGAAAAAAACCACATAGAAAAAAACTTTATAAGATAAATTACACAACTTATTACAATAATAAAGTTTTAATCCACCGCCTATAATACTCCAACAACTTATCCAAACAATATACATCCAATATGGTGCAAAATTAAATTTAAACAATAACCAAGTTAATAAAAGAGGCATAATATTTAATATACATGAAGCCTTAGAATAGCTTTTAATAACACCATGAGCAGCAATAGCATTACCTAAAGATATTGTAAGCTGTTCTATTATGGTTCTTAATATTTGTAATTGACAAAAAAGTACAGCCCATTGTGGTACATTATGTAGCCAAACTTTCATAATATAGGGCATCTCGATACTTGCCGGTATAGAAAAGAAAATAACAAGTAGAAGCGAAAATTTGCAACTTTTTAAAGATACCTGCAACATAAGATCTCTGTTATTCTGCCCCTCACTCTTGGCTATAACTGGGTTAACAGCTTTTAGCATGGTACTTGAAAAAGTCTGAAGTTGACCACATAACTGATTCCCTACTCCCTGAGCAGCATTTAAAGTTGTCCCCCAAAAACTATTAAGTACTACACTTAAACCATTTTGTGTTAAAATATTGGATATACTAACAATGAAATTCCATCCCGCAAATGAGGTCATTTCCTTCATTAACCCTTTATTCCAATATTTTTTAGGCGCAATCATGCATTCATCATAATTCCTGCGACAATACACTCGCATGACTGTCAATGTAATCAAAGGAATACACGCCATTAATATGCCATAAATAATAAGCTTGTCATAAGCTGTATACACACAGGCCAAAGCAACAACCAACTTCAAGAATGATTCGAAAATGCCAACAATGGCATAATACCTCATATTTTCATGAGCATTCATCGCTGCATCGTATGGTACTGTCATCACAGTAAACATGGTGCTGACAATCAGACTTCCATAAACTACTTTGGCTGCGAAAATACGATTTTCGGGAATATTCAGAACGCCATTGAAGAAGAAGTAACCGGCTATCAGCAGAGCTATGCCAACAACCATGGAAATGCTTAAATGTAGCATAATGCTGACATTAAAAATGCTTTTCTGCTTTTCCTTATTTCCCTCGCCTTCACTATAAGACATGAATCGCTGCGTAGCACTTGCCATTGCCGAATTTAGAAATCCTAGCATGGCAATGGCTCCACCTACGATATTGAAAATTCCAAAATCGGAAGCCCCAAGCGAATTTAAGATGAGTCGGGTCGTATATAACGATATAAACATCGTTATACCCATTTTAGCATATAGAAATCCTGTATTTTTGATTATTCTATTGGCTGTAGACATTTATTGTAATTTTAAATATTCTGTATTGATGTTACTTTTCGTAACCATATCCGTATCCGTATCCATATTTTTTGCCATAGCCGTATTTGCCATATTTGCCATACTTCCCATAGCCGTAGTAGTAACCATTTTTGCGTTGGTTCATATCAATACCGTTGATCAGGGTACAGAGATTCGGCAATTTGTTTTCACGTTTCAGATCATTGATCAGCTCGTAGTCGCTTTTATGCGTATAATCGGCTCGACAGACATAAACGCTCAGATCTGCTACACGGGCAATCAGCTGGGTATCGGTCACCATACCGATCGGGGCCGTATCCAGCAGGACATAGTCAAAGGACTGTTTTAATTGCTCAATGGCTTCATCCAGCGTTTTCCGTGCCACCAGTTCCGTAGGATTGGGAGGAACCGTACCGCCCGGCAGGATAAAGAGGTTGGGGGAGATGGCAGAAGGCTGGCAGAGACTCAGCAGATCGGTTTGTTTCGGATCGGCCAGGTATTGGGTAATCCCCCGTTCCTTATGAGAAATCTCAAAGACTTTGTTCAGTCCGGGCTTGCGAATGTCCAGACCGACAATCACCACCTTCTTGCCCATAAAGGCAAAGCTGCAGGCCAGATTTTCTGCATTGAAGCTCTTGCCTTCGCCGGAAGTGGTAGAGGTAAAGAGAATCACTTTCTGACCTTCTCCCAGCATATACTGTAAATTCGTACGGACGGAACGGAAGACTTCTTCCATCAGGCCGTTGCGGTTCTCCTGCACCACAATGGGATGTCCCTGAGTCTCTGTCATCGGGATGTCACCCACGACCGGTACATCGGTGATCTTTTCCACATCAGCCCGGCTTTCGATCTTGAAACGGAGCAGGTTGCGAAGGTATATTACAGCAACAGGAATACCCAATCCCAGAATCAGAGCGATCAGGTAGAACATTTTTCCTTTGGGGGATACAACACCTCCTGTCAGAGGTTCTTCCACCATCCGGCCATTATTCGCCGTAGCTGCTAAAGTAATCGCGTTTTCCTCCCGCTTCTGAAGCAGCATCAGGTACAGGCTGGCCTTGATTTCCTGCTGACGGGAGATGCTGAGCAGTTCCCGTTCCTGCTGGGGGGCATTGCTGATCCGGTTCGCAAACTGGGCGGCTTCTCGGTTTAGGTCGTTGCGGGTGATTTCCAGTCCTTTCAGAACGCTTATCACGGAGGTCTGGACATTCTTTCGGGTAGCCTCCAGAGAAGTATCCAGATTGACTACGGCCGGGTTGCTTTCACTGGAAGTGCGGAGCAACCGTTTGCGCTCGGTCAGCATTTCGTTATACTGTCCGATCAGGGTGGACAGCCCGTTGTCGCTCAGCCCGATATTGGCCGGAATAATTTCCATCCGGTTCTCGGGACGTTCGATGTATTCTTTCAGGAATTCTACGAGACGGAGCTGGGTGGCATTCTCAGCCCGTTTCTGTTCATATTCGGCATTGCCTTCTAACGCCAATTTCGCATCGCTGGTCAGGTCGGTTAGTCCGGCTTTCTGCTTATACTGGGCCAGTTCGCTTTCCGTAGTCCCCAGTTCGTGATTGATGATACTGATACGCTCGTCAATAAATTCCGCTGTCCGGCTGGCTACTTCGTTCTTGTCATCGTTGGCATCAGCATTATACAACGCTACCAGTGTAGTCAGGAAATCCAGACCCCGGCCTACATGGGTATCGTTGTAGTTCAGTCGTACAATGGTGGTCTGTTTGCTGGTCGGTTCGGTAGACAGATTCCCCTGACATACCTTGGCGGCTGAGGTAGGGGAGACAATCTGTACCTGAATAGTACGTTCTTCCTGAATCCTTGTACTATCTTTCGCGTTTAGCGTCAGGGTTCCCACAGGAGTGACGAATACACCGGGCAGCCGGTCAAACTTCTTTTCAGTGGTGCCTTCCTTTCCATTTTGTATATACTTTGCAGTAGCCTTGACTTTGCCGTCAGGCGTGCAGTCCAGGCGTAAATTCAGGGAACCTGCCAGCTTTTCCGCTTCTTCCGGAGTCATCCAGACCTTAATAGGACTGTCGTTTTTATAAAGCGGAAGGGCATAGCCGAAACTGCGGGGTTCCGCATAGCGGATGTTCAGTCCCAGGGTATTGACTACCTTCTTGATTAAAGTGCGGGAACGGAGAATTTCCATTTCATTGTCGAAATTGCTGGCCATGCTCAACATCCCGAGATCCTGCATGGTGGCAAGCGGACTGTTGGCACTGCCTTTTCCCTTGTCATCCTGCTTGATCAGCACTGTGGCATTCACATTATAAACCGGAGTCTGATAGCGCAGGTAACCCCAGGCTCCGATCAGGCAGAGAATGAGGCAGGCCACAAACCAGGGCCAGTACATCAGGTATTCAAACAGAATCGCTTTATAGTCAATCGGCTTTTCGTCTTCAGCCGTAAAAAGGTCGTCGTATTTTTCGTTGCTCATGATAATTTTACTTAAAGATGGTGACTAACAGGCTGGCCAGAGAGACCAGAATAGAGGTCGCAGAAATGGCAATGGTAGTAGTATTACCAATGTCGGAGTTGCGGGATTTGGTCTTGTTGGGAGTGACATAGAGAATGTCATTCTGCTGGAGGTAGAAATAGGGGGAACGGATCAGATTGGCATCGTTCAGGTTCAGTTCCTGAATGTCGCGTCCTCCGTCTGCCGTTTCGCGGACCAGCTTCACATTGTCACGCAGGCCGTAAATAGTCATATCGCCTGCCATGGCCAGGGCTTCCAGTACATTTACTTTTTCGTTGCTGACGGTAAAGGTTCCCGGACGATTGACTTCACCCAATACGGAGATCTTATAGTTCACCATGCGGACATTCACAATCGGGGTTTCCTTCAGGTAGGGGGCCAGCCGGTCGCAGAGCATGGCTTCGCATTCATTCTTGGTCATTCCGCTGATCTTTAATTTTCCCAGGACCGGGAAATCAATTTCTCCCTCATTATTCACCAGATACTGCTGCAAGGTGGGCTGAGTAGTCAGATTGTTTGAGTTCAGGGATGCAGCACTTTGCACGGTCAGGTTAAAGGGAACACTGGCCTGAGGATCGGTGGTGCTGACGGTAATGGTCAGCAGATCCTTGGGCATGATCCGGGCGTCGTAGAGCGGAATTTCTCCGGCCGGTACATTAACTGTCGCAGAATTCTGCAAATAGGGCACCTTCTTATAAGAGGTACAGCCCGACAGCAGAAAGGCTGCTGTCAGGAAGCAGAGAATGTTTGATTTGAATGTCATAATGATTTTAGGTTTCCTTTGATGTTACTAAGCCGTCGCGATTCCGGGGGCCGGAATCTGACTGACTTTCCGATTTTTTGTTGAATAGATTCATTGTTGACCACCACGCCCCGGGGGCCGGAACCGTGGTCACTTCCTCGTCCGGGGACCAGAGCGAAAGGAAGCTACGTTTGGGGTGCGCTTCGCGGTTACCTCTCCCAACCGGGGACCGGGAAGAAGGGATAAAACCGGAATTTTTTGGCTGCAAATGCAATTGTTATTCACAATTGCGAGACAAAGGTAACTATCTTATTTTAATTTATAACAAAATTTCCAATATTTTTCAAAAACAACCATTAATTTTGTGTTGGATTTCTTAAGAAAAAGAATTTCAAGGAGATTTTATGAGAATTTCAATTCGATTTCGTTCTCGATTTTAACTGATTTAAAGAATCTTAAAATCGGGCATTTTTTTTCATTTATGAGGTAAAAATTATTCACTGATGAGACAAAAAGAAGTAAAAACAGAAAAACGGGAGCAAAAGACAGAGAGTGAGAAACCGAAAAGATGGCTGCGCCACACCCCTGAAGGGTATCAGTTTACGGAGGCCGAGTATGCACTGAATGCATTGGGGAATTTCCTGACTCTGATTGCCTGCGGGAAGATCAAGCTGAGCTGGTCGGACGAGGTGCAGCTCAAGCGGCTGACCAAATATCTGGTCCGGATGCTCTTCAAGAGGCCCTGGAGAAGCGTACGGAAGAAGATCCTGGAGGATTAGGGCTCCGCGGACAGGCCGGAAATACCTGCCCGGAAAATAAAAAAAGGCTTCGGCGTTTCCATGCAAACGCCGAAGCCTTTTGACTGAAACGCCGAAACGTTTTCAGGGTCCACCTGGGTCCACTTTTTCTATATGGACCCTATTCCGTGGAATGTACCTTGCGGTAGATGCCGTTGTCGTATGCTACCAGGTTCTGTTTCAGCATCTTCTTGAGCCACCGCTTGGCCGTGGAACGGGAGATGTCCATGGCAGCTGTCGCGGTGAGATATTCCATGTAAGTGAAGCTCTCGGGCAGCTTCTTGTAGCACTCCAGCACGCGGTGGAAACAGGTCATCTGCGAGCGTTTCCGTTCCGTTCCGGGCAGGATGGTGGAGAGGGAGAGGCTGTGTTCCAGCAGCACCTTGACCAGCTCGATGGTGATGCTGAAATCCTCGTCGCTGCAGGTGACATCCTTCATGTTCCAGCCGGCTTCCCACTTGCGCAGGGCGGTGAGCACCATGGCGATGCGCATCGTCAGCAGTCCGTGACGTCCCACAATGGCCTCGTTGCCTTCTCCGTCCTCCAGCGAGACATTCCGCATCATGTGTCCGAACAGCTTGTTGTGGATCTTCCACTGTTCGCGGGTGAAATGGACGGAGGTGGGGGAGTTGAGCAGGAAATGGTAGGCCTGAAGCACATCATCTGCCAGATTCTCAAAGAGTTCGTCGCCGTCGATCCATTCGTCGTCCGAATCGGGAGCCGCTGAGATCCAGCCGCTTTCACCCTTTCCCGTGAGCAGGGCCAGACGGCTGTACATACCGTCTTCCTTCGATGACACGAAGTTGACCAGCTGTTGCAGGGTACCGGCCATGCAGATGGCCATGCGGGGGCGCTGGATGAGAATGGGGTGGCCGTCGATCTTGTAGTTCTGTCCCACGGCTTCGTGGTGGTAGATCATACGCAGTTCGGAGGCATGCTTGCCGTAGTCCGTTCCCAGGGCAGCGGTGAAGGAGTCGATCTCGGTGGTGTTGCAGATGATTCCGATCTCGCCGGAGTTGTAGAGGTCGGTCATCAGCTGGCTCTTGGAGGTGTTGGGCGGTACGTTCAGCACGTGCCACCGGGGCTCTTCGGGCTTGAGACTGATGTCGGGCTTGCGTTTCTCGCGGAAGGCCCGTTTCTGTTCGGCCTCCCATTCCAGCATCTTCTGCTCGTATTCCTTGCGCTCCCGGCGGTTGTTTTCCTCCATTTCGCGGTGAATCTTGCTGCCGAGCAGAGCTGACAGGGCTACCACACCCTTGCCGGAACCTGCGGGGGCGACGGCTGCGAAGAAGAAATGGGGGGAGTAGAGACGGTGGGCATAGAGGGTGCGCACCAGCGGAACGCATCCGCTGAGGTTGGTGAGTATGGACATGAGGAGCATGTCGCGCTGGCGGCCGGAGCGGGCGGCTATGATGCCGCGCCGGATCAGGGGCGGGAGCTTGTCGTAAATCCACTCGGGAAACAGGGGTGCATGACTCATCAGATCATCCTCGTCGGATTCTTTTCTCACGGTGGAGGGTCCATTAGGGTCCATGTGGACCCATGGACCCTAATCGGCATGGTTGTAGCCCCAGTCCATCGCACTGCAATATTCGCTGTAAGGGAGCTGGCCCATCATGCGGAAAGCGCTGTGTTTCAGCCGTTCAAAGTCGTACGGATTGAACCTCCGCCAGCGGATGTTGCGTCCCAGACGGAGCAGGACATTGTGCCGCTGACCCTCCTGAAACTTGTTTTTCCGGAAAAAATTCGCCAGAAAAGCTTCGGGGTCACGGAGGGGTACATAACGGCAGTCGTCGTTGGGATCTTCGGGGATTCCGAAGGGCCTGAAACCGGCGTTTCCGGAAGCATAATCAGCCGGATTTCCGGGAGCCGGTCCGCTGGCATTCCCTGCATTCTGGGGAGCATAACCGGGCATGTTTCCGGGAGCCGGTCCGCTGGCATTCCCTGCATTCTGGGGAGTGTAACCGGGCATATTTCCGGGAGCCGGTCCACCCAAATTCCCTGCGTTTCTGCCGTTGAACCGGTAATCCTCGGAAGAGTCGGTTCCCGTGGCCGGCTGATACAGGAGCGGATTGTTTCCTTCCTCGTAGGGAAAGGTGAGGGGTTCCGGTGCCAGATAAGCTTCAGGGTCATAAGACGCGAGCGTGAGGCGGCAGAGATCCTTGCACTGCATGTCGCAGGGATGTCCGGCAACCTGTTCAAGGGCGTGCGCCACGATCTCATAGGCCCGGCGGTAGACATCGGGATGTACCACTCCGATGCAGACGAAGATGCGGAGGCCGGTTCCGGAGACAGTGACATGACAGGCGGCCACCCAGGGAATTTCCTTCAGCCGGGCAAAAGCGTTCCGGAGCACGTCGGGCGGCATCTTGTCCATGTCGAACATGGCATAGCCGGTGCGGTTGGTGAGACACTTGGGATAACGTCCGCGCAGGCAGTTTCCGGCAGGTACGAGGGCAGGCAGCTGTTCCTTGACGGAGGCAGCTTCCTGTTTCTTTCCTTCGGCCATCAGCCTGCGGTAGTTCTCCACTTCATTTTTCCATTGTCCGTTGCGGACATTCTCGATCCAGGCAGACAGTTCCACGAGGGAGTCTCCCTGCGTGTGGAAGATGCGCGTGAATACGGTCATCAGATTGTTTTCCATCTTTCCAAATTTAAGGTTGAATGAAAAAAGTAAATAATATTTGTTTTACAGAAGCAAAGTTAGGGCAACCATCCGGAAAGGTGAAATGTTAAAACAAAGAAGTGGAATTTATGTATTTATAATATGTTGAAAAACAAGGTTTATAAGCATATTTCTTTAAAGTAAAGAATGAAGTTAATTCAGAGGGAATTTTGGGAATGTGATCAATGAATTGGATTCCTTACGGGTGTTTTATGTAAAAACAATTTGGGAATACATGTGAGGATACATGAGGATCCCGGGGAGGGATAAATTGTCTGATAAAAATAGTATCAGCTTAATGTATTTTTTGATGGTTTCCTGACTGACATTTCCGACTGATGACACAAAATATCCATCCGTCCAAAATGTGTTTTCCCAGTAAAATACATGTCTAAGGTAATTTTCATGTCTTTTCCAAATGGCAGTTGTTGACATTTGTTTTAGCCTCCTTACGATTTGCAGCGGAGAGAGTTTTGGTTCGCTGCATATCATCATGTGAATATGGTCTTTGTCGGTTTCCATGACCTCAATGTTAAAGTCTGACAGGTCTGATATGTTCTGCATGATTTGCTTCATGTCATATTCCACTGCTCCAATGAGTAGCTTCTTCCTGTATTTGCATACAAATATCACGTGATATTTGATGAGAAACTTCGAGTGGTTCTTTGAAATGTAATCTTTCTGTATCATGGTCTCATTTTAAATCGTTACTTTTGCCATATGTTACGTGCCTACAAATATAGAATCTATCCGACAGATGAGCAGAAGGTTTTGTTTGCAAAGACCTTCGGCTGCTGCCGTTTTGTCTATAATTGGGCATTGAACCTGAAAATCACAGCCTACAAGGAACGCAAGGAAACGCTCGGCAACGTATACTTGACCAATTTGATGAAGAGCGAGCTGAAGGTGGAGCATGAGTGGCTTTCTGAAGTCAACTCCCAGTCCTTGCAGAGTTCCTTGCGTAATCTTGATACAGCCTATACCAATTTCTTTCGCAACACCAAGGCTGTCGGTTTCCCACGCTTCAAGAGCCGCAAGGACAAGCAGAGCTTCCTTTGCCCACAGCATTGCCGTGTGGATTTTGAAAAAGGAACAATCACAATCCCCAAAGCGAAAGATATTCCTGCCGTGCTGCACCGCAGGTTCAAGGGTACGGTGAAGACTGTCACTATCAGCATGACCCCTTCGGAAAGATACTTTGCTTCCGTTCTGGTGGACACGTCCATGCAAGGAATGCAGCCTTCCGAACCGATGCGTGACACGACCGTCGGCATTGACTTGGGCATCAAGTCGCTTGCCGTATGTTCTGACGGACGCACGTTTGCCAATCCCAAGAACTTGCAGAGAAGCTTAGACCGCTTGAAGTTGCTACAAAAGCGGTTGAGCCGCAAACAGAAAGGTTCTGCCAACCGCAACAAGGCACGCATCCGTGTAGCCCGGCTACAGGAACACATAGCTAACAGCCGTAAGAACAGCCTTCACAAAATCACCCATGCACTCACGCACGACAGCCAAGTGCGCACTATCTGCATGGAAGATTTGAACGTGAAAGGGATGCAGCGTAACCACCATTTGGCACAAGCCGTAGGAGATGCTTCTTTCGGTATGTTCCTAACTTTGCTTGAATACAAGTGCAGTTGGTATGGCGTGAACCTCATTAAGATAGACCGCTTTGCCCCAAGTTCGAAGACCTGCGGCAAATGCGGCTATGTGTACAAAGAATTGAATCTTAGCGAGCGCAGTTGGACATGCCCGGAATGTGGTACACATCACGACCGGGACTTCAATGCCGCTTGCAACATCAAGGAATTTGGCTTGAAAGCCCTACCCACGGAGCGTGGGAAAGTCAAGCCTGTGGACTGTCCTCTTGTGGATGACCGACCTCGTGTCCTAAAAAGCAATGGCAGGAAGAAGCAGGAAAAGAGAGGAGGTATTGGTATCTCCGAAGCCGCTAAATCTTTAGTTTAGCGGTAGTTCACCAGGCATTTCCGTGAAAGAGGTTATCCGGCGGGGCACTCTCTGGATGGAAAACAGGGTGAAGCCTGATTACACGCAGATGTCCATAGAATGGAGCCGGAAGAATAATTCGTATCCGGATACTCCGTCGGGTGATCCCGTTGCAGTATCGCTGAAAGTACTGAAGAAACATTTTTGAAACATATAAATCAAACAGGCATGAAATTGTTTTTGAGCAGAAAATGGGGGTGCCTGATGCTGCTTCCGCTGGCAGCATCGCTTTATGCACAGAAAGACCTGAAGACACGAGCCACGCAGGTCGGTATTGATGAACGCGGATATTACCAGTCCATTCAGGTGAATGGGGAACAGATTCTGGGCGGGAAGCAGTTTCCCGTCATTTCGGCGGGCAGCCAGGGGAAGGTGATCCTGCCTGCATCGATGAAAGCTTCGGGGAACCTGCTGAAGTTTACGATGACCGACGGAAGCCGGGTGACGCTCCGGGTGAAGGAATCGGACGCCTGTATCCGGCTGGAAGCGGTGGAAGTGCCCGGGAAATATGATGCGCTGGTGTTCGGACCGGTGGGTGTCGGCATTGGCGAGGTGGTCGGTGAAGTGGTCGGAGTGGTGCAGGAGAAAGACATGGCTTTCGGTATGCAGGCACTGAATATCAAGACAACGGCCGGTCTGCCCGAGGGTTACGAAAATGCTTACAGGGCCGAGTTCGGTTATGAAGGTACTCCGGCATCCCTGTCGGTCAGCACGGTTCCCGGTGACCGGCAGGCGGTTACGAAGACGGGAGACGGTGCGGTTTTCCAGCTGGGAGCCCGCAGACGCGACCGGGAAGAATTCCGTCCGGTGCATGGGGTGAAAGAATCGTGGACGCTTCCCGTGAAAGGGCCTGACGGTCCGGTCAAAGGGGCTGCCGTGGCTCTCTTCGGGGACGAACGGGAACGGATTCTTGACCGTATCGGTGACGTGGAAGTGGAAGAAGGACTGCCGCACCCGATGCTGAAGGGAGAGTGGGCCAAGAAGTCGCGGGAGGCAATGAAATCGTACCTGATCACCGACTTCACGGCTGAGAATTTCGAGGATATGCTGGCACGGGCTGAGCAGGCGGGCTTTGACTACCTGTATCACGACGGGCCGTTCCTGGACTGGGGACACTTCAACTGGCGGCCGGAGGTGAGTCCGGAAGGAGATGAAGGCATGAGGAAGATGGCTGAAAAGGCGCAGGCCCGGGGGATCGGTCTGGGCGTGCATACGCTTTCCAATTTTACGACGACGAACGATGCTTATGTGACACCGGTGCCTTCGGAGCATCTGCTCAAGCAGGGAAAACTGGTGCTGGCGGAACCGCTGGATGCCGTGCAGACGGACATCCGGATCCGGAAATCGGAACTCTTTGCCGTGCCGCTGACTTTGAACGGCCTGCAGATCGGAAAGGAGCTGATCTCTTTCGGCAAGGTGGAAGAACAGGAAGAGTATATGCTGCTGAAGAACTGCCGGCGCGGGGCGTGGGGAACCACGGCTGCCGCTCACGGCCAGGACGAGCCGCTGTATAAGCTGTGGGATTATCCGTACCGCACGTTTTTCCCGGATCTGGAGCTGCAGGATGCGTATGCCGACCGCATTGCCGAACTGCTGAACAAGACGGGGGTCTGCCAGATTTCCTTTGACGGGCTGGAAGGATGCGGCTATACGGGGCATGACGACTATGCGATGTCGCGTTTCGTGAACCGCATTTTCACGCAGGTGAAGCATCCGCTCCGCAATGATGCCAGCCGGCTGAGCCATAACCTGTGGCACACCCATACGTACACCAACTGGGGAGAGCCGTGGGGAGAAGCCATGCGCACGGGGCAGGTGGAAAGCCGGATCGTCAACCAGGCCTTCTACAAGCGCAATCTTTTCCCGCGCATGCTGGGATGGTTCCTGATCCGTCTGGCCGACCGGAAGCAGCAGTGCACTTCGCTGGAGGATGTGGAGTGGGCCATGTCGGAAGCAGCCGGATTTGATGCGGGCTATGCCATGACCATCCGGGCAAAGACTTTCAGACGTCACGGCCAGATTGACCGGTTGCTGGAAGCGATCCGCAACTGGGACTATCTCCGCGAGAAGCAGGCCTTTACGGAGGAACAGCGTGCGCGTCTGCGGGATCCGCAGACCGAATGGCACCTGGAGAAGCAGAACGACCGCCTTTTCAAGCTTTATCCGCTGCATATTTCCAAATATTATACCTGCAACCTGGGCGAGATGCAGCCGGGACAGCCGGGCGGTTCGGACTGGTCGTGGACGACTCCCTATCCGGGGCGGTTTGCAGTCCGTCTGAAGGTGGAAGGTGACGGGGCGATCGAGAATCCGCAGTTCACCACTCCGGAGGGCGTGATCAAGTTCCCGTGTACGGTGAAAGAACACCAGTACCTGCTGTACACCTTCGACGGCAAGGCCGTGGTGACGGACAAGAACTACAACGTGGTGCAGACGGTGGTTCCGGAAGGCGAGGCGCTGATGCCGGCAGGAACTTCGGCCGTGTCGTTCTCCTGCAGCCTGATCAGCGAAGATGCCCCGGACGTAGTGATCCGGTTCATGACGCTGGGAGAACCGGAAACGGTTGAGGTGCGTTGAAAAGGAAACAAGGCCATCTCAAAATCTGGTTGAGATGGCCTTGTTTGTGTCTGTAAAAGAAGGACAATATTTTATTTCCACAAAGGCTCTTGTTCCCAGTTGTAAGGGAAGCCTAACAAGTGCGGATTTACTGATTGATGTCTTGTCAAAAGCTGCTTGAAGTCAGTTACAAAAGTGTTGTCAGTAAAAATGGAGTTAAGCCAATACACTACATAGCAGAGTTGAGGATAAAGAGTTTGTTCGCGAAATGAAAAATCCGTTATCCAAGTGTTCGGCATACGCTCCGGCATCATTGGCTTGACAGGAAAGACACGGTTTGACAGTCTTGAGTGATGGGCACAACAGTTACGAAGTACAGCAAGACATTCCAGCCAACTTCTCAGGAATTTGTGGTGTTTCAAACCGAATTCTCTTGCTACAGCATGTTTTGCTGCTGAATCCGAAAAATTTGCGTAGAGCTTGGATAGTGTACCCATTGAGATAACTTCCAATGTTTTCCAAACAGGCGGCAGGTCTGGTTCGCTATATTTTCGAAAATGCTCGGTGATGAAATCATCGTGTGAACGAGATACTTCTTTACGGATTACAGACAGATTTGCTGCAAAACGGGTTTTATTGATGGCGTAGTTTTCGTCCATAAACCAAAAAGCACCAAATTCAAGAGCTAAATGCTTGATTATTTTAGTGCGGACAGAAACCTCAATCGTTTGGATGGCAGTAAACAATAAAGAAATGTCCCGCTGGGTACGCTAATCTTACGGGAAGCGGGCGGGATTTGTTGATGCAAAGGTAATAGATATTTTTGATAAAACCTAGAATTAGCATAAAAAAGAGTACTTTTTCTGCTGCATGGCATTGATCTGTAATAATGACAGTTAAACAAAAAATATTTTCTCTTTAAGTCTACACAACCCTGCAAATGTCTACATGGCGGGGGAAGGGGTGTCGTATCTTTGTTTTGTCAAATTAAAACAAGTACTAACCTTTTAAACAAATTGTGTATGGAGAAAGCAGTGACTTATTCAGTAGTGGGAAGAAAGAATCCGGGCGACAAAGGGGCTCCGATGAAGTATTATGCACAGGCGCAGGCGCGCGGGGTGATGGGGATCCGTGAGATTGCGGAGCGCATCCAGCGGGAATGTACGGTGACGAGGGCGGACACCATGGCGGTGCTGACGGCCCTGGAAGACGTGGTGAGCGAGGGGCTGCAGAGCGGTGAAATCGTACGTCTGGGTGAACTGGGATCGCTCCAGCTGGGACTGAGCGGCAAGGGAGCGGAAGTGGAAGAGGAATACCATGTCGGGCTGATCGAGAGGGCGCGCATCAACTTCCGTCCGGGACTGACCCTGCAGGATGCGCTGGCGAACCTGTCGTATGAGCGTGTCCCGGTAAAGAAGACGGCTGAAGCCGGGGAAGAAGAGGAAGGAGGCGGAATGGGTGTCTGACCGTAAAATGATGGAAGTATGAAAGCAGTAAAAGTAATTGTCCGGATTCTGAGATGCCTGCTTTGCATCCTGACCGGGAAATGGAAGGAAAGGAGTGGAGAATGAGAAAGATTGACCTGATTGTCATTCACTGTACGGCCACGAGAGAGGACAAGTCCCTCTCTCCGGCTGAACTGGACCGGATGCACCGGCAGCGGGGATTCAACGGGTGCGGGTATCATTATTACGTGCGGCGTGACGGAGAGATCTGTTCCATGCGTCCGGTGGGGCAGGTGGGCGCACATGCGAAAGGGCATAACGCGAACAGCATCGGCATTGCGTATGAAGGGGGACTGGATGCGGGAGGGAATCCGGCAGACACCCGGACCGAGGAACAGAAACGGTCAATCCGCGTACTGGTGAGGGTGCTCTGTGAGGACTACAGAATCCGGAAGGTGGTGGGCCACAGGGATCTGAGCCCGGACAGGGACGGCGACGGAGTGGTGGAACCGGAAGAGTGGATCAAGCTCTGTCCCTGCTATGACGTGGAGAGTGAACTGGCAGAACAGAAATGCCGGGGACGGTGCAGGCTGTTCGGATAATCCCCCGGAATTTTTCCTGAAAAATATCCCGGAGCACTTGGTGTTCCGGGATATTTTTTGTATCTTTATAGGTAGTAAGAAACCTGAAAAACTGAAGAAAAAATGAACCTGAATGAACGATCCTGTGTGGCAGAAGAGACCGGGGAATTCCGGCTGCGGATCTACCACAAGAGTGAACTGGCCCGGATGTATTTCCCGCAAAGCCGGCAGAAAACGGCTTCACAGAACCTGAGCCGCTGGATACAGGGATGTCCGGAACTGTGGGAGGGACTCCGCCGCATGGGCTATGAGAAGACACGGAAATATTACCTGAAACCGGAGGTGGAACTGATCGTAAAATGTCTGGGCGAGCCTTAGCGGGGAAAGAAGTGCGAAAAATAGGCGGAAGGTTTGGGCATGTAAAAAACATGTATTACCTTTGTGCGAAGAAAAAAAACAAGATTGAAGATATGTTCAGAAATCATACATGCGGCGAACTGAGAATCGCTGATGCAGGAAAGAGCGTGACGCTGGCCGGATGGGTACAGCGTGTACGCAAGATGGGAGGTATGACTTTTGTTGACCTCCGCGACCGTTACGGTATCACCCAGCTGGTGTTTAACACGGACGTGAACGCAGAACTTTGCGAACGGGCCAGCCACCTGGGCCGTGAGTATGTCATTCAGGTAAAGGGTACGGTGAACGAACGTTCCAGCAAGAATCCCAACCTGCCTACGGGTGAGGTGGAAATCACGGTGGAAGAGCTGACCGTGCTGAATTCGGCACAGACTCCTCCGTTTACCATCGAGGACAATACCGACGGCGGGGATGACCTGCGTATGAAATACCGTTATCTGGACCTGCGCCGTACGGCTGTGCGCAAGAACCTGGAACTGCGTCACCGCATGACCATGGAAGTGCGCCGTTATCTGGACGGACTGGGATTCCTGGAAGTGGAAACTCCGATGCTGATCGGTTCTACTCCGGAAGGTGCCCGTGACTTCGTGGTTCCTTCACGTATGAATCCGGGACAGTTCTATGCGCTTCCGCAGTCTCCGCAGACGCTGAAGCAGCTGCTGATGGTATCAGGATTCGACCGCTACTTCCAGATCGTGAAGTGTTTCCGCGATGAAGACCTGCGTGCTGACCGTCAGCCGGAGTTCACGCAGATTGACTGCGAAATGAGCTTCGTGGAACAGGAAGACATTATCGAGACTTTTGAAGGTATGGCCAAGCACCTGTTTAAGGAACTGCGCGGCGTGGAACTGACTGAACCGTTCCTGCGCATGCCCTGGGCAGATGCCATGAAATATTACGGCAGCGACAAACCGGACCTGCGTTTCGGCATGAAGTTCGTGGAACTGATGGACATCCTGAAGGGATACGGATTCTCTGTATTCGACAATGCAGCCTATATCGGCGGTATCTGTGCCGAAGGTGCTGCCCACTACACCCGCAAGCAGCTGGACCAGCTGACCGAATTTGTGAAACGTCCGCAGATCGGTGCCAAGGGATTGGTTTACGCCCGTGTGGAAGCTGACGGCAACGTGAAGTCAAGCGTGGACAAGTTCTATTCACAGGAAGTATTGCAGCAGATGAAGGAAGCCTTCGGTGCCAAACCGGGTGACCTGATCCTGATTCTGAGCGGTGACGATGCGATGAAGACCCGCAAGCAGCTGTGTGAACTGCGTCTGGAAATGGGTAACCAGCTGGGACTGCGCGACAAGAACAAGTTTGCCTGTCTGTGGGTGGTTGACTTCCCGATGTTCGAATGGAGCGAAGAGGAAGGCCGTCTGATGGCTATGCACCATCCGTTTACTCATCCGAAAGATGAGGATATTCCTTTACTGGATACTGATCCGGCAGCTGTACGTGCAGATGCTTACGATATGGTGGTCAATGGTGTGGAAGTAGGTGGAGGATCTATCCGTATCCATGACTCACAGCTTCAGGCCAAGATGTTTGAGATTCTGGGCTTTACACCCGAGAAGGCTCAGGAGCAGTTCGGCTTCCTGATGAACGCCTTCAAGTTCGGTGCTCCTCCTCACGGAGGTCTGGCATACGGACTCGACCGCTGGGTATCTCTGTTCGCAGGACTGGATTCCATCCGCGACTGTATCGCATTCCCGAAGAACAATTCAGGACGCGACGTGATGCTGGATGCTCCGGGATTCCTCGACCAGAAGCAGCTTGATGAACTGAATTTGAAGATTGTAGATAACAAGTGATTCTTTATTGGAGAATTTTAAACTTTTCAGAAGAAGGACATGAGATGTGATATTTCGTGTCCTTCATTTTGTGAAAAACCTGTTTGTGACAATCCCTGTTGTGACAATTCCTATTGTGAAAACTCCGAAAATTTGGTGAATGAAAGAACGTGTACGAATTCTGCGCTTTACGATAATCGGAACGCTTAATGCGCTCATTGCGGCCTTTGTGGTCTGGCTGATGATGCACATCAGGAAGGAGGATTATATGCTGGCCAATGTGACGGCGTATGTGGTGTCGCAGATTCATAACTTTATCTGGTGCAAGTACTGGATTTTCCCGCTGGACAAGGAAAACAAGAAGAATACGGTGTGGCATCAGATGCTGTTCTTTGCGGGGGCTTTCGCGCTGGCTTACAGTGCGCAGTTTGTGTTCCTGCTGGTGCTGGTGGAACTTCTGCACTGCAATGAGTATCTGGCTCAGTTCCTGGGGCTCTTTATTTACGGGGCCGTGAATTTCTCCTGCAACAAATTTCTGACTTTCCGCTGAGAGCATGCGGACTTTCTGCGGGACTTTCACGGAATAGCCGCCTGTTATTTGTGGATTCTTGCTGAAGAAGATTTTTCCGGACAGATGGGGCAGCCTGTCTGTTTTTTGTTATCTTTGCAGAAAGAATGTTATGTTCCGGAATTGAAAAGTATATATGAAGATAAAAACCCTATCATTCCTATCATTTAAATGTTTTGAGGACACGGAGATCAGCTGTCTGAAAAAAGACGGAAAGTCTGTGTATCAGTGGACGGTGCTGCTGGGTAACAACAATACCGGTAAGACGAGTCTGCTAAAAGCGATTGCAGACCTGCGTGCGGTGCCATGGAACGGACACTCGTTGAAGCAATCGAAGGTTCTGATTACGGAAAAGGATGGCGGTGGCAAGCAGTTTGTTCCTGCTGGAATTCATCTTCTTCTGAATGATTCTGAAGATTCGGTTAATCTGGATGAAAAGATGCTGGTTGAGTGTACAACGACTTTGGAGAATACTTTTCGCTGGAAATATGGTACAAACTCCTGTGCTACATCTAAATATCCGGGACTGGAAGATTTCCGGATTTATGCTTACGGTGTTTCCCGTTATCCTTCGAAGACCAGTCTTTCGGAATCGCAGTGTGATGACTGTGCTTCCCTGTTTCATCCGGATCAGCGCCTGATCAATATTGAGGAGTGGCTTATGCAGCTGGATTATGCAGCCAAGAGCAATAACCGGCAGGCAGAAGAAAGACTGAACCGCATCCGGGAGCTGCTGTGCGGAAATCTGTTTCCGGAGATTCTGGACTTCCGCTTTGAGAGCAATGACAGACTGCACAATTACACGCTGTTTCAAACGGAGGACGGCTGGTTCCGCTATACGGAACTGGGATACGGCTACCAGTCAATGCTGTCATGGGTCATTGATCTGTGCAAGCGGATGTTCGAACGTTATCCGGCTTCGGAGAATCCGTTACAGGAAGAAGCTATTGTGCTGGTAGACGAAATTGATCTGCATTTGCATCCGGCCTGGCAGCGGGATATCATTTCTTTCCTTTCGAAAGTATTTCCGAATGTACAGTTCATAGTGACTACTCACAGTCCGCTGGTGGTACAGTCCATGAACGAGGTGAATCTGTATGTTCTTCATCGGGAGGGCAACAAGGTGAAAGTGGACCGCTCGGAAGTAACCAATTTCAAAGGATGGACTGTGGAAGAGATTCTGCGGGATACCATGCGGATGAAGGAGGATATTCATACGGGTGAGTACCAGAAGTATATGAAGCTGTTTGACGAAGGATTGGACGAGAGTGACCGGGAAAAGCTGAAAGCTGCCTACGAAACCTTGTGCCGGATTCTGCATCCGGAAAATTCTGCGCGGCGGTTGTTGGAACTGCAATATAATCAATTGCTACATGATTAAGCTGGAACTTCCGGAAAAGCCGGCGGAACTGACTCTGGAAAAGGAGCGGGAACTGGTGGAAAAGTTCAAGGCTGACGGTTCTGCGGTCTGGAAGAAAAGTTATATTACGAAGCCGTTGCTGGCCATGACCAACAATAAGTGTGCTTATTCAGAGCAGGCCTTGAATCAGGAAAGCGCATACATGGAGGTGGATCACTTCAAGCACAAGAATCTGTATCAGGATGAAGTCGTGAGGTGGGGGAATTTACTGCCTTCGTGCAAGAAGTGTAATGATACGAAGAGTGACTGGGATGTGATGGCGCATCCGATTGTAAATCCACTGGCAGACCAGCCACGGGATTTCCTGTATGTGAAAGCTTTCCGTTTTTATATGAAGAACGAAAAGGGGCAGAATACGATCAGAGCCCTTGCACTGAATGACCGGGATCATTTTGTCAATCCCCGGTCGGAGATCGGATTCCGGATTGTGGAGACGCTGGAAGAGTATCTGGAGGCGTTCCAGGAGGAGGAACTGACGCCCAGAAGGATGAAGTCGCTGGTGAACCGGATCAAATCGACTCTGTCAGAATGCGGACCGAAACATATTTATTCGGCAGTATTGTCTACTCATATCTTATATGAATCTCCTGTCATGAGGAAACTGGAAGAACGTTTGCAGGCATTGGACCAATGGGATGAAGAACTGGAAGCGATCAGGCGGGAGCTGGAAAGCATTGCATTGCCGTCTCCGGATTGATTTTGCGGTATGAAAAATAAAATCCTCCTGTTTTCCGGCCTGGACTTGTCTGAGGCTGAAGACAGGAGGATTTTCATATAAAGTTGTTTCAGATGATTCAGATGGCAGTGAGTGCCTGCTCGTCGATGTAGTTCATCCGGTGGGTCAGGATGACATTGCGTGCCAGATCGTTGTTGTCGGTACGGAACACCAGGATACCTTTTCCTCCGAGCAGGAAGGAATAGAGGTAGGAGATGCCGATTCCGGCTTCACTGAAACGGCGGACCGCATCGGCTGCCTGTCCCGGGGTATTGTCGAGGGTGATGGCAAAGACTTCGGACATGCTGACGGAAATGCCGGCCTGCTTCAGGGTGTCATATGCCCGCTGCGGTTCGGAACAGATGATGCGGTAGATTCCATATTCCACCGTATCGGAAATGGTGGAAGCGATGAGCTGGATGCCGGCTTCCTTGAAGAGTTCGAGCACCTGAAGCAAGGTTCCCGACTTGTTTTCCACGAAAACGGATAATTGATGAATGGTCATAAGTTTGTTTCTTGTTTTGAAAGTTCATTAAATCAATGTCTTGCGCAGGTCTTTTACGCGGACTGCCTTGCCTTCCTGCTTGGGCAGGCTGCCTTTGGGCACGAGTTTCACACGCGGAGTGATGAGGATTTCGTCCTTCAGCTGGCGGGTGATTTCCTTGGTCAGGCGCTGGAGGAAGCCGTAGTCGTCGGTAAACTCGTTGAGTTCCACCTCGACGGTCATTTCGTCGTTGGCTTCGAGGTTGGTCAGCGTGATGAGGTAATCGGTGCCCAGTTCGCGGAACTGCATGAGGATGTTTTCGATCTGGATCGGAAAGATGTTGACTCCCTTGAGGATCATCATATCGTCGCTTCGTCCCTTCATGCGGTCCAGACGTTTGTGGTGACGGCCGCAGGGGCATTCTCCGGGAAGGATGCGGGTCAGGTCGCGGGTGCGGTAGCGCAGCAAAGGCATGGCTTCGCGGTTGATGGTTGTCAATACGAGTTCGCCCACTTCACCGTCGGGCACCGGCTCGAGGGTCTGGGGATCGACGATCTCCACGATGTAATAGTCTTCCCAGATGTGGAGTCCGTTCTGTTCGGGGCATTCAAAAGCCACACCGGGACCGCACATTTCGGACATTCCGAAGGAGTTGTAGGCCTTGACGCCCAGCATCTGTTCGATGCGGCGGCGCTGTTCGTCGGAATGAGGTTCGGCTCCGATGATCAGGGTACGCAGGCGGGTGTCCCGGCGGGGATCGATGCCCATTTCTTCCATCACTTCATACAGGCGTCCGGCATAGCTCGGAATGGCATGCAGGGCCGTTGTGCCGAAATCGGTGATGAACTTGATCTGCCGTTTGGTGTTTCCGGCAGCAGCAGGAACGGTGAGCATGCCCAGGCGTTCGGCACCGTACTGGAATCCCAGACCGCCGGTGAACATGCCGTAGCCGGAAGAGTTCTGGAAGATGTCTCCCTTGCGCAGTCCGACCATATAGAGGCAGCGGGCTACGGCGTTGGCCCATTCGTCAAGGTCGTGCTGTGTGTGCAGGATGACGGTGGGAGTGCCGGTGGTACCGCTGGAAGAATGGAGGCGTACGACCTCTTCCAAAGGAACGGCAGAGAGTCCGAAGGGATAGTTGTCGCGCAGATCCTGCTTGGTGGTAAACGGGAGTTTCCGTACGTCGTCGAGGGTTCGGATATCTTCAGGCCGGAGTCCGCAGGCAGCGAACCGTTGTTTATAGAAGGGAATGCGCATACAGCGGGCAAGGGTCTGCTGCAGTCTTTCCATCTGCAGCTTCTCCAGTCGGGAGCGGGAGAGCGTCTCCAACTCGGGGTGTAAGTACAAATTGTCGTTTTTCATAAGTTTTCATTAGTATTTGCCCGCAAATATAGCAAGAAGTCGGAAATATCCGCAATTTTTCTTTCATAATTTCCAAATGGCGTACAATCTTTTCCTATTTGGCAGCGTTCTGTAAATTAAGACAGGGGAGAAGACAGCAAAGGGAGGGGCAATATTGCTAACGAATATGTCGAAATGTTACAGAAATGTAATATAAATTGTTCATTTGAAAGTGTTTTCTTGATGTTCGTCAATAAATGATGCATTTCTGTGTTTTTATCTGTTAATTGCTTTTCTGTTTGATTTCCGGTGCTTACCTTTGCGAAGGTAAAAGAAAGTTTTTAAGGTAACAAGATTCTTATTTTAAGGTTTTTAATTCAGGTATTAATTAAGGGGACTTCTATAAATTAAATCCCTGATTATAAGTTGCATAAGCGGATAAAATG
>ERZ780208.961-NODE-961-length-25531-cov-8.128081_pt1 | contig 25531 bp, 21 predicted proteins | sample MGYA00511167_ERZ780208 | MGnify/ENA primary metagenome ERZ780208 (study PRJEB29588, sample SAMEA2159202) | human gut metagenome | biome: human gut; feature: human-associated habitat; material: faeces | place: Denmark | collected 2008/2010 ...
TGTTGGCTTAGGGGGGTCATTCTAATGTGATTTTTGCGATGCTCTATGGCGTTGCTCGTTACGCTGTCGCCTAAATTTATTTAGGACAATATTGGCATATCATTTCTTTTTAGGTAGATGGATTTTTTTCGGAAGGATTTTTTGCGAGAAATTTTGCGAAAATGGGAAATTGTACGTAACTTTGCAGCGCTTAAGGCGCGAAGCGCCGCGCTTGGGCATCACGATAGTCTTATGGTGTAATGGTAGCACTACAGTTTTTGGTTCTGTCTGTCTAGGTTCGAATCCTGGTAAGACTACTATCCGAGAAGAAGGAAGCCTCAAAGCCGCATGGCCGAATGGTTTCTTTCTTCTTTTTTGCCGACGGGTTGTCTCGGAGTTTTATACGGGACTATCTCGGGGGATATACGGGACTATCTCGGGTTACGGGCTTTTGTTCGTACCGACCCTACCCCGCCCATCTATTTGATTGGTATACTTGTGTGCATTTTTTGCGCCGATTGCGCCGCAACAGGCATCAAAAGGGGCATTAAAAGGGCCGAAATTCGGACAAAATGCCACAAATAGGCTTAATTAAAGATATTTAACGTGGAAAATTTGGATGCAATCACAGCATTTGTCTACCTTTGCACCAGAAAAATCTAATACATGGTTTCTCATAGGGTAATATATAGATATAGTTTTTACTAATTAACACACAAACAAATCCACGAAAAGCAACCCCGAGCGGCGCCATCCGGGCGTCCTCGGACAGCAAGGCATAGAAATGTGCCGCGCACAAATTCGAACGCGTCAACACGCGTTTTTTTTGTGCCTATACCGGCCCATAATTGATATTATCGGAATTATGGGAACTATAGGAGTAATGACATAGCTCTCATAAATCCCATCACACCCCCAACTAATTCTAATAGATCCTACGATTTCTATGCTTCCTACGATATAAATCTCATAATTCATATCACTCTCACAAGATCCGCTATAAGCTCAGTCGAGCTTGACGGGAACTACGGTATGGCGGTCCATATACCACAGGTATCCTTTTATGGGATACTCGGGATATATCATGTGAAGGATACGGCAATATTCGTGGACTTGCCGATGATGGGCGGGATATTCACGGGTAGTGAATTTGAAATCGACGACTTCCATGACGCCTTCGTGTATCACCACGCGGTCCGGGCGCAGCAGCCGGCCGATGTCGTCCTCGTCCTCCGGATGCACGGGCGGCACAAATATGGGCTGCTCTTCCATGCTATCGTCCGTCTCCACAAACCAGCGTCGCAGTCCGGCGTCATTGGTGCCGCCATCGCCGAAAAGAGCTCTCAAGTCGTCCAAATAAGTCTTGTAATTATGCGTATGGCGCAGGTAATGCGCACTGGCACAGCGGCACAACGGTATCATCACCTCGTCATCATCCACATCCTCGGGACGGCGTATACCGCTGAATACTTCGTGCAGCACTTTGCCGCGTATAGCGGCTTGTCGTATCTCCTCGCTTTCGTAAATTCCGTCCACCAGGACATGCGCTTCGGGGGGCGCCGGTTCGTCATCCTCGTCATCAAAGCCTTCCTCGCCATCATCTATGCGCGTGATTGCATCCACGCGCGTGACTATGGCCGTATCATCGCGTATGTACGTGCCGTAGTTCAGGTCATCGGCCGTATCGTCTTTCTCGTCCTTGTCATACTCGGGATGCGTGTCGGCGCCGTAGACATACTCCGTCGCGCTCTCAAAATGTTCGGCCAGGGCCTCGGTGACCGCCGGGTCGCGACCTTCGTAACCTTCGGGCACGGGCGTATTGTTATCAATGGCGGCAACAGCATTGACCAAGATGACATCAAACGGCTTATTGGCCTCCAAACCGACAGCAGTGATGGCGCCCGTGTCCTTATCGCGTGTCAGTGCCTGCGATGATTTAGGGCTGATATATATATCCAATTCGCGTTCGGGACGCGTAAGGGCTACGTAGGCCTTATTAATGCTGTCGGTGGCTTTGGCGCGACAATTCTTCATATAGGCGTCCTTGAAGCTCGTATGATAATCATCCATAGCCTTGCTATAGCTTATAAACACCGCCGGGGGCAGGACCTCGCCCGGGATTAAATCTTTGAGATCTTTCGATGTTACCCATTCGCTTTCGCTGCGTATGCTGATGAGCTCGAAGTCCATATATGGCAAGTGCACGCACGGATATTGCAAGCCCTTGGCCGAGTGTATGGTGACTACGTTGACGGCATCTGTATCGCCCGATGCTTTGATGGTGGGATGCTTGGATTGTCGGTCCCACCAATTCAGGAAATCGTAGATGTCGTTGCCGTACAGGTTGGAGTAGTCCATCAGCGTGTCCGATAGTGCGCTCAGGTAAACCTTTTCGCGCTGCGCCATTTCCGGCGGCACGAAGGTGGCGACAATCATGTCCGCCAAAGACATCAACGTCGACGGATGCAGCGACACAATGTGTTCCAGCTGCTCGCGGAAGTCATCGCCCATGCGACCATTGGCCAAGTCGTCCATAACCTCTTCGATGGTTTTCACAAAGGTATCCCCGTCAGCATCCGCGCCGCCATTCATATCATTGCGATACAGGGCCAACTCGAATCGGCACAACATCATCGAAGCGCGCACGCGGCGTGTCTTTTGATCTTTGTCCGTGGCCTTATCGGTTATGTTCCATAGATTGGCAATAAGGCGTATGATGCCGATGACAAAAACGACACTTCGGGCGCGGTCAATCTCGAGCGCATCGGCAGACATCACCGGAATGCCCGCATCGATAAGTGCGGCTACGCACCCCGAAGCCTGGCTGTTGGTGTCGGTGAGCACGGCAATATCGCCCCAGCGGTATCCGCCCTCATCGTGCTGGCGTCTAATACTTTTAATCATTGCAGCCTCCACGGACTCATCTTCGACATCATTCGTATCCGCAACGTCCGTGGCAGCGCCCGCGTCTTTTTCCTTCTTGGGCGGAATATGGATACGCACCGCACCATGCAGGTCGCGATGACGCTCCGGGATATCCTGTATGACATTGTCGAAGCTATCAAAATGTGTCTTGCCGGGCAATTCTATGTGCTTGGCGATATAATGGAACAGCGTATTGTTAAAGCGTACGATTTCGACGGCGCTGCGGTGATTGGTGTTCTCGCCGGGATTGACCCCTTTCAATTGATAGTCTTCGGAGAATTCGTCAGCAACTTCGTGCTGCAGCAGCGAAGAATCCGAGTTGCGGAAACGATATATCGACTGCTTTTCGTCGCCGATAATCAAGTTGTCAAATCCCGAGGCAAGACTATTGCACAACAGCGGGCGAAAGTTGTTCCATTGCAGACGCGATGTATCCTGGAACTCGTCTATCAGAAAGTGCCTCAGGTCGACGCCCATGCGCTCGTACATAAAGGGCACATCATCCTTGGACACAAATCGGCTTATGAGGTCGGCAGCATCGCTCAGCAACAAGACATTGTTGTCTCGACGCCATTGCTCGACGCGGTCCAGCACCAGTTTCTGCAGTCCGTACATGCTTATATATTTTCTCAGCATCTCAAGAGTCTTGATGTCAGCCCAATACTTGGCATAAGAATTGAGCGCAGCCAGGATTGGCTGTGCCTCGGCAGCCGTGGGCGTGTAATCTTTGAAAATATCCGCCGGACCGAACGGCATCTCTTCGAAAACGGCCGCCATCGCTCTCTTATAGTATTTGGTTTCGGGATTCGACGGCTCATTATTCTTCAAGATATTGGAGATTTCGCCCTTTAGCTTGCGTCCACCCACGGCATTCCTCGCCGCATCCATCTGCATGGCCAATTGCGCTTTAAGGCTCTTGATTTTGTCGTCTACCGCATCCTTAAAATTCTGTATGGCATCGTCGCGTCCCAGCCATTCGCCCATGGCTTTGCTATACTCGACAAAGCCCTCGTCAAAAAAACTGTGAACAAACTCAACAATGTCGCGTCGCACCGTACCCTTGGACTGGAAGATATTGAAATCTCTGCCTTCGCGCACTGCCTCTTCCATCTTACGGAGTATCCAGTCGTTCAACGGGCGCAATTCGGTATTGCGCTGACGAGCATCTGCCATATTAAACTCTTCGAGCAGCCCGTCTATGGCAAAATTGATGACCGCATCCGAATCCATGGTGATATCGTAGTCGCCTTGACGTTCGAATTCAAAGGCCATAGAACGCAGCACATTCTGAAAAAAAGCATCGATAGTGCTGACATGGAACTGGCTGTAATCGAATATGATCTGACGCATAGCATCGTTGGCAGCCTCGGCCAACTGCCGGCGCGTACATCCAAACAAATCCGTCAATGCCATCGCATACGCGGCATCCTTTGCCCCGACTTCCGGTTCATCAGCCAAATCCTGCAATTCCTTGAGTATGCGCTGCTTCATCTCTTCCGTAGCCTTATTGGTGAAGGTCACCGCCAAGATATGGCGATGGCGGCGACGCTGCACGCCCTCGCCTTGCGGCAGACATTCTTTGTGGTTAAGATGGTATACGCCGTCAGCATCTTTGACGCCCAAAAGCAACGTAATATATTGCAGCGTAAGCGTATATGTCTTGCCGGACCCGGCAGAAGCTTTGTATATGGTCAAGTGGGACATGGTGTGGTACGGATTTGGTGGATGCAAATTATATGGTTGGGCGGATGTGAAATTGTAATACGAGTTTTGTCGGCATCGGCAAGAACCGAGGCGTGACGAAATGCGTATTTGTCAGCCTTTGGTCTTGAACCCGAGGCTCGGCAGCATGGTGCGCAAAGCGTCTCGACGGTCGCCCTGCAACAATATCTCACCACCACGGGCGCTGCCGCCCACCCCGAGGCGTCGGCGCAGCGTGCCGGCCAAGGCATCCACATCATCATCGGACATACCTTGCGGACATACAACAATGGTGGCCGGATGACCGCCACGGCCTTTGCGCTCGTATATTATTTCGAGAGTCCATGCCTTGACACCATCGGTCGGCCCTCCGGCAGTATCCGTCGGCTCGATGCCATCGTCTGCCGACCGTGCTAAATCATCCTCCCCGGGCGTTACGGCGGCGCGAATTGCCGCCAATGCGTCTTTCCAATCGTCACTCATGGACATGGACGTCTATGCTGTCGGGTACGTAATCCTCGTAGTCGCGCAAGTCCGAATGCGTGCCCAGGGCCAAGCGATGCGCCATATTGGCAATGCTCTGCTCCTCTACACTCAGACTGTTAAGAAACACGGATACCGAGTCGGCGCTGACGGAAGCGGCACGCCGGAAGCAATCGGCGGCACGCGCCATATTCAATTCGTTGTCGCAATCATTGTCCGCAGCCGTGGCATACACGACGGCTATGCGGCACATCTGATTGACGGTGATAGCCGTACTGTCCGTCTTTTGGAGAATGTCACGGCATATCTCAGCGGCCTCTTCATAGCGACCTTCATGCATGGCGCTCTCGGCGAGTACAAGATCACCCTCCGTGTCCTCACCACCCTCGCAGGAGGGTAGCGCGACGGTCAGTATAATTATTATCAGCGGCAACAAGCGCCGCAAAATGCCGTTGGTTATGGTATGGTAGGTAAGAAACATCTTAGGTGTTTGCATAAACGACGCTCCCGGCGTGGAAGCGCCTTTTGACTGATGCAAATATACGTCATTTTTTCGGTATGGATGCCATAGTCGAGCATAAAAAAAGGCGACCGGAATGCCCGATCGCCCATGTTTTTTCTGCCGTATCGGCTAAATTATTGTTTTATCGGGGATTTGTAGAATCGCGTATACAGGTCGGTGATGCAGAAGTATGCCGGGTTGTTCATATACGAAACTCCGTCGAAAGTGGAATTGTCGCTGGATTCCATCTGGAATACGAGCTCGTCCACGGTACCCAGTCCGGAGAGGTCGACACCTATCCACGAGTCAAAAACCTTGCCCTTGTAAGCGAGGGGAACCTTGATCGTACCCACGATCACACCGCGAAGACGTCCGTAGATGATAACGTTGCAGTAGTCGTCTTGACCAAAGGCCTTACTATATGCACTGCCGTTCTTCATTGCGAAGTAGCCCCATGTGGTGTTGGCTATACGAGTGCTGAGCAGGGCGACCTCGCTCTCGAATTTGATGTAGCAGCTGGGGGTGGCGATATTCCCATCGAGCTTTTCGCCGGTATTCCAGTAACCCACGAGATAGTTGGGAGTTGTGAAACCCTTGCCGGGCATGGCTGCATACTGGTGATCCACCCAAGTGCCTTCAGCCGTGTAGTCCTTCAGATCCGAAACCTTGGAGGGGCAGAAGCCGGACCACGAATAAGTAGTGACGCCACCATACTCGTATCCGGATACGCTGTGCGATATGGTTACGCCGGTATACTCGAGAGGACCTTGTTCGGGGTTGAGAACTTGGGCCCAATAGCCGTCGGCGTTATATTCTTTGGCTTCCCTGCCGAAGTTGTACACCAAGTCGATGCTGTCGGGGTCGTCATCATCATCGTTACATGCGGTCATACCAAACGTAAGGCATGCCAAAGCAACGAGTGTCAAGAGGTTGTGAAGATGTTTCATTGCTATTATTAGTTGTGGTAATCATTTTTTGATGACACAAAGGTACACATCTTTATTGATATAGCGGATATTTAGCGACACAAAATACTCAAAAATAGGTATTGTCAGGCTACGGATACGACTGTAATTTTGCAGTGTCAACAAAAGGCAAATACGACTGCACCGACAGTCGGCTCGAACGGAGCAACAGACGGTGCCGAAATTGACAAAAGATTTTGTATATAGAGGATAATTACGTAATCACGAAAGACACACACCACGGCATGGCCGATCCTCACGGCATCGACCACCGAAAGACGGTGGATTAATTCCTCCAATAATTAATCCACCGTCTTTTTTACAACAATTTCAGATGGATACATTTCGTCAGTTTAATTCAGACATATTCCCTTTTGACATCATAATGTCCAGGGAAGACTTTGCATTGCCATATCCATTGTTGAGATCAGATAGTGGGAAAATTCCCATTTACTGTGTCAGTCCAAATCATGGGCGCAGTTTTGTTGTCGCTAAATCCGACGGGCGATATATTATTAGTAAGGGTAATGGGCTCAGCTACACTAATAATAATTACATTAATACGGCGGAAATGGGTGATGATACATGGGGGCTATTGTTAAAAGCGGATGCTATTCGTGATTTTACTTTAGGTATAGAAATTGCAGGTTATGGCATTAAAACCAATAACATGGAATATGTCATGGAATTGGATTCCCCTATTAAATTATCTAAAAACAAATATCTAAATCCTGTATTGCTTCAATATTCCGTTGAATGCCCATATCGCATTTGTGATGCGGCCTTTATGGATAAGAATGTAGTTGAACATGAAACTGAAAAATGGGATTTGCTATGTTCTACAAAACATAAGCAACGACATCTGATGGCTGCTGAAATACTTATACGAAATCTTGCAATTCTCCACGAGAGGCACATTCTTTATAATGCTTTCCATACACAGAACTATACATGGGCATTGGAACTTGTAGACTTTGAACTCGCTTGTTCGCCTAAACATCCATATAGTGATGAAGATTCTATGCGTCATGTCAAGGACTTATTCCAAAGAGAAATTATACAAACCTATGAGATTATAAACTATATTGCATGGTGCTTGAATGAGCAATGCAATTATAATGAGGTAGAACATATTATGAAATTCTATGGGTTTAATTTAAATCAATACTATAATGAATAAAAAATATGTCATATTATACTTTTGTTTCTTCTTATTCTCTTTGCAATCATTCGCTCAACGAGTGAATGAGAGAGGGCTTAAATGTGTGAGTGAGTTTGAGATGTCAGGAAGACAGGCAAGTAATCAACGGTATGTATTCGAGTATTTTGATGACTTGAAACTGAAATCAATGTCTCTTTATTACGGTGATAAATTATACCATACATTTACTATGAATAACGGTGTACTGACTCGAAAGAGTTACGATTACACTGACTCCGATTGTGAATGGGCTTATGAGATGGATGTGTATGGTAACATAGCAAGAATTACCATGACTTGTATAGAATCTGACGGCTGTGGCTATAAAACAGAACACACTTATACTTATGCACAGTCTGAAAGGCATCCTTGGCGACAAGTTGTGGAAGATAATACTATAGAATTTGCAAGGCTTTCACGGGCGAAACCGTTTAGGCGCAATAATAATGATTGGAATCTCAAATTTGACTATCGTGATGGGATAATATGGGATGTAACTTACAACTATCGACATTCAGACTCAGACAACGATAAAAGTTTTGGATATGCTGCTAAGAGGTTTAATTTCAACGTTAAAAACGATACCAACATAGACTTTTGGCAATTATGGGCAACAAGAACCATAAATGAAACGATTGTCGCACTTACAGAATGGCTTTGTCTACGTCCCGATTTTTTAATGAATGATGTTGGAAGTCATTATGAATATGAATACGATAATGATGGAAATTTGATTAAGATAACAGATAGAAGTTGGGATATGAAATACGTCTATAAGGAGATTAAAATTAAATATTTGTATTGAAAGAGAACGGTCTAACCAAGTCGGATTTGAAGCTCATGCACTCGGAATACAATCAGATGTATTTCGGTGGTAAGTTGTCTATGCCCGAATTTGTGTTTTTTGCGAGGAAGATACCTTTTGGGCGATTTACTAGGGGAGAATCTGTCAAAATCGGTATCTCGGCTTATCGAAAAGGGTGGAGCGCGGATTTTCTGAAAGAAGTCCTAATCCATGAAATGATACATCAATATGTATATGAATGTATGTTGGGGTGCCGATACTCGCTTATTCATCATGGGTTGCAATTCTACTATGTAAGATGGAGATTGAAGCGACGATATGGCTTGCATATCAGTGGCGGTCCTATTTTCTGAAAGATAATCTGCCTTTTATGATTTATGACTGAGTATTCACTTATCTTAGTTTGCGGAATACAAAGAAGTAAGCATGGGCTGGCACTGAAGCGGTGAATCGAGTGCGTCGGCGGTCGATTTTGCTGTGTTTGGGGTCGATATAGATATACTTATCTGCCAATTCAAAGCCTATTTCTTTTGCCATTCTGAGAACTTCATCTGACAGCCAGTAAGGCGTGTTCTGATATGTAAAGTCCATCGTCTTGTAGACGAGTATTCCATCGGTCTGCATTTTCCGATAGGCAAGTCGGAGCATATTCTCATGCTCCTGCAGTAATTCGGGCAAGCTTGAAAAATGCGTAGATACGTCAAATCGGCTCTTGGTTGAGGGTGCTTCGACTGAACACGGTAAATCTATCACGATATTTTCAAATGTGCCGTCGTGCCAATCAGTTTCAAATTTGGCTAAATCTCTCACCTCATCATTGCCGAGAATTGAGGCGTATTTGTCATAACAATACAGTGGTTTAGGGAGTCCATTTTTATAGAATCCCAACTTCCAGGCAGTCAAGTCACACTGAAAGTTTTTCCGCTTAGGCAGATGGATAGCCAATATCGTTTTAAGAATGTCGGTCTGGCTTTCCGATACAGAGATGAATTTTAATTTGTCGGCTTGATTGATTGTTGCGGTCTTCTTTTCTTTCGGTTGTGGCTTCTCGGTCATTCTCATATACCGTCTGACCGTATTAGGGGTAAGACCGAGTGCTTCGGCTATCTGAGGGGCTTTTGCTTTTGGATTTTCACGTACATACTCTTTTACCTTATTATATAGGTATATCTGCCGTTCGGTTGCGCGGTCGATACCATTTGCTTGTATATACGAGCGTATGGCAGCTGTCGTAACGTTGTTGTTGGCTGCGTTTTCCTCAACCGATAGTGTCGAGTCGTAGTTGGTGATTCGAGAAGTCTTCATATCTGACTGCAAATTTAGGCAGAATTGCTCAAAACTCAAAAATTGATATTATAATTCTGCGTATTTCATCAAGTCGAATGAGTTTTGTGTTAATGTTCCTATACTTTACACCATTAGGAGTCAAATATTTGCGAGAGCGAAATATCCATCATAACTTTGCATCGTAATCGAGAGAACATTAACACCATACCAACGCATTCCAAGACAGGCTTGACCTGCTCTAACCGAGGTCTTTACGGTTCATGACTGACCCACGGTGGGAGAACAATGCGGAGGCTAACCCTCAAAAACAAATAGTTATGAACACTTCAATTCCAAAATTTTCTATTTCTATTATCCTCGACCAAGAGGAGGTGTACGACCCAACTGTTCAGAACGTGTGGCCGTTCAAGCACGTTGACGATATTGTTGAAGGCGTCAAACTCGACCTTTGCAACATGACCTCCTGCTATCCGTTTGAGGTTGAAGGCGTGAGGTGGCGCAGTTCGGAAGAACTGTACCTTGCAGGTGAGTTTTCCAACAACACAACAGAACATCGCTCCATCCAAGAGGAACTGCGGGCAGCCAAGAGTCCGTATGCGGCTAAACGCTTCGTTAAGGGTAAGCACCGTAAGGAGGTCCGAGAAGATTTCCCCGAATTTCGCACTCAGTGGCTGCTGTGGGTTGTGTGGCAGAAGTGCAAAGGCAATATCGACTTCCGACGCAAACTGCTCTCCATCCCCGACGACGTGATTTTGGTAGAGGAAACGACCACCGACACAGGCGGTAGCGGTCAGATTTGGGGTTGCTCTAATCGAGAACTTGTAGAGGCTCGCAAGGCTGTTGCTCAGAGTATTACCGAGAAACATACAGACCTCACCAAGAAAAATCTCGACTTCCTCATAAATGTCGAGACCAACGCCATCCGCAATGTCGGAATATTCAGAGGACAAAACAATATCGGCAAGATACTAATGATTTGCCGTGATTGCATCAAGCGAGGCATAGAACCCGACATTGACCTTGACCTGCTTCGCTCCAAGAATATCTTTATTCTCGGCAAACAGCACACATTTCAAGATTAACCTCACCACATATCAGCCCATGAGCATTACGAAATCGGCAACCCTCGCTCCGTTGTCTCGCTTACCTTGCATTTAAGTTATATGTATGTCAAGAAAGATAATTGTTCAGCTCCTCTCGCGCTATCCCATAACACCGCACACCTATCTTGTATATCTCCATGACGCTGATTGGACGACTTTCATTTATAGCGATAATGCCAAACGCATGGAAATACTCAAGCCCTACGTCAGAGATATTAGCAATTAGCTATACGCGCCAAGAGAACTGATTTGGATTTCCTTGGAATCCATATCCATTAATGATACCGATAAGGAAGAAATAAAAAAGATTTTAACATTATAGACAAAAAAACAATTAACATGAAGAACGTAGATATCAGAAACATGGTAGTCTGGCTTAAAATGGCCGACGGAAGTATGAAACCTTTTTTTCGAGCCTATCTTGTGGCTATCACATGGCTTGATAATCCTCATAACTATAAGCAAATAAAATTTAAAGACGGCAATCTTTATAATGCGTGCGCCGACAATTTAGAATGGGTGGAATCAGGAGGCGATATTGACGAAGAGGGACTGGTGGTGAATGATAATGACAACAAGCGTCTCTCTTTCCAAGATTAACCTCACCACACATATGCATGAAAGCATTACGAAATCGGCAACTTTCATTCCGTTAACACGTTTACCTTGCATTAAGTTATTACTATGTCACAGAAGATAATTGTACAAACCCTCTCACGCTATCCCATAACCCCGCACACCTATCTTGTGAATCTCAATGACGCGGATTGGCCTAAGTTCTTGTCGGGCGATAATGCCAAACGCATGGAAATACTCAAGCCCTACGTCAGAGATATACGTCATGGTCTGTATGCGACCAGAGAAATTATCTGGATTGCCATGGAGGCAATTAAAGAAACTGATAAAGCAGACATTATAAATGCATTGCAACCAAATTTTAAAGACACTGCAACCTTGAACACAAAAATAGCACTTATCGACGGCAGTAAACTTGACTGCTACCCCATTGCTCTTCCTTCCGAAGAGACCGTAAGCGGCGAGTTTTCACTCGACACCACGGGCGAATATCTGCAAGTTGGCAAGAAACCACATTTCGTAACCGACAAAGAATTAGCGGAAAGACGCAAACAAGAAGAGATTGACGCGAAACTCTTCTACGAGCACATCCACCTCTTCCTTGCCAATGCCGACAAGATTCTTTCCGACAGTCGATTGTTCTTGTCTCCCGTAAATGTAGTGAATGGTCTCGCCTATACTGGCACCAGCGGATTCCATAAACCTACGCTTGGCGTCTATATCGAGTGGTGGCTCTATCACAAAGACGCATCCATTGACGCAAATGGCCGTCCGATATGGTTCATCAGCGGTTCGCCTCTCTCGGGCAGTCACGCCTGCAGCACGGTTGACCGCAAAGGTAAGACGCACCGTGCGCAACTCAATAGTAGTTTCTCTGCAGTGTGGAGTTCGTTTACCAAGGTCAATAATCGTTACAATGCGTTCAAAGATCGCTATATGGCTTACGACTTGAAGGAAGTCATCGACATCCTCGAAGGCACTACCGACGCGCAACAGCTTTTCAAACTTCATCTCAGACTTGAAAAGGTTAGATATGACAAACATATTGCCAATCTGAAAAAAGCCTTGAAGCAATCAAAAGAACTATCGTTGGAGTATAAGGCTAAGATTCAAAACCTCATCTTTCAGCAACACTGCGAAGAGGCCACGGAATATTACCGAAAGTGTGTTAATCTGCAAACCATAGCACGACTGGCACGTGAATATTTCTACGAACAGCGTATTGAACTACGTAAGAAACTTCGCAGCGGTAACCTCGATAATGTCACATACCAAAAGACGTTGACCCCGCTCAGAAAGAAAGCAATGGAGGCTGAAAATCAGTGCTACGAATATAAGCGTGAGGGTCTTAATAAAGTCTTTGGTGATGATGCTCTATACTTCAATTTCAACGCTATTGAAAGATTGTTGACAGATAATAATATAGATAAATAACCTCAAGATATGAGTGAGATAACCCCGAAATATATTAGACTGACACGCAATGTCGTAAGTGAAATGGTTGACGAATGTAATCGTCTGTATTTCAACAATACCGTTGAACGGCCGTTAAAAATTGAGACATGGACACCCCATAAGAGGACTGTTGGAATGGTGCGACCTATATGGTCAGCAAATCGGAATAAGGTTTGTTCAGTTCTCTGCATATCAAGACGATACCGATGGACAGCCGACAACCTCCGCAAGGTGGTCGTACATGAGATGATTCATCTCGCCATTGAGGATTACAAAATGCCCTTGACATTCCTTCAGCGATTGCCACTCATAGGTCAATTTTTCATAAAGGAGCATGACGATAATTTCATGAACCTTATGAATGGACTGAACGAGGAATACGGCCTCGATATAACCGTGAGAATGAAACAGATGCGCAAAGATTTTATCCGATAATACGATGTCAGAGATATTGAATCCACCACCTTTTCTGATAGAGGGCTTTGACGGTGCAACTCCATTGCAGGCATACTGTTCGGTAAAGACTCCCGATTTTATGATTGTCGATACAATCTATCCGTATCACAACATATCAATTTACGTAGAAAATAATGATATTACAAGTCAATTCGGAGATAATGCCTATACTCGCAGAACGGCGATAAAAGAACTTATAGAACTCGGTCGTATAATTCACGGTGTCAAGCATTTTTATCACTGCTATAAGGCAGTATTGAAAACCTATAACGAAATAGAGGCTATGGAGTATGACCGCTTCGATCATCATCAGTTTGCATCCGAAGAAGAGCGCAGTCAGGCTGTAATGCAAATGCACCAACGCTTGAAGCAGATATACATTCATTACCTTCAACGCGCCATCCCAGAAGTATCCATCTCCGACCATCCCGATATGGTGATACAACCCTATCTCCTCACACAAATTCTGAAACAGATTAAATAATTCAAATTTAATATTTTATGATAATGAAAAATTCAGTAATTGACATCAACAGTCAGAGTGTAGAATTCAAGTTCATGGCAACAAACCGTGACGTAGTGGCTAACAGCAATCTTCGCCAAGAGATTCAGAAGTATGGTATTGCGCAAGACCTTATCGTAATGCCTATTGGTGAGTATGACGGCAAATTGAATGACAGTATCGGCTTCCGATTTGGAGAAGGTGAATCAGCAGGTGTCTATGTCGTTATTGATGGACAGCACAGATTGACCTGCCTCAATGAAATTGTAGCCAAGATTGATAAGATTATGGCTGAGAACGAGGCAATAAAGGATGAAAAGAAGAAGAAAGCCGTTCCGACCTTAGCCTCAACAGAGATTCCGTTGAAAGTAGTTGATTGCAAATATGTAGAGCGATATGGTGGCATTGACAACTATGTTATTATGCTCAACAACACTGGCAAAAAATGGTCTAATAAAGATTTTATTGTCAACGCATATCAGCGTAATGAGGATTCGTTTGAATTGCGAGTTATCAACCGTCTGACAGAGGATAAAATGAGTATTAGCACTATCAGTCGCTGGCTGAGCGGCAACACGAAGGTGATTAACAACAAATCTCTTCAGAGTCTTGTAAATGGTGAGCCGATTAACGGTATTGATGCAGCCAAGGCAATGAAACTTTATCTTGCTCTTCAAACTCTTGGATTCTCAAAATCATTCCTCAACAAACGATATATGATTGACGCTATCAACGATTTGAAGAAGAGCGGAGAGGAAGAGAAGACTTTTCTGAAACTGAGTAAAATCACCTCAATCTCCCAAATTGAAAGGGCTAATTATGCGGATGGGGATGTGATTGCCCAAATCAAATCTATCATCAATGCCGATTACGACACTTGGCGTATAGAGAATGTGATTGGTGTGGAAGAGGAAATCGAAGCCGCAAAGAAGAATCCATTACTTGAAACTGTTTCTCGTGAAGATATAGAGACTTATCTCGCTACCTCTTCAAAAGTTAAAGAAGGAGTAAAACCGTTTAATAAAGCAGCTTAATTACTCACCGCAAACCATTCTAACTTGGTTTAATAGGTCATTGAGATTGTCAGCAATATAGGTTTTATTCTTGTACACGATAATTGAATGTAAGGAATTGAGGGTAGTCGAAGACGATATGACACAGTTTTCGGTCTTATCCGCGAACAAATCGGCTACCCCTACATTCAAAGCCTTGGCAATATTTTCAAGGCTTGACAACTGAGGATTACCGTTTAATGTCCTACTCAGACTTTCGGGCTTGACATCCATAATTGCGGCTAATTCCTTCAATTGTATGCCTTTATCGGCACATATCTCCTTGACTCTATTGGCTAATATCTTACTCATGACTTCATATTTTGGTGCAAAGATACGAAATTAACTTTAGATATCATTTATATCTGTTTCGCTTAACCTTTTCTAGCTAAGAATATTTTGATTCAAATGATATGAGCTGTAATTTTGTAATACTGAAATTGATAATATAAATCAGATAAAATTAATTTAGTATGGAAAAGACAAAAGCAATCATATATGCGCGAGTATCAACCGCAGGACAGGATTATGACCGTCAACTCGCGGAATTGAAACAGTATGCAGACCGTATGGGCTACGATGTAGTCAAAACCTTCTCCGAAAAGATAAGTGGCGCAAAGAAAGTAGAAGAACGTCAAGCAATGACAGAATTACTGAACTATATCGAAGTTAATAAGGTCGATAAGGTCCTTATCTATGAGTGCAGCCGACTGAGCCGCCGTGCTGTTGATTTCCTTTCGATTATTGAGATTTTCAATGAGAAGAAAATCAGCCTCTATATTCATCAGAATGGACTTGAAACCCTCCTCCCGAATGGCAAAATCAATCCGATAGCTACTCTTGTTCTTGGCATCCTGGCTCAGTTCAACAGTATGGAAAGAAGCCTCATCCGCAGTCGTATGGAAAGCGGTTACAATAACTTCCGCAACAATGGAGGTGTTGTAGGTCGCAAAACTGGCTATCGCAAAACCACGGAACAGTTGAAGGAAGAATACGCCGAAGAAATCCGACTCTTGAAGAAAGGCTACTCACTCCGTAACATCGCCAAAATCACCCACACTTCGGTCAACACCCTCAGAAAATTAAACGCATTAACAATTATTGGCTAAATCCAATTTTGCGCCATGCAACCGTAGAAGTATGTTTGGAATGAATATTATTAACTCTTAAATATCAAATAAATATGTAGAATACAAATATCAGAAGTTAGGGGTTCTAAGCATATCCCGCCGCCCAGAAGACCTATGCGCCCGACATAACGCATAGGAGGCTTAAAAGCGAATAACCACCGTTGAGTGGACGATATAGACAATCTTAATGCTTACTATTGAGCAGTGTTCCAAAATTCTAAATCAGAATAGTAATGTAAGATATTCAAAAGATGAGATCAAAGTCATACGAGACTTTTTATACGCTATGGCGCAACTACAATTTGAAACGAAAATGAATTAAAATTATTGGTGTCCGGTAAATGTGTTTACTCGGCTATTTTGAGTGATTTTATGCATTGACAAGCCCCCTGTTTCAGTATTTGTATCGGCTGTCCGAGGAAAATGTTCTTCTTTCGCAAGGTATGCATAGACAAGGATGCCATATTTGCCCAATTTAAGTTCTTCTAATGGACTTATATCTCACAATAAAGCCCCTACACATTCAATATATCGGCTGTCCGAGGAAAATAAAAAGCCAAATAGGGCTTGAAAGTTTTAGCGGACACCAATAAATTAAAATGAAGAAATCAAACTTAAATGCAAATGAAACAAACGTAATTATCTATTGTCGCGTCAGTACTGACGAACAGCGACAAGGGACGAGTGTCGATGTCCAGGAAGAACGACTGAAAGCCCATTGTACTTACAAGGGATATAACATTATCAACATTCCCGAATTTCACGACTGTAAGGAAGACGAAAGTGCCAAGACCTTTGAGAAGCGGCCAGTAATGCAAGCTATTTTGAAGTACATCCGTAAGAATCGGGGTAAAGTTCAAAAGCTTCTATTTTTGAGATGGAATAGATTTTCTCGTGACTTATTCTCGGCTACCGATGCTGTTAGAGAATTATTGGATATGGGTGTTGAACCGAATGCTATAGAAGAGGAATTAAACTTTGAATCCTCTTCATGGCCTGTTCTTTTGGGGGCTTACATAGGTATCGCTCAAAGTGATAATATTGCGAGATCTAAGGCTACCAAAGATGGAATAAGAGGCACATTGAAAAGCGGCAAGTGTTCCAATAAAGCACCGAGAGGCTATAAGAACGTAAGAGAGTCGAAACACCGTTGCTATGTTGTAATAAATGAAGAGGCAGCTAAACCAATACGCACAGCATTTAACGAACTATCCAAAGGAGTCATAAGTGCCAACTATGCTCGTAAAAGATACTGCCCACATATACCTGAGAGTACCTTCTTAGATATGTTGCGAAATCCCTTTTATATGGGTAAAATCCGTGTGCCAGCGTATAAAGATGAACCCGAAGAGTTGGTGCAAGGTCAGCATGAAGCATTAATTTCTGAAGAGGTATTCTATAAGGTGCAAGATGTCCTTGACGGAAAGAAAAGGTCAAAACCAAAGTTGGAAAAGGCAATCAATCCCGACCTCTTCCTTAGGCGCTTTATTGTATGTCCGAAATGCGGTCATGCGTTCACTGGGTCGAGGTCAAAAGGCAATGGAGGCTATTATACATATTATAATTGCTGCGAAGATGCAAAACATTTGCGAGTAAGAGCTGAGGTCGCAAATGAGGCATTTGCCCGATATGTCGGTTGTCTGAAGCCTAATGAAGCGATTTTACGACTTTACGAGGCTGTATTGTTAGATGTTCAAGGTGGAGCAAAGCGAGAAATCAGAAGCGAGATAGAATCACTTCAAAAGCAATTAAAAGATAAGCACAAGCAGATTGAGGATGCAGAAGACTTGATGATTACGGATAAGACACACTCCGACCGCTATACCCGTATCTTGGAGCGGTACGAAAAAGAGGCTCGGGAATTAGAAACTCGTATTGAATTGCTTGAGACAGGGAACCGTGGGAACATAGAACCAAAGTTAGACTATGCTATGTCTCTGATAAACAATATGGATAAGTATATCAGGGATGCGCCTATTGAGGTCAAGTTGAAACTCATTGGTTCTATCTTTGATGGAAAAATCGAATTTGACGGAAAATCATATAGAACCAATTCCTACAACAAAGTTCTTGACCTTATCTATGAGCAAACCAATGAATTACGAGGCGTGAAGACACAAGAAAAGGGAGCAGATTGCTCTACTCCCCGTTTCAGTACCCGGACCCGGGCTCGAACCGGGATGGGTCGCCCCAACGGTGTTTGAGACCGTCGCGTCTACCGATTCCGCCATCCGGGCATTGGTGGCACAAAGGTACAACTTTTTTTTGACGCGACAAACCGATGTTGCCGCTTTTTGCAAAAAATCGTCCGAAACCGCCTCTTCACATGAGATGGTTTCGGACCTAACAAAAGTCGGAAGGATGTATAAGGTGTCAGCGAACGTACACTTTGGAGGAAATAGTGCCGGAGCTGGTACGAGCACTTAGAACGTACACGCCTGCTGCGGCAGGACTTGCCACCTCTGCGGCATTGGTTGCATGTGCCACTGTACGGCCTGCAAGGTCGGTCAATGTTAGTTCGGCAGCACGGAATGGTATGGAAACTAAGCCATTGGCAACAGTAACTCGAAGCGCATTACCGCTATCGACATTTACATCTTCGATACCGTCAAATTTCTCGTAGACAACCTTCATAGACGCAATTCTTACGGACTGTTGTCCTGACTTGGACGGCTCGAGGCTCAGGGAGGTTACTCGTACGGGGTAAGAGGTCATATCTTCCGTGTCGATGACTTCTTTGAGGTCAAGGCGCAACGTGGTTTCCTTACCGACTGCGATAGTGCCAAAATCTTTTTTGATAGATGTTTTCCCCTGAGCATTCAGCGACACGGAGAAGTTTTTGAGATTAGAAGTTTCGGGCTTAACGACGATTTCGATGGCATCGGGCTGTGAGAACAATACCAGTTCTTTAGCCAAAGCCAAGCGCGGTCCGCGCATCGACGAGGGCTTGAAAGATATATCCAAGCCATTGGAATCATTTATCGGGCTTATTTCCACGCTATTGGAAATCGAGGTACGGGTTACTTTCCATGTGTCAATTTTGATTTCCCCGTCCGGATCAAGCGGCGCATCTTTGGCCGGAGTACATTCGACAGTAATCGTGACGGAAACACTGCCGGCAGCATTTGTTCCGGTGGCTACGGTAGTGCCGTTACGCAAACCGGTGATAATGCCGTTGTAATCAACTGTGGCGATTTCGGGAGCATCGGTTGTCCAAGCGTAAGCGGCGGGATCGACACTTACATAGCGTCCGGCCACAAGTGCGTGCAGCTTGATGCCCCAATGACTATGGTTATCCGTCAGGATACTCGTCACCTCGGGCGTAGCAAGCGCATTCGGGCCAACTGATACGGCTATGGTAGCATCATCAACTCCCGGCAGCGATGCGCGCAAAGCGTGCATTCCGCTACCGGTGACAAAGAGTGCCGTACCATCATCCTTGATTGTTCCCATGGCCTCGTCCACCGACAGCGTAACACCTTTAACATCGGTATCTATGAGTTGGCCGTATTGATTGTATCCGTATATTATAGGACGGTAGAGTGCATATAGCGGAAGTTTGGCGTAAGGGTCGGCGAAACGTATCTTGGCGATTTTTTCGTCTTTGGGTGCTTCGAGGCGCATAAATATGCCGTTGCCGACAGCGCGTTCGCTGCCATCACGCAAGACATTGAGAATACCGGCATGGGCGCTCCACATGGTCGTGGAACCGCCTCCGTCAAGGTCGAGAGCATCGTAGCATCCGAGATATCGCATCAGATCGGCGCCCTCGTAGTAGCTGACGCCGCTGCTATTGGGTACTCCGGCATCGACTGCGCACAGCACAATATAGCGGCGGTCTTGGCTGTATCCGCACAGCGAACGTCCATATTGGGCACTCGGGGTATTAATCCAACGAATGGCCGAGGTGGTGACATTATTACAATTGAGAATGCGCACATCGCCGCCGCAGACGTCGCGCACATCGGGGCGCAAGCCTCCGAAAGCGGGCAGCGACATTCCTATTTCGATTTTGACGGCATCACCGTCTTTGAGGTTGTCTATGAAGTCGTTGGCATATCCATTGCCGCATGACAGCACGATACCGTCGGTCGGAATGGCCGTCGAGCCGCCTTGGCGCCATGCGCCGTCCACCACAAAGTCCATAGGTGTATTGATGGCCCAACGCTGACCGGTGACTGCGGGACGAAGTATCAATTCGCGGCCTGAGCCGTCCGTTCCCGTGGTTTCTCCCATATAGCTGTTGTATATCATCATCTGATCACCCACACGAGGATAGTTGCAAGCTGCGGCTCCCACTACGATGCTGCCATCGGCGCTGAGGACATTGTACGACATATCAGTAGCGTCAATCCACGCGCCACCATTGTAATCCATAATCAAGGCATTCTCGCGAGATGTGATATCTATCATATCCGGGGCAGCCAATTTGCCGCCTATGGCACAAGTCATATTGGGATAGCCGAGTATGGAATTACCCAGCGGATGCTGTGCAGCAAAGGCGGACACAATGAAGAAGTCGCCATTTATACCCGCCAAATATTGGTATTGGTCGTTGGTGTGGCGTTTGCCCGACTCGGATATGCGTTCGGCCAATGGTGCTTGGTCGTTTCCTATTTCGACACGAGGCAGCATACGTTCAGCGCCGGTGGCTTTGGTGTCAAGTTTAAGTATATAAGCCTGAAAGACGCGACTACCGCTGGCGAAACTGAAATGCGAATGTGTCAGGCCGGGACCTACATAATAGTGTTCTATTGTGTCTACTGTAAATGTTGTGCCTTGAATATCGGCATGGTCATAGGCATGTACTCCTAAGGTTATGGCCAAAGCCGCAATGGTGCTTGAAATACGGTGTGTCATGGATTTGTGATTGTGGCATCAGCCGAAGCGGATGCCATAGTTTTATGTGATGATTTGGCTTTATATTTAGCTCCGGAGGGGAGGCCGGACCGGCCTAACCCTCCGGGCTTATTGATTTAAAGTGTTTTTCAGCGACGGCGCTTGGCGTTTTGCTTGGCCTGTTCGCGCATCAGGGCTTCCTGCTTTTTTTGCGCAGCCTCAAGGCGAGCCATAAATCCACTCTTTTTGCGCGGTTTCTTGGCGTTTTCGAGCATCTGAGCACGCACCTTTTCTTCGCTGACGCAACGACGGAAGATATATGTCTGTATGATCGTAATCAACAGCGACAGGAAGTAGTAGTAGCTCAAGCCTGAAGCATAGTCATTGAAGAAGAACAGGAACATTACGGGCATCAGGTACATCATCCACTTCATGCCGGGCATACTGGTGCCGCCGGGCTGATTCTGCATATTGATACGCGTGTAAATGATATTGACCACGGTCATCAGCAAACAGAACAAGCTTACATGGCTGCCATAGAAGGGAATGTTGAAAGGAAGCGTCAGGATTACATCGGGTGCCGCAAGGTCATGTGCCCAAAGGAAGGATTGGCCGCGCAGTTCTATAGCCGACGGGAAGAATGAGAACATGGCTATAAGCACAGGCATCTGCAGCAACAGCGGCAAGCAGCCCGACAACGGGCTGGCGCCGGCGCGTGAATATAGCTTCATAGTCTCTTGCTGTCGCTTCATGGCATTTTCCTGGCCGGGATACTTCTCGTTGATTTCCTTGATTTCGGGGGCAAGGACGCGCATCTTGGCCTGCGACATGTAGCTTTTGTAGGTGAAGGGGAAGAGGATGAGTTTGATGAATATGGTCAGCAGCAAAATGATGATACCATAGTTAGAAATAAATCCGCTGAGGAAGCTGAACACGGGTATAACCACAAATTTATTAATCCAGCGGAAGAGACCCCATCCCAGAGGCACGAGGCGCGTCAGCTCGAGGTCTTCATCGGGCGAGATGACGTCATCCAGCGAGGACAGCAGCGGGTAGTCGTTGGGACCGAAGTAGAAGTCGAAGCCGGCGACTTGCTCGTTTTTGGACGAGTACTCGAAGGTGGCGTCCATGCTCATTTCCTTGAGGCGCGGTTCGTATTCCTTCCCCTTTATGGGGCTTGAGGCCACTTCGGCTGTTGCAAGGTTCTTGCGAGCGATGAGCACGCTGGAGAAGAACTGATTTTTGAAGCCTATCCATTTGATGCTGCCTTGCAGCTTCTCTTTTTCATCGGAGTGAGCCGAGAGATCCTCGGGACTTTCGTTAAGCAACTTGTAATATATGGCGCTGTTGCGCTCCTCAAAGGTACGACCTTTTTCGTTACGCATCATTGTCTGATGCCACAGCATTCGCATCGTGGTGACCGTGGTGGGTATGACGCTCTCCATATTATGCTGTTCGATGTCCATCTTGACAATGTACTTGTCCGGGATGACGGTGTACACAAATGCCAATTCGGCGCCATCAGGCAAAGGCAAAGACATACGCACGGTGCTGTCGTTGACACGTGCGGCCTTGAAGTTAAGGTCGGCGGTATTGACACGCTGCTGGTCTACAGTGGTAAACTCGAAGGAATAGCTATTGGTACTGTCTGTAAACAGCGTGATCGGCGAAGGCGGAGTCGTCGTTTCGGTCTTGTACCCGGGCAGGGTGACCGAGGCTATACGTCCGCCGCGGCTGCTGAAAGTAACTTTCAAGTTTTTGTCGCCCAGGGTGATGGTTTCGGCTTTGGCTTCGGTGTCCATAAACTGAGCCATGCCCTTGTATGCGCGTTCGTTGTTGAGCGCAGTCATCACGCGAGCCAACACGGGGGCACCGGTGGGGGCGGCGATAATGCTGTCCACGATGGTCTTGGTTTCGCCCAGCACAACGCTTCCGGAAACATTGCCCGTGCTGTCGGCTCGAAGGTCAAAAGCATTGGTGGTCAACGCATAGGTACGAGCGGCGCTATCTACAAGGGTGCCGGCGCTGCGCACGTACTTGACCATCTCGCCGCGAAGGCTGTCGCCCGTGAGCGGCTTGGCTACGGCCTCCGCTGTCGCGTCAGCCTGTTGTTCGGTGGCTGCCTGCCGGTGCTGTTCCTGGCTGCTACGATTGCAGTACATGAAGCCAAAGAGCACAGCACCCATCAACAGCAAGCCTGTAAGGGTGTTTTTATCCATTTGTGGTGTTTATAATGTTTTTACGTTTCTATCTGACATATCTTCAGCCATGGCTCGCCATCGTAATTCAATACCGGAGGTAGCTCATGCCGTATGTCTGCTTTGTTTAACGGTTATGACTTATTCTAATTATTTATCGTTCTGTTGTTTGTCCTTATCGTAGGCTATAGCCGCACGTACAAAGGATAAGAATATCGGATTGGGATGCAGCACCGTGGACGAATACTCAGGATGGTATTGCGTACCTATGTACCAACGCAATTGCGGCACCTCGACAACTTCGACAAGATGCGTCTCGGGGTTCTCGCCTACACATTGCATACCGGCTTCCTCAAAGCGCTGTCGGTATGCTTCGTTGAATTCAAAGCGGTGGCGATGACGCTCGCGCACCGTGGTAGCACCGTAGGCCTCGGCGGTCTTGCACCCCGGCCGCAAAATACAGTCGTAGGCCCCCAGACGCATGGTACCACCCTTCTCGGTGATGCTCTTCTGCTCCTCCATAAGGTCAATGACGTTGTCTGACGTATTGGGATCCATCTCGGTGGAATTAGCATCCTTGAGTCCCATGACATTGCGGGCAAACTCTATGACCATGCATTGCATACCCAAGCATATGCCAAGCGTAGGTATATTGTGCGTGCGGCACCAATGCAGAGCCACAAATTTGCCCTCTATACCGCGACTACCAAAGCCGGGAGCGACAACCACACCATCCATGTCGCCCAGTAGTGCATCGACATTACCCTCATTGATTTTCTCGGAATGTACGGACACCAGTCGCAGGCGATGGTCGTTGTATGTCGCGGCTTGGAAGAGCGCCTCATTGATGGACTTGTAGGCGTCTTGCAACTCGACATACTTACCTACAAGCCCGATGGTTACGGTTTCGGAGGCATTGTCCATGCGTTCAAGAAAATCGAGCCAAGGCGCCATATGCGGCTCGCCCTGAGGCTCGATTCCGGTCTTGCGCAACACTATCTCATCCAAGTGCTGATGGTGCATAGTCACAGGCACCTTGTATATTGAAGGAACGTCTATGCTTTGGATCACCGCCTCGGGTGCCACGTTGCAGAACAATGCAATCTTGCGGCGCATCTCGGTATTGATGTCATGCTCGGTACGCAACACCAGAATATCCGGCTGTATACCTGCCTCTTGCAACTGCTTGACAGAGTGCTGTGTAGGCTTTGTCTTCAGCTCTTTGGCCGCAGCGATATACGGCACGTAGGTCAGATGAATGCACAGGCTGTTCTGCCCAAGTTCCCAGCGCAACTGGCGTACACTTTCCAAATAAGGCAGCGACTCAATATCGCCCACAGTGCCGCCTATTTCAGTGATTACAAAGTCAAAGCGTCCGGTATTGCCCAGGGCCTTGACATTGCGTTTGATTTCATCGGTGATATGGGGCACTATCTGCACTGTCTTGCCCAGATATACGCCTTCGCGTTCTTTTTTGATGACGCTCTGATAGACACGACCGGTGGTAACGTTGTTGGCACGTGTGGTCTGAATATCGGTAAAACGCTCGTAATGGCCCAAATCAAGGTCAGCCTCATGTCCGTCCACGGTCACATAGCACTCGCCATGCTCGTAGGGGTTAAGCGTCCCCGGATCAATATTGATATACGGGTCAAATTTCTGTATTGTTACACGATAACCGCGAGCCTTGAGCAGGCAGGCCAATGATGACGAGATGATGCCTTTGCCCAACGACGAAACCACGCCGCCGGTCACGAAGATGTATTTAGTTTCCACGCACTTATTTGGGATTATTGATATTAAGCCTTACAATTCTGTTGCTTTTCTGCCTTGTCCGGCGCAATGCACCGGTTTTCGGAGTACTCCGAGCTATTCGAGGCACTCCGATTCCTTTGAGAGCTTGGAATCTCACCGGAATCATCACTCTCTTCGCCTGCAAAGGTACACCTTTTCCCCGAAATCCGCAATACCCGCCACCAAGACCTTTTACTGCACATATAGCAAGTGTCCATTCCTGAATTTGGTTGACTAGATTTCGAGGCATTTGTCTCATTCGTTTTTCAGCAAATTTCGAGATGTTTGCCTGTACAACCTGCCATTCGCACGAAAAATATACAACTCGACACATATCTTTTATTTTCTACATATACTTGCGAGCCATCGATGTCCAATATCATTGCTAAACATAAAATGCTGGATATAAGCATATAACGAACAGCAAAACCGCAAGCGCCGGAATTTTTATAGAAAAAAGCGCAAAAAAATTTTGTGGGTTCGGGGAAAGTGCGTAACTTTGCAACGCTTTCGGCGAGAAACCGGGCGCTTAGCTCAGCTGGTTCAGAGCGTCTGCCTTACAAGCAGAGGGTCGGGGG
>ERZ780208.963-NODE-963-length-25507-cov-5.707449_pt1 | contig 25507 bp, 42 predicted proteins | sample MGYA00511167_ERZ780208 | MGnify/ENA primary metagenome ERZ780208 (study PRJEB29588, sample SAMEA2159202) | human gut metagenome | biome: human gut; feature: human-associated habitat; material: faeces | place: Denmark | collected 2008/2010 ...
CGGGGCTTTCGCCCCGATGGCCGCTGCTGCCGCCGCGCCCGCCGCCGATAAGGACGCGGGTGTAGCTCGTGACGCCCTCCGGGACCGTCCACACGCCCGAGCCTGTGAGGATGACGCGTTCGTCAAAATACTCCGATGATTCCGGCTGCGGGGGCAGAAAGCCGACGAGCGCCGCCATTTCGCTCTTGAGTGTGCCGCTCATGGTCGTGTCAAGGCTTACGATGCACGCAGAGACCATCTTTTTATCGTAGGGGTGATAGACGCTGACCACATGTCCGGGCTTCTCCTGCCCGCTTACAATGCCGTTAGTGATGGTCTCTCGGCACTTATAATAGTCTGCCAGCCTTTTAGCGACAGCGGAGGAATTGACAAGGGAGACGAGCGTGGCGTCCGTGACGGACTTGACGTTCTCCGCCGCGTTCTCTGTGACGGTTTGCGTCACAAGGCGCGTGTTGTGGATGTACGTCTTGCCCTTGAGCGAGCCGGAGCCGGAGGAGATTTTGGCGTAGTTCGCTCCACTCTCCAAAATGGTGAAGCCTGTCGCGGTGAGTGAGTGCATCGGCTCGGAGAAGATGATGATGTCGCCCTGCTGAGATGTGCCGGAAAACAGCTCCTTTTCGTCGGTTCCCGCGATGTACTGATGCTCCGTGACGGTGACGGCGGAAATGGGGGAATCATACTTGACCGTGCCGCCGGAATACGCGCGGTTGACCGATATTGTAGATGCCGAACCGTCCCACAACGGTTCAATTCGGAGCACACCGTTTAAGTCTGTGCGAAGATACGCGCCGATGGAAAACAGAACTTGCACAAGATTGTCTCGCGCCGACCGGTCTTTTCCGTTTGCGTAAGGGAGCCAACCGTATAGTTTGGTCTCCGCGTACACGGTCTTGACAAGGATCGGGATGCTGCCGCAAATCTCCTTTGCCACCTCGGCGACCGTCTGGCCCGTGTAGATGCCGCCGGAGTGTATCATTCCGATAAGAGCGCCCATTGGCGAACACCCGATAAGCGAATATGTATTTGGGCCGATGCGGGAAACGCCGCGCTTGACAAATCGCGCCTTGATTGCATTGTTCCGGTAGATAACAATCGGCGTGTTGTCCGGCAACGCCGCAAGCTGCTCGCTTACCGTCTTTGTGTAGACTTCTGCGCTGACCGTATCGAACGAAAGATTGCTCTCGTCTAACGCGACCTCTTGGAAAGCAGAGCAGTAATCCAAGCGCATATCGTCTTTCGATGCGTCTCGGTCGAATTGGTAAGAGCCGATCAAGATATAGTCCATAGGCCCCCCTTACGGTGTGATCTGAGGCGCGATTGGGATGAAATGGATTTCGATCTCGCCCCAATAGTTCACGCCGTTCTCGACCTTTTCAATGTCGTGCGAAGCGCTCGTATAATACGCCCGATAGGAAATTGTTGTGTTCCCATCCGCCGCTTCAAGTAGCACGGAGTCATCCACCGAATGAGCCTTCAGGTAGCTCCAAAATGCGTCATAGCTCTGGTAATCATCGCCTCGGCGAAACACCGTGATCTTGTGCCCGATGTACGTTCCGAGCACATCGCGAATCATTCGCCCGGTGTCTTTAGAACGCCCGGCATTCTCTCCGTCCAGAACATTGAAGTTCTCGTTGTATTTGGATATTGCTACGTTGACATCAAACGATGTCCCATTGAGCTTAATGTAGTTCATGCTCACCGCCTTTAGGTCACTTGGATGCCGACGCGCTGCGTCTGATCCTTGTTGAGCTTGAAGATGATGCGGCCCAATTCCTGTTCGCCGATCTTAAGGATCGCCGTCTGGTTGCCGCCGCCATACTGCGCCATGCCGCGGGCCACCGCCGCCTCGATAGCAGCCGCGGGAGCCTCGATGTTCGTCCCCTGCTTTTGGTCGCCGAGGACCGCGAGAAATTCCCTGTTTGGGGGAATGACCGCGCCGGTCGCCAAACGCGGGATCGAAGCGGAATTGATGGCCGGCATACTGGTCTTGACTGAGCCGCCGGTAAATGCGCTTTTGATGGTGTCCATCGCGCCGGATGCCCAAGACTTGACGCTTTCAAATGCAGATTTCAAGCCATTCAGCAATCCGTCGATGATGTTTTTTCCCAAGTCCTGCCAATACTCGATCGTAAAGTATTTGGCGACGTTAGCGTTCCACCACTCCTTGATGCCGTCCCACGTCTCACCGAGCTTGTTCTTTAGGTAGTCCCAATTGATTACCGCTACCGACGCAAGGCCCGCCGCGCCCGCAACGATCATGCCCATTCCGAGCGGGATGCCCACACCGGTAAACACCAGCAGAACGCCTAAGACGAGCAGCGCGCCGCTGACCAGCGAAATGATCGCCGCGATCGGGCCGCCGAGGTATTCGGTAATGGCGTTCCAGTTGACCGCGACCGGAGCGACCAGCCCGGCCGCTCCGGCGGCGATCAGCCCGATGCCAATCGGAAGCGCAACGCCGGTCAGGGTCAGGATGATGCCGAGCACGAGCAATGCGCTGCTGACAAGCGCCGTAATTGCACCTATCGGCCCCTGCAAGGCGTTTTGAATGGCATCCCAATTGGCCGTCACCGAAGCAGCGAGCCCAATTGCGCCCGCAATCATAAGGCCGAGACCAATCGGAACATTTGCGCCGCTGAAAGCCAGCACAGCGCCGAGAACGAGCAGGGATGCTGAGAGCATCGCCGTAACAGCTCCGATAGGGCCTTGAAGCAATGCCTTGATGGTGTCCCAGTTCGCCGCAATGACCGCCGCCATTCCCATCGCGCCAACGACCATCAAGCCGAGGCCGAGCGGGATGTTCGCACCGGAGAACAACAGAATAGCGCCGATCTCAAGGAGCGCGAAGCTGATGATCGCCGTAACGATGCCGAGCGGGCCTTGTAAAAGCGCTTTGATCGTGTCCCAATTTGCCGCTACTGCCGTCGCCAGGCCTATCGCTCCGGCGACCATGAGCGCCAAGCCAAGGGGAATATTGGCCCCGGAGAACAAGATGATCGCGCCAATTGCCAGCAGGGCCGCGGACAAGATGCCCGTAACAGCTCCGATCGGCCCTTCCAAAGCATTTTGGATCGCGCTCCAGTCGGTGCTGACCGCACCCCAAATGGCAAGCGCACCCATCGCCATCAGCCCAATGCCGAGAGGGACATTTACGCCGGAGAACGCCAGCGCCGCACCGATCGCCAGCAGGGCCGCGCCGGTAAACAGCTCCATGATGGCACTAAGCTGGTCGTTGATGCCGGTTGAAAAGTCCGGGGCTTTATTCTCTTCCTGACTTCCCGACAATTTGTTGATCTCATCGAACGACGCGAGAGATTTGCCTGCTTTTTTCGCGGATTTCCCAGTCTTGTCCAGCGCGTCCGATTCTTCGTAAAGACTTTCGGCTGCCTTTGCAGATTCCTCGGCAGTCGTTCCAAAGATCATGGAGACCAGCTCGGAGATGGCGTTGACCACGCGCGTGATGACATTGACGAGCACGGTAAACGCCGGAACGACCACGTTGACGATCGGCTGGGCCAGCGTTCGCAGCGCTCCTTTCAGCTTGTCGACTGCCGCCATCGCCTTATCGTTGGTCTGGATCGCGCTCCACATATAGCTCTTTAACGTTCTGAGAGCTTTGGTAATAAGCGAAAAAACAAGCACTCTTTTGGCGAGCGTTTTAATGTGGCTCACAAATTTGTCCATTTGTTTACTGGCTGCCTGTGCCGCCGGAGAAATCCCTTTGGCGTTTTCTTTTGCTGCCATAATTTGTTTAGACAAATCTCCGGCTCTATTAGTCATGCGCTCAAGGCTTCGCGTGTCTCGCGCAATCGAGGTATCCATGCGCTCTACTTTGTTCTGCACGGAATCCCACTCTTTTTGAAGCGCTTTTACTGTTTGCTCTTGCTCCTTTATTGCGCCAGCCGTGTAAAACTCGTCGCCGTTCCGCATTTGGTCAAGCTGGGCTTTGGCTGCATCGAGATTTGCTGCGATCTGCTTAGACTGCTCAACCAGGGGCATTTGCTCCTGCTTTTTGTCGCTGATTTTTTCATTGAGTGCATCAATCTTTTTTTCAAGCGCAGTCAATTCTTTTTGCGCGTTTTTCGCGTCTAATTCCGTATTGATAACAACGGAACCGTCTGCATTCGCCACAAAATCACCACACTTTCTACTTGCGTTTTATTTTTTATGTGCTATTCTGATAAAAGGAGGGATTAAAATGATTGCTATTTTAGGCTTGTTAAGTATCGCAGGGTTTGTTGTCTCATTGCTCACTTTGGTTATCCTTGCAATCAGAAAAAAGAGGAAGAAGATCGCTTTAATATCCCTTGCTACATTCTTTGTTCTTTTTGTTGTATGCGTATCTCTTCCAACATCGGATGGCTCAGAAGCGTCAAATGCAAATAGTGTTCCATCCCCGGCGCCCAATCCTTTTAGTGACAAAACCCAGGATTTAAAAGAGGAAGCGGATGCAATTACATTTGGTGGCGAAAATTACACTGCCGAATATTTAAAATGCTGGGAAGCAAGCGGATTGACTGGCTGTTTTTACATTGATGTAAAAATCAGCAACATCGGGGACGAGGAATGCACCTATTTGCTCGATGATGTTTATGTGGATGACACGCATTGTCAAAGCGGTTCGGGCTTGCCGATTACGGCACTTCCTTCCAAAAATGTAAGAGCGTCATTTGTTGTTTTTTGTGAAACCCCATTAAGCGAAATATCAAATGTCGAGTTTAAGCTGAATGTTTTAGACTCTGAAAACTACAACAAACTTGAAACAAGCAACACGGTTTCCGTTATGCCAAACGCTTGAATTTTGCCGCCCTCTTCGGATGGCGGTTTTTCATATCCACTTGCTGATAACGTCCTCATCCTGCGCCGTGTACTGCCGCTTAAAGTCGACCATCTGCTTATTCTGCTTGTAAAATTCCTGCTCGCCCTTGTCGAGCTTCTTCCCTTTTGCCCTTTTGCTGCGAATAGCAACGACCTGCGCAAAGGTACAGTCCCCGATCTCCTGATACGCCGCGATCCACGTCCACCAGTGCAGATAGTCCACAGACCGCACCTCTTTGCCAAGCACACGATTGATTGGAGCCACGAGCAGCGGGAAATCCTGCTGCCAGTCCATCAGCTTCGGCCCGCGCTTTTCGTCTCGCGGGCCATCGCCGCAATTGATGAACAGAGCGCATTGCTTTATCGCTTCTTCGTAATCGTCCGGCGGCATCGTCTCAAAGTCCGGGTAGAAAATGTCGAGCATCGTTTCGGCCTTTTCCTGCTCGCTCAACTCTGCGTCGGAGAGCGCTTCAATGATGGTCAGGATGTCCCGAAAATCCGTTCGGATCGGGTATTCCGTGCCGTTCACCTCCGCGGTAGTCGGAAGGTCGTATCTCACTTGTGATACTTCTTCGTGTACTTGCTGATGCGCGGATTGGTCGCCTTCTGCTCACGGGAGAATGCAGTATCCACCTCATCCATGATAGCGAGCATCAGGTTGGCCCAAACAGGCAGGCCGTCCGCCAGCGCGTACACGTTCATGCCTCCAAACAGAGCCGAGCAGATGTCAAAGCCAAAGACCTCGCCGATGATGTCGCGCATCTCCTCGTCCATCTTGCGGGCCGTCTCGAACACCTCGCGCTTGTTTGCGGTCTTTTCGACCTCCGCTTTGTACGCTTCCTGCTTTTTGTCGAGCGTATCAAAGGCGTTGAACAGCTTCTCCACGAAGGTGCTGTCCGTCGCGTTAAAGGCCAGCTCACAGGTCTTGCCATCCGTCGTTTCAAGCGTCTTTCGGACTACACCGGAATTTATGGAAATAATGTCGCTCATAATGTCCTCCAAATTGGGGGCGGGTCTATGCCCGCCCCTTTGTCTTTAGGTATCTGCCGTAAAGGTCACGCCGCTGGCGCTCTTGGTAATTGTGCCAAGCGTCCGGTTGCCGCCGTAAGTGATCTCGCTCGCGATGTTGAGCGTGCCGCCGCCGTCGCCTCCGATGGACGTGACCGCAATTGCGCAGGAATCATAGCGCTCGGCAAACTTCGCGTCGCCGCTCGTGGCGTAGAAGTGACCGATCATCATGTCTTGATTGGCAAGCGCCTGCGCGTCGTGGTCCTTGACCGCAAGATTCCACATCTTGACCGCCGCCGCGTCGCCCGCATCCAAAGGAATCGGGTCAAACGTCTGCATGATGACGGGCTTTTTCATGGTGGTAAAGGTGTTACCGAGAATGTCCTGTTTGCTCTCCTGCCCCCAGTCCATTTCCTCGGTGGAATCTTCCACGCGCTTACCGATGGCACTCCAAACGGGAGCCGATGACGTGCCGGTATTCAGATACGCAATCAAAAGCTCGCGGTCAATGGTCTGGCCTTCGGTGGTCGCAAAAACTAAATCTGCCATTATACATTCACCTCGTATGTTAGTTTAAGAGGAACCATATAGTCCTCGTATTTGTCGCTGGTTGCGCCGAGATACGACGCAAAAGCCGCTGTCTCTACGCGGAGGGCGCGTCTCCCCTCACCAATGTCCGGGCGCTGTGTGTTGGCCCAGTCCGCAAATTTGTTCAAAGCCTCGACTGCCTTTAAGCGCGTGTCATCGCTTGTTCCCGGAGGCGCGATCTGGTAATGGATTTCAAACGAATACTCCGCCTGATACCCGCCGCAAATGTAATTTTTGGTGATAACAGCGCCTTGCACGGACGAAAGCGCCATGCCTACCGTTTTCGCTGCAAAATACTCGTACTTGATCAGCTCCACGTTATCGGGGATATTGGGGCATTTGTTCGCCCAAATCAATACAAGGCGGTCGAGATCGGATTTTTCAACGCTTGACGCAAGCGTTACGGTCTTTTCTTTAGAGATCATTCTTTACCGCCTTTTCTGCTACACGTAGCCACTTTGGGAGGTTTTGAGCTTTCGACGCTTCAAACCAGTGCGAAGATGTATTTGGATGCCAAAACTTCAGGTCTTTCTCAGGCACCGCCGGAACTTTTGTTACGCCTTTTCTCGCATAGGAACTTCCCGTCAGCGGATCAACGTACAGTTTGCCGTAATAGAGATACCGAGCGTATGGGCCGGGGTAGATGATCTCGTTTCCGGATACCCGCGTCCGCGTCCTTAACGATCCTGTGCGCATCGGGACAAATGGCGCGGTATCTTTTGCCACCTGTACCGCAAGCGTGTGTTCTGCGCGGCTACAAGCGCTTGAAATGGATTCTTTGACTGCATCCATGCCAGAGACGTCGATGGTAAATTTCAGCGCCATCTCATACGCCTCCGCATTCCCAATGCTGCATGTCTTCGCTGCCAAAGTTCATTGCGTCTACCTTTGTCAGATTCCAGCAGTTATCCTGTGAAAGCGCCACATCTTCCTTGTCGGTGACAAACTCGCCCTTGATGAAAAACGTAACCCCACCGTTGCCGCTGACCGAAAGCGTCCACAGTCCGGCCTTATCTGTGGAACGGTAAAACTCCTGCGGCCCGACGTATTTCTTTGGCTTACCCATCGCCCCGTCTATCGCTTCTACGGAAAACGGGATATACAGGTTGACCGCATCCGCGCCCTCTAACCCGGTCTTGCGCACATTTGCGCCCTTTGACGCTTCACACAGCACGCCGCGCAAAATCGTGACGTAGAGTTTAGTAACGTCCTTAAACGTTGCCGGATCAGTTTCCTTGACGGAGTTGTAGATTGTTACAGTGTGGGGAGCGTACATTTGCAGTCACCTCCCCGATACAAAAGTCCGGTATGCGCCAGATACTCATTGCACAGGTTTGCAAGCATTTGTTTACTGGTGCTTACTGCATCCAGCACAGACTTTGCCGCTTCGCCACCGGTCGTAAGCGTGCGGGAATAGCTGCCTACCGATTCGCTCTTGGTTTCCGGGTCGCCTGCATTGGCAAGGCTTTTTGTCGCCGCCTTCTGCGCCGCATCCAGCAAAGCGTACTGGTCGATCAACGCACAGCAGCACATCTTCACCGCGTCCAAATCGGCGTGACTTTCAGCCTTCCCCATCGTGTAGTAGTCGAGGAAGGAGCTGGCCCGAACAGCCAGACGCGGAAAATCTCCCTCGCTCACAGAACCCACATAGATTCCGGCGTAGTATGCATAATCAGCGTATGTCATACGGGTCAGCTCCTTTCATATCAGGCCGTTGCCTTCGGCTTAAGAACAATGCCGTTCAGCGCGGCGGCTTTCAGCGTATTCTTAAGCACAACACCGGCCACGAGTTCGACTTCGCCAGTCTTGACCGCGCCGGGCGCGTTCATATCGGGCATATAGCTGGAAATGACGCTATTGCCGGTCGGAGAAATGCCGTGGAAGCCGTCAAGCCCGATGCTTACTGCGTAAATGCTGGAAGTACCGGCAACGGACGTGCTCGGCGTAGAAGTGCCAATAACGTCAACAGACGCAGAGCCGTTGTAATACTTGCCCATATCCATAAGCGGAATGCCGGCAAAGGTTTCCACAGTCTGGCCGAAGTCGTTCTTTGCGCGCTCGTAATAGCCAGCACGGCGAGCGGCGGCACGAACCTTAAGCAGCATATCGCCGTTCATCATCAGCATAGAGACATTGCCATCCACAGCGTGAACAAGCTGGTCAAGCTGATCGACAAAAGCGTTGCTGTTGCTGTCCAGCTTAGAAGCGTCGGACAGGTCGATATCGGTGGTAAACTCGTTGGAGCTGCCGTCAAGCAGCTTGCGCAGGCCGTCAAAGGTGTTGACAACATAGCCGGAACCGGAAGATGCCGCAACACCGTTGATGACGGCATTGTGGAAGGTATTCCGAGTTGCCTTGATCTTTTCCGCCGCCTGGAACGCAAGCTCATCCACCGCGCCGGAAGTGTTCTGAAGAACACGGTCAACCGCGAAGGAGCCGCCCATGATGATGGCCTTTGCGGTCTTCTCAACGCGCTTGGCCTCGTTAGCGGTGTACTCGCTGTTGATAGCACGGACCGCAGCGGTGGAGGGGGTCTTGAGCTGAATGTACCCGTAGGTTAAGGTGGAACCGCCAGTGCCCGGAGAGATGGCGTTATCAAACACCAATCTGTCCAGCAGCAGAGAACTGCGGCGAAATTCGTCGACGATCATCTGGTCGACCTTGTCGGCCATGCCAACTTTAGCTTCAGCAAGAGTAATAGCCATGTGTAAAAATCTCCTTTATTTGTCGTATTTTTCGTGGAGCGCACTGGCTAAGGTTGTGGGCTTGTCTTCGTGCTGTCCACCTTCAAGAGAACCTTGCGTGTCAACACGCGCCCCCGATTTAACAAATGCGCTCGGGTCTTCGGACTTTGCTTTCTCAAGATACTTATCGAACCCATCCAAAGCACCGTCCTTCATTTCGAGCTTGCTGTCTCCGATACCCGCGCGGAAAGCCTTTTCCGCAGACTTGGAGGAAAACTTCACGCCGCTGTCGGCAATCGCCTTGTCAATGGCGGTCTGATAATCCCGTTGCGCAAGCTGTGCCTTGTACGCTTCGGTTTCCTTGTCGTACTTGCCCTGCAGCTCGTCCAGCTTTTCCTGGATTTTGGCAGCGTCACCGCTGGTCTTTTTCAGCTCCGCGATGTCCTTATCCCGGTCTGCGACCTGCTGTTCCAGTGCGTCCTTGTCCGCCTTTGCGTCCTCTGCGGCTTTCTTGTGCTTCTCGATGTCCTTGCCGTTCATGGCAAACACCTTGTCCGCCTGCTCTTCCGTCAGGCCGATGTTCAACAGCTCTTCTTTCTTCATGTTCAACTCCTTACGGGATAGGCTTTTTAGGTCGTTGCCGTGACCGCCCCGCCTGCACTTTTAGGCTTGCAGATAGCCAATTTTGTATAAAATCCGCACACGCGGTTTTTACTGAAAAAACAAAGTCAACTAACACGCACGATTTTTGTTGTCGATCAATACAGCACCTTCATTCTCTCCCGCTGCTCCGGCAGCCCTGCCGCCGCGCTGAACGCCTTGTACTTTGCATTCAGGCGGCGCAGCTTGATATTTACGGCCTGTTCCTCGTCTGTCAGCCCTGCGGCGTTGTACGCTGTTTTCTCACGCTTGAGCTTGCGTATGGTGCGCTCCACCTTGCGCTGCTCCTGCGTGGCCTCGTATGCCGTATAGGTCTTGCCCTCAAACGTACAGCCCAAACCATCGTCGATATGCTCAAGCTGTTCGTCATTGTATGTGCGCTCACTTACGCCCTCCACCCAGGGGAAACGGCGGTGTCGGCAGTTGGCTCCCTCCAATCCGTCAACAGCGCCAAAACCGCACACCTCGTAGATGCTCGGGTAGATGTCCCCTGCGCGAATACTGTATACCTTGCCTTGCCAGTCCTTATGGCTTGACCACGGTGACGGCCCCGGCTTATCACGCGCCCCGGCGTGGGCAGACACTTCATAATACGGCGTTTCCAAGTATTCCGCCGCTTGCTCCGTGTACTTACTGCACAGCTGCGATACGCCTGTCATTACGGCGCGGCGGGCAGCTACGTCTACATGGTCACGGTGTCCGCTCTCATAGTCCACCACGCGCAGGCCTCCGCTTGCAAGCTCCCTAACGGCGTCTTTGATGGCTTGCCCATAAGAAATAGCCCCGCTTTCTACTTTCAACGTAGCGGCATCTAAAGCCCACTGGTACGCCCTTGCGGGGGGTAGCATTGTGCGGCCAGCGTTCACTAAAAAGCCCATTGAGCGCGTTATGTTGCGCAGTGTTTGGTTCGTCTGCTCGTATATTGCCCAAGTATCTTCTACGCTTACCAGCGTTTCCGGCTGCGTGATGTGCGCAAGGTCGATAATCTCGTTGTAATACTTCTGGTTGCGCTCCACAACATCGTCAAGCAGCTTATTCAACTTTGTTTCGCTGATACCTGAAGTTTTGCGTATGGCTTTCTCAATCTCTTTCAGATCGATGCCGTGTGACCGCAGCGCCTTGATGTCCTGCACCGTGACCTCGTTCAGCTCATCCGCAGCTTTCAGCCGGGAGCAGATCTCTTCCAGCAGCGTGATTTCAAGCGCCCGGAACAGTTCTGCAAGTTCTTCCGGAAGCGCGTCAAGGATTTCCGGCTGAAACGGATATTTCATTTGCTTTCCTCCGTTTCACAATTTCATCGTAATGCGGCTTCACGCGAATCACATTCCAGTCGCATTCTTCCGGCACTTTTCCGTAGAATATCACCCATTCCGGCGAGAGCCGTTTTATCATTTCCTCGTAGCCGCGCAGAAACAGCCGCTTGCTTTCCTTGTTCTGCTGTGTGCCTACCGAACTAACCGCAACAATTCCGCCGACAGGCTCGCCATCAAAGCACCAATCGTAACTGTTTTCGTCACTCCATGAAATAGAGGGGTAAACCGTCATGCCGTGGAGCTGCCAGTATGCCGCCAACCAATGCTTGCGGTAATGGTTGTATATCTGCATCGCCAGCGGCATATCTGTGTAGGTGGAAAAGTCCGGCGCGCACACCGCCGCAAACTGCGCCAGCTTCGGAATGTACTTGTCCGGTGTGTTCCAGTATCGAATGAATTGGCAATCGTCCACGAAGAAATGAACGATTTTACTTTTCGTGTCTTTTGCGGTATAATGGTAATTCACGGGGATAAACTCGCCATGCGGATACGCCTTTACCGGCTCAATCTGCGGAATTCCATACTTGCCAACGCCGAGGAATATGAACTTGTCCAGATTTTCAAAGTTAATCATACGGGACGCCATGTGCCGCTACGCTTGTTAGCTCTGCGGTATTTCTTCCCGTTTACTGTAACTTCCAATGCGCCAGATTTCTGCGCGGCCACAAAAGCATTAGAAAACGCCTTGTTTTCTGCCGCTTTTTTGTTTTTGCTGGATTGATCGCGCAACCTTCGTATATAGCTATCCATCTCGCCGCGCGCTTTTGCGGCTCTATCTGCGGCGCTTCCTGTTTTCTGCGCCGTTGTCAGGCGCGCTGGCCCGCTTGCATAAGGATTGACCGCTCCTGCCGCCGTTTTTAGTGCCGTTGTTGCGAGAGTTGCCATCTGCTGTACTGCGTCTTTCTTTTCAGCGTCAGACAATTCAAGCCCGTTGATTTCAGCGGCGTTGCGCTCAAATGTGCGCCTGATAATATCGCCCATATCGGTTACGGATGCCGCATTTGCTCGGTCAATGTCCTGCTGCGACAAAAACCGTGCAAGGCTCATACCGCGACCACGTCCAGGTCCTCCGGCTCCAATACCGCCACCGGCTCCACCTCTGCCGCCCATTACTCTACCTCCTGTTGTCCTTCGGTCGTCATTTCCTGCATCTTCGGCAGCGCCGCCTTTGCAGTCGCCTCGTCCTCGTTCATCCACTTCATGCGGAACTCCCAATCGTTCATAATGCCCGCACTAAGGAGCTGCATATCACGAGAAAAGTCGGTCTGCTTGTCCTCAATGATGCTGTCATCAAAGTCGATGGAAATCTCCACATCTTCATCCAGCCCAGCGTTCATGGCCGTGTTGCCCAGCCGAAGCAAGATGCGGCACAGCTCCACCAATGCCTGCTCCAGAATGATCTCCATCTTCTTGATGGTGCGGAACATGGTAGAGTTTTCGCTGATGACCTGTGTGGCAGTTGCTACGCTGCCACCGTCAAAGCGGTAATAGGTCTCACCGAAGCCGCACTTGCTGGACAAAATGTTGAGCTGATCCTGAATACCGGTGTTGTGCTCCGCCGTCCGCAATGTCATATCAATCGGCGTAATAACCGCACCGTCATTTACGTCCTCCGGAAGAACGTAAAACGCGACGTCGCTTGAATCAAATACCGGCTCTCCGTCAAGGTACTTCGCTGCAGCTGGCTTCACCATAATGCGCTTTTTACCGAGCTTGAACTCATTGACGTAGCTGTCATAAGCAATATCCACGCCCTGCATTACGTCGATAGCATTTGCATACACCGAAATGCCGGTTGGAAGCAAATAGTTAAAGTTATTCGCAATATTGGGCCGGTCAATAACAAATTGGCGTTTGTCGCTTCCGGTATGTACAACGGGAGGGATGCGCTCAAAGCCCTTAACATTGGTCAGCGCTTCGTCTGTAAGTTGCTCATTATCATACCGATAAATGCGGTTCTCAATGACGTATTCGCCTCCGTTTTCTTTGCGATGGATTTGCAGATAGAGGCAATCGCGACCGCCCCTTGTAACCACAGAGGAAAACGCGCACTCGCTGATATAACCGTTCTGCCATGCCAGCGGGTAGATATTTTCGATGGTCACATAGTCCAGCACAATGCCGGAGGCGTTGCCGGGTACGATTTCGCCGCTCTCGTTGACCTCTTGCCCCACCACGCGGGGAATGTAAGCCACAGTGCCCAGCGCGGACTTCATTTCCTGCATCTCATTCGACTTAACGGTAAAATTGTTCTCCGTAAAGATGCGGTCAATAAATTCTTGTTCCTTATTCCCTTCAAGCGTGATCTGCACTTTCTCGTTCATGAGCAAATTCGCCCAATCCTCGCACAGTTTCTTTCCCATCCCAAGGGAATACCGCTTGCAGTTGACCATGCTTTCACCGTTACGGACGCGGTAATTGTGGAAGCCCTTTACATTCCCCTGATACCAGCTTTTCCACTCCGCAACCTTGCTGTAAAAAGGTTCTGGGATCGTGGTATAGCCAAGCTCGTTAAGTTTTAAGATAACTGCATTGCTCATGCGATAACTCCCATCTGGCGAGAAATGCGCTCTAAAGCGTATCTTGTGGCATCAATCAAATGGTTATTTGCATCAGGATACCCGCTGATGATGTCGCCGTCTTTATTCCGTTCGTATTCGTAATTTACAAACTCTTCATATGCGTTCGGTGTCCGGCGTCGGTCAATGACGATCTTGCGCCGCTGTAGCCACTTCATACCGTAGTCAACAGAGCCGGGTCCTTTGACCGCCGCTTTTGCCGGAAGGCCCATAGCGCGATAGTCTGCCACACTTTTAGGCTCCGCGCTGTCGCAGGTAATATATGCGTCTTTATATCCACGCTGAATGATGATGTTGCCGCTTGCCTCGTTGGTGAGCTTGTTTCGGTATATCTCGTCCATCAGGTAGATAGTCTCCCGCGCTCTGTCGTAATGCAGGCGGATAAAAGCAAAGGGATCAGGGAACCAGCCGTAGTCGACACCCTGGTATATGTGATCGAAATGCGACATTTCCTCGTCGGTGATCTCCCGCAGCTCCAGGTTGTCAAACACATTACCGCCCGTACCGACCGGAATGCCGAGATATTCGTGCTGATATGCACGCTCGTCCGTCTCTTTTAAGTGTTCCGCCTCATCGATAAACTGCTGTCCCAGCCACTCAGGCGGCGCTTGCAAATACGTTGACTTGTGGCACAGGCGGTCGGCGCGTTCCTCCAAACTGTCTTTGTTTGCCCAGTTGTCCCGGCTGATCGGCGGGTTATAGCTTTCAAAATTCCAGAAAACCGAGCCGCCGCGCATGGTCGACTGCAAAATGTTTCGGATTTCTGCACGTCCGGCAAACTGGTCTTTTTCTTCAAAGTGCGTCACGGCGATATAACCAAACGGTACTTTGATAGACTTGATCTTCATGGGATCATCAGCGCCCCGAAACATGATCTTCTGCCCGGTAGGCTTGTAGATCAGCTCCATCGGGGAAACCTTTGCTTCCCAATACTGAGCCGCCCCCAATTCTCCGATTGCCCAAATGTACTGAGCATACACACTATCTCGGATAGTATTTGCTACTTTACGCAGTACCAGCGCATGGCAATTTCGGTTCTTCTTCTGCATTAGGAGCAGCGGGACAAAAAGCGAAACCGTTGAGGATTTCAGAGAACCTCGCCCGCCGCTAAAATCGTAGTGCGTGTGTCCGTGCTGAAATACATCTCGCGCGGCACTATAGAATACCGGCGCGATCTTTTGTGAAAGAAGAATCTTAGACATCAATAATCACCGTCACGCCGTCATCGCTATTGTCTCCCGCTTTTTCCTGCACCATCGCCCACTTATCGATCAGCGTTCCCATCGCCGTGGTGATCTGGCTGAGATTTGCCGCCGCCAGCTTTTCCGGGTCATTGAGCATTTCAAGCCCCTTGCCGATGAACGAACACACAAGGTCTTTGTGGTCGTTCATGTACTCCATCACATCGGCGGTGTTCTCTTCCTTTTTTTGCTCGCACTTTTCCACAATGTCGGCATTCGCCCGCACAAGGTTCTTGACCGTCGTTGCAGACACGCCGTTGATCTTTGCTGTGGCGCAATAGTTGTTCGTCTGCACATAATCCGCCAGTATTTTCTTTTTCTGCCGGTCTGTCAGACGCGCAGCCATTGTCACCACTCCCGTTTTATCATTTCATCCTCGAACCACCATCTATACCCTCGCCCTATTCCCCCATCTTTTTGACACCATCTATATATTGTTTTTGAATCAATCTTATTTTCTCGCGCCGTATCCGCTATAGTTGCGTATCGCTTTTTTTCATTATTCTCCAACGACACCCTTACTACTGCGCGGCCCTTACTCCCATATGCGTTGTTATATGCCTTTGTGCACCATTCCAAATTTTCTGCTCGATTATCCATTTTGTTTTCATTCTTATGATTTACGACTGGATATAAGTTAGGGTTTGGAATAAATGCTTCGGCCACAAGCCGATGCACCTTGGGCCACATATCTTCTCCATTTTTTGTAATATGAATTTGAAGATACCCATTTTTATCTTTTACAAGTTTTCTTTCCCTGTTTGTTTTAACGCTCCAAACTCTTCCGGTATTTGAAACCTTGTATTGTCCTTCTAATCCGCAAATTTCTTTCCAAATTTCATTTTTCATGATTCGCAATCTCCTTTTCTATAAGGAGATGTGGCGGGAGCATACCCCGCCATGCGTGACACCTCGTTATTTGCTACCAGCCCCCCGCCCCTTGGCCTTACATAGCAGACTTTACCCGCCCCGAGGGGCACATCTGGTCCGGCATTGCAGTCCTGCCCTGCTTTAGCGCTTCGGGGAAAGTCCCCGTCACTCGCTGGGGTCTCCCCTTACGGGGCACCTATGCCGCATATTGCCCTCAACCGCCCGCCCCGAAGAGCGGGCTATCAATGGAGGAGGAAATGAAAAGACAGGGGTGCAGAAGCCCCGTTACACCCTCTGCACCCCTTATGCTAATATACTTTTTTCAAATGTTGCCCTTTTTAGTACAACTATTCGCCAAATCGCTCAATGTTGACATACGGCGCGTACTCTTCCTTGATTGCGCACTCCTTGAGCTGGCAGCTTTCGCAATGGCAGGAAAACGGGCATCTCCTTTTTTCTGCTCTTGCAATACATCTTGAAACGGTCGACTTATTAACGCCAAACTTCTCTGCTATCTGGCTCATGCGCCAACCGCATTCAAAGTATAAGCGGAGATATTCAACCGTCTGCTCTCTCACACCAGCACCTCCTCTGGTCGGAAACTTTCTTTGATCTCCTTGCCGTCTACCATGATCGCCACGGTCACATAGCGCCTCTGCGGATGGATGTACGTCACCACGCCGGCGCGGATCGGGTACATCTTTTCGCCGCGCGCCTTGCCCGGAAACTCCTCCGGCACCGTCATAAACTGCACCCGCACCTTGTCGCCTACCTTCATTCCGCACCTCCGAACGCTTCCTCAAATGTCAGGCCGCTCTCTCTGAGGATGCCTTTGATCACGTCGATGGTGTGCTGATTGTTGCCCGACAGCCACCACCAGATGTTGCTTTTGGAAATGCCTACCGCATCGGCAAGCTGGCGGCGCGTGTACTGTCGCTCGCAGAAAACCTTTTTCAGCGCCGGATAGACGCAATAGGGAAATTCGATCATTTTCTCCCCACCCTCCGTTTGTATCGGTCTTTTGACCTCTGAATGTAATTGATCATCGTGCTTTCTTCGGCTATGCTGGCCGTTTCGTTGTTTTTTGCCTCTTTCTTTTCTTGCAGCCACGCAGCGTATCGTTCACAGGTCGAATGACAGCCGACGTGCCGCTCCTGACAGTTAAAGCAGCTCATTTCATCCCACCTCGTACTGCGGACAGGCCGTGACAATGTAGCTTGTTTCGTAATGCCTGCGAGCGCCGCCGCAAGAATTCATCAAAACCTTTGTTCTGATCGCGCGCCAACCTTCCACCGGCTGCCACTTCAGCTTCCGCGTTTCCTTGTCGCATTCCGACCAAGGACATTTCCCGCAGGCGTATTTGCACGACCAGCAAAGCGTCGAACTTTGTTCTGCCATTTATACTTCCTCCACCCATATGCCGAATCGCTCCAGCATCAGTTTTTTCTTGATGATATAATCCTTTGTCTTAAAGCCCTTTGCGTCCTCTACAATCGTTTTCCCGTCACGGGTATACACGAAGTCGGCTATGTATGTAACTGCTCGCACAGCGGCTCCTGTGGGCGTTCTCTGCGCCCCCACGAGCTTGTATGTCTGCTGTAGCTTCAAATCGTGTATTTTCCCCGCTTTCAGAAGCAGCCGCAGCTCATCATAGCGGTCTGCCTCGTGCTTGCTGTCAAACGTAATACCATGCCGCACGGTTTTGCGGTTGTGGTACTTTCCCGTTTTTTGAGCAAGTACCTTTTCAACCACCTGTTTTTGTGCCGCAGGCCCAAGACGTGCAAGGTCAGATGCCGTCAGGCTCATTTCCCCCTCCCGTCTGTCACCATGACCACGCGCACCTTGCCGAACTGCTCAAGCGCCATTGCCACGGCCTCCTTGGTCGCCAGCTTGTCGCCGTAGTCTTCGATGTCGATGATGATGCGGATCATGCGTCCTCCTTCCGCTCGATATAGCAACTTAACTCGGGATCATCCGTATCACAACAGACACAGCACGGCTTTCCATCGCAGGAACTGGGCGGATAGTAGAGACAGGATTCGCAGTTGTTCATGCGTCACCGCCTCCGTCCATCTTGGCCCCGCATACAGGGCAGTAATTCCAGTTGTTCAAGCGATACTCGCTCTCTGTCAGTGCGCAGCCGCAGTTGGTACACCTGACAGCTGTGGCACCACTCGGAAACGTATATCTCCCGGAATCATCCCACCGCCCATGCACCACCGGGGCCACGTCGGCGGCTGGAATTTCCGATATAATATCAAAAATTCTTTGGGTAATATTAAACAAATACGGACTTTTTAGCCTATGCACCAATGCTTCCCGCTTAATGTATTCAGCCATTGTCAGCCCTCCTCCACATAGCACCAGCTCTGGGGCGGGCGTCGAAGCGGCAAAACCCCATTGTTGCAGATACCGTTGTTGTTGCTGTACATGGCGCAGGACTCACAGAATAGGTCATTAGGACAAGACCGCCGGAACTCCGTCAACTCCCGAGGCTGGTCATAAATGCGCAGATCGACGATGTGCCAGCCGTAGCCGGTTCCCTTTATGTAGTTCACAATCTCTTCCCGTGTCAGGCAGGCTTGCGTTTCTACGTCATCCGGTGCATGGTTGAGGGGCGCAAGCTCATAAATCCGGTCACAGGTGAACTCGCCAATGACCTTGCCGTTTCCTTTATTTGCACCTTTTGGATTCTCTAAGTAAGCAGCTACCGCCATAAACGAGTATTTTTCTCTTGTTGGAGCGTCCAGAACCCAGAGCGCATCATACCCGGCCATTTCCACTGTGCAGTAGATATAGCACTTGAACGGTGTTTCCAGCTTTGGCCGCGTCTTGCGCACCTCAATCGTCTTTTCGCCGCTGGCAATCTTTTCACACCACTTGGGGCGGATGCTCAGCATAACAGCCTTATTCATCCTTCATCGCCTCCAATGCTTCCTCCGCCTCCTCGCGGGTGAGAAACCAGCTTACTCCATACTGGCCCGGCAACAGCACGGCATCGGTATACCTCCCACTGACAATTGCGCGCCCCACAATGGCCGTGACCTTGTGGGGCTGAATGCCAAGGTCTACCGTCCCGTTGCAGTCGTAGGTCCTGAAATATACCGTATCACCCACCTTGCACGGCAGCACCACCAGCCGCCCGTCCTTGTCGGCCTCGGCAAGCTCGCGCAAGCGGGCATAATCTCCGCGGTATGTCAGCCGTTCCATCACTCCACCCCCATTTTCTCAATGCGGTGACACAGTTCGTCAGTCACGTCATTACCATACAACAGTTCATCGAATGATGTACCGTCGCCATCGCTAATGGACTCGACATCAACGCCGTGTTTCTCAAGCCAATTAGCAACCTCAAGACCGTATTTTGCTGTCTGACTAGCGTGGCTGGCGCATAGGTGCATCTTTGAGCGAATGTAATTGGGGATAACCATCACTCCACCTCCTGCTTTGCAAACGGGTCGTACTCACTTGAGTCTGCCTTGTTAGCCCACTCAACCCATTTAGTAACCTTTTCTTTTAGTTCGTCGTCGAGTAGAAATGGCTCTCTCGTCAAAATAAGCTGTGGGTTCTTCTTCATGATATTCGCGTTGTCTACGATTTCTTCGTAATCCACAGGGAATTGAAGCATCTTAGAATACACGCGGTCGCCTTTGCTTGTAATGCGGCGGGTAAATGCCGCCTCTCGAAACTTGAACTTTTCAGTAAGATGTGGGTTCATCTTGAGGTCATACACTATGATATAGCCGATTTTCATTTCCATCTCACTCTACCTCCTCCAACGACATCCGTTACAAGCCCCCTCATTGGCCAGCGTGTAGTTTCCGCATTTCAGGCACAGTTCGTTCCGCAATGCGTCAATCTCATTCGCCTGCGCCTCGATCAAGTCAGCGGCAGCCGCCAGATCGTCGCACAGGGTAATGGGCATTTCCCACTGGTTCCCCTCCGCCCATTCTGCGTGCTCACGCAACGCATTTACGAGGTTTGTATCTCTCATAATTCCTCCCTTCATCTCAATACCTCACTCCGATGTAATCCAGCACCCGACCATAGCCAAGCCCCTTTTCATTGGGTTTCCATAGCCCGTCCGTGTCCCATTCCCCGCCGCCGATGCAAAACTCATAGTGCTTTGGGTGCGTGTGTTTCATGCGCTCAAACCGGTTTTCTCCCTTTTCGAGATGCGCACCGAACGCGCAGAACATACACCCCGTGCGTTGGCAGCCTGTGCAGTGCAGCTTGCAGTCGATCAGCGTTTCCGCATAGTCGTTCTCTCCGTCGCTGGCTACGATGCCACCGTACACGCTAGCGTAGGGAAGTTGGTGATCTACGATGAAGCGAAGCACGTCCTGCTCCGTCCAGAAACTCATGGGCTTGCCCGCTGGATGTTTTCCTTCGAAAGCATTGCAACCGTTTTTCAGCCAAACTTTCGTTCTCAAGCGGCTTTCTTGCGCCATTGTCGCCATTGTAGGAACTCTCTTCGTCTTTCTCATATAGGCGTTCATCGGTGTCTTTTTCATCACTCCGCAGCATCTTGGAGATATTGCGAATGGTGCGTATAGCAGAAATCCCCACTTTTCGCAGTTGTATTCGCTCGGCTTTCCGTCTTTTCGCAAATATTCACCGCGAAGCCGTGCCGCAGCTCGTCCGTCAGGTTTTACCCCTGCTTCTTCAACATACTTGGCCACCTCTTTGCTCACGATGCTATACCCGTACTTCGTCACGACCTGCCGAATGGTCATCTTTGGGCGCAGCCGAGTAAGGTTGATCGTCACGCGAGGAAACCTCTTCCGCAGCCAGTCCGCATATTCGTTTACGAACTTCTGAATTTCTGGATATTCCAGCCCCGTATTGACAAACACCAGATTCAGCTCCCACGGCGGCGTGCGGAAATGTGAGAGCCAGTTTGCGGCAAGGTAGGCCAGCACGGTTGAATCCTTGCCGCCGGAAAAGCTCACATAGACTTTCCCGTCCCATGCTGTGAACCACTCCTCGATCTTGCCGTAGGTGATGATCTCCTTGTACTCGGTGTCAAGGGACATCAACTCTTTGGCTTTCTCGGGCAGAATCGGCGTGTTGGTGTATTCTGTCATGTCTCCTCCTCACAGGTATTCTTTCATCCACGCATTGTTTCCAATCGTTGGATTGGAGTTGTTGCCCGTATCCTCGCGCTTTTCCCATGTTCGCACAGCGGCTTTCCAGTCCTTCATCGGATTCTTGCCTACCATCCAGCCTTTGGATGCGTAGAAATCAAGAAACCGTTGCGGGTCTACGTCTGAACCGCGTTCCCGAACATAAGCCAAAACATCGTCCAAAGTGGGAGGGGTAAAGCGCCTCGCGCGCGTAATACTCTCGTCTTTGTCTTTGTCTTTGTCTTTGTCTTTGTCTTTGTCTTTGTCTTTGTCATAGCTTAATTTGCTTGGCAAAGTTGGCATTTGCTTGTTTTGCTTGGCAAATCCTGCATTTGCTTGTTTTACCTCCGCTCCGATTTTCCCCGCCTTGCTTCGCGCCTCGGATAATCCCGTCATTGCGGCGTTGTCTCTGTCGATCTGCGCCCTCATCATAGGGAAAAGAAACCGTTCGTTCCCGCCAAGCTGCGGGGCTTCGCCCGTCCTTGCGTATTCTAACAAGGAAGTGAAAAGCCTCCCCCTCTCAGCGTCACCGAGTGGCTCTATTGCGTCTAAGTAATCGACAAACATCTTGATGTAAGTCATATCCGCCATGCGCTCACTCCTTATAGGGGAGCAGGCAAATTGATACGCCGTGCTGGGTCATAATGTCGCAAAAGTCATCTGCTTCTGATTGCGAAAGACCGTCGATGCGGATCATATTATGTGCCGGATCATCTACATCAAAGATATTCTCGCAATCGTAAATCAAAGCGTCGTACTTCACACCGCACCTCCATCAAAACGGAAGGTCCCCGTCGTCCTCGATCTCTGCAAACTCGCCCGGGCTGCTTGATGCGGGGCTGTATGAAGCAGGACTGTATGAAGCAGGACCCTCCTGCGGCTTGCTGTCGGCAAAGTACACGCTATTGGCGATTATCTCGACCGCGCGGCGCTTATTGCCGTCCTTGTCGGTCCAGTCTCGTGCCTGCAAGCGACCGTCCACCACCACCTTGCGCCCCTTGGCGCAGTATTGCGCGGCAAACTCCGCCGTGCGCTCCCACGCGACCACATCAAACCAGTCCGTTCCGGCATCCTTACCGTCGCGGTCGACGGCGATGGGAAAGCTGGTGACCGCCTTGCCGCTCTGCGTGCGGCGCAGCTCAAGGTCCTTTCCAATGCGTCCCATGACGCTGGTTCTGTTCAAGCTCATTTCAATTCCTCCCTGTTTTTCCTGTAAATCATGTTCTCCCGTGTCCAGCCCTTCAGCGCGTCATGGCGCTGGCGCTGGTTGCTGTAAACTTGTACCCAAGGTATCATAGCTGTCTCCTCCGGCGGGGAGCATTACTGCTCCGCCGCCTGTTCGCTGTCGATCACTTCGCCGGTGCTTTCGTCTACCTCGTAGCCCTCCGCCTCGATCACGGTCTCGTCCGGCACGGAATACATATCCGCGTCGATCTTCGTCTTGACGGTCTCGTCCGCTGCCACCGCGCGGACGAAATCGCTCTTGAGCGGGGCGTATTTCAGCACGCGCTTCAAAACAGTTTTCTTCGCCATTTCCTCAAAGTTGGTCTGCCACGGGCCATTGCTGTATGCCTTGGAAAAGCGTTTCGCGTGGGCGCGAATGTCCTCCACGCTCATCACATCGTAGCCCATGCCGCCGTCCTTTGTGCGGAACATGGCGTAGACGAAGCGCGGCTCTCCGCGCTCGCCGCTCGCGGGGCGGTGGGTGAGTTTCGGTTCCAGACCGAAGGAATATTCGAACTCGTCGTTCTCATAGACCACCTGCGCCTGAATGATGTTGACCTCGCCGCTGCGGTACGCCAGATCAATGAGGCCTTTATAGCCGAGCTGGAACTGACACTCCAATGTGCCGTGGTTCTTGTAGGGGATCAGGTACGCCTGTCCGAGCGGGGTGTTCGGCTCCATGCCGAGCTGCGCGGCGGTCATCATCGCGCCGAGGAAACTCTGCGGTGTGGTCTGCGCGAGCTGCTTGTTCGCGCTGAGCGCGGAGAGCGTGATGCGGGTGAAGCGTTCCGGCGTAATGACGCTCGGCAGCGCCTTTTCGATCTCGCCCTCCATCTTCTTAATGTAGTCCTGCATGGTCAGCGGCTTGCCGCTTTTCACGGCCTGCGTGGTCTGCGCGTTCTGGATAAGTCCCTCTTTCATGATGCTTTGCCCTCCTTAATCGAAAATCTTCTGAATGTGGTTTGCTTGTAATACTTGCCGAGGTCTGCGTCGGGATGGTCTTTCGCGAATGCCTTTGCGTCAAAGGTGGAGCGGCTCTGCGCCGCCCACGAAACGGAATAGCGCCCGCACTCGGCGCTTTCCGCGTCGCCCATGTCCTGCATAATGGTCTGCTTGATGGTCTCGATGCGCGTTTCCATCTCCTTCTTTTCGCCGATCAGCTCAAAATACTGCGCGAGCGCGGTCTCTCTGCCAAACAGCTCTACGCAGCCGCCGCCTCCGGCGTAGATCGTTTCCAGCATTTCCGTGGTGCCCTCTGCGCCGTCCGGAGCGGGCGGCTCTCCGGTCTCAACATGAGCCGTCCAGAAGTCCGCCGCGCAGCGTTTGAGCGCCGCGATCTCGTCCGGCGAGACATAGACGCTGCTCTCGCACCACGCGGGGCATTCGTCGTCCGGCACGGTCGTGACCTGATAGATGAAAAAAGCCTTGTTCAGCACCAGCGCCGCCAGATACCAGCGCTTCCAGCCGGTCACGGCGAGGTAGGTCACGCATTGCGCGTAGTAGCTTTCAGGGAATTCGCCGCCCACATAGTTTTTCATGCTCAATGCCGAGGCGGTCTTGCACTCCAGACCGGCGCTCTCCTTGAGAATGCGGCGGTCGATGTTCGCATGGAGATGCGGCGCGTCGTCGTTGCGCAGAATGTAATTCACGCGCCGGACGACCTTATCGCTTGCCTCCTCGAAGCGGCACGCGGCATACTCCTCCAGATCGCGGCCCTGCCGCATGGCTTCATTGTCGGGCGTCTCGCCGATCAGCCCCGTTTTCTCCGCCCACACCGCATACGGGGAGCGGTATTTGTTCAGTCCCAGCACAGCGCCCATGTCGCTGCCGCCGAGGCTCTTCCGGCGCTCCGCAAGCCATTCCTCGCGGCTCATGCCGTCAATCGGTATCTTCGTTACCATCTTCAGTCTCCTCCATTTCCTCAAACCATTCCTCGCCGCAGAACGGGCACTCGGCGACCGTCCGCGTTTCTATGCCGTTCTCGCCGTCAAGGTTCTCGCGTACCTGATAAGTGTACGGCTCAAAGAAGATCGCGTGGCAGGCTTCGCATTTGTAAACCATGTAAATTACGACCTCCCCGCTTTCCGTATCATCTCCGACAGGCCGTATGTCCGCCCGACAATGGATGCTATCCGCGCCATCTCGATCTTGCGGAGCACCTCGGCTTCTGCCGGGTCGTTTGACAAGTAGTAGCCCTTGCCAAAGTTCATAATGCAGTATTCCTCGCCGTCCTCCTCGCATCGCGCCGCCTCGATCACCTTGCGCAAGTGCCGGTCTGTCCAGCCGGTCATTTCGCAGAGCTGCCAACGGCACAGCGCGTTCTGAGCGCCGACGCGAAGATAGTTTCGCAGAGTGATAATATCGTCCGTCATGGCGACACCTCGGTAAACTCTCCATCAATAAGTTTGTACCATGTATCAGCCTTGATCCGCTCGCCGTCAACATACTCGGTCTTAACGCATTTTGGAACGCACCCATTCTTGGCTTCGGAATATTCCCATTCAGCAAGAGTAATCCAGCTCCCCGCTTTTGCGTTAACAGCAGAGCCGTGACCTGCGCAGCAGATAACCGAATCTTCCCCTGCACTTTCAATCTTGGCGCAGTTGCCGCTGCTGCCGATCTGGGCGTAGTTGCCGCTGCTGCCGATCTTGGCGTAGTAGCCGCTGCTGCCGGTAGAATTTGGCGCGTTTACAATTGTTTCTTCCTTGAGATAATCAATGCAAGCTTTGACAAATCCGGGCAAGCCGAGCTTTACGCCAATGTGAAGCTTTTTCGTGGCGAATTTCCCGTTATCACCCGATACGGGCTCTTCCAAAGATTTAACTGCTGCAAAGTCGCTGACTTTCCCGCTATCATTTACAAGCGGGTAAAAATTAAGCACCTCAAAAGGATTAACGCAATAATGCATCATACCTTTTTCACAAATCTCGCCGCCCTCTTCTTCATAGTCTGTGTTTTCCTGATACTGTTTCCCTTTGCAGATCATGCCGGGTTCAAAGGCTTTGTAGCCGTTCAAATTATCCATTGTTTTCCTCCATATAAACATAAGCGGTTTGAACGCCAAACTCCCGCGCGGCCTGATGGTCGTCAAAGAATACGTCGATTCGGTTTTCCTTGATCGCGCCGCCGCAGTCTTCGGCGGTGTATGTATGGCTCGTGCCGTCGGCAAAGTAGACGGTGACGGTCGCGCCGTAAGGGATGAGCGCGGGGTCAACCGCGATCGTTCGCCCCTCGGTGGCGGTTGTGCCGGTCGCCGTGATGCCGTTCGCCCACTTGCCGCAGCACTTCGCGCACGGGCAATAGGCGGTCAGACGGAACTCGCCGAGCGGTTCGCCGATGTCGATCACCGCGCTCCCCTCTGCGGGCTTGTCCTCGCCGGGGAGCTTGTCTTCGACG
>ERZ780208.964-NODE-964-length-25494-cov-4.194229_pt1 | contig 25494 bp, 17 predicted proteins | sample MGYA00511167_ERZ780208 | MGnify/ENA primary metagenome ERZ780208 (study PRJEB29588, sample SAMEA2159202) | human gut metagenome | biome: human gut; feature: human-associated habitat; material: faeces | place: Denmark | collected 2008/2010 ...
AGCGCATCTTCGATGCTTTCCGCTGCTTCGCAGCTCATTTTTGCTCATAAAATGGCGCTCTCTTCGTGGTTTCTTGTACACAGATTCTCATGCGAGCATGGAATCTGCCTACAAGAAACCACAAGTGAACTGGAATAAAAATATTGTCGAGCGGGATGAACTTTTGGGTTTATCCTGCTCTTTTTTTGTTGTATACTGTATAAAGTGGAAACTAGTACATCGTTTTCGAAATAACTATACCACTCACTTGCCTGTGAATCCGATTGCACAGGTATAAAAGCCTCAGCGTAGCCCGCTACGCCTGCGTTTTTATACCTGCACACTCGAATCCACATTCTACGCGATTGGTATAGTTATTTACGAAACGCTGTACCAGAATACAGAAAAAGGAAGATACGGATGGGAAATCATCACTGGAAAAAAATAGCAGCAGTTATGCTTGCGGCAGCGATTGGAATACAGCCTGTCTATGTGCAGGCAAAGACACGGGAAGAAATTCAGCAGGAACGGGAACAGAAAAAGAGCGAGCAGCAGGGCACGCAGAGTCAGTATAAGCAGAGCCAGAGCAAGGTCAGCAGTCTGGAAGGGCAGCAGGACGCTTTGGAGGAAGAAATACAGGAGCTGGATTCCCAGCTGGTAGAGGTCATCGCCAGCGTAAGTCTGATGCAGGATCAGATCAGCGATACCGAAAAGCAGATCGTAAAGGCGCAGGAGGACTATGATGCGGCGAAGGCGCAGGAGGATGCACAGTATCTTGCAATGAAGAAGCGTCTCCGTTACCTGTATGAAAAGGGCGATACCAGCTATATCGAGATCCTAAGCAACGCCTCCAACTGGAGCGGCATGCTCAATCAGGCGAATTATGTGGAGAAGCTGTATGAGTACGATAAACAGATGCTCAACCGCTACATCCTGATTAAAGAAGAGGTTGCGCAGAAAAAGAACGATTTGGAAGATAAAAAAAGCGACCTGGAAACGCAGAAATATGAGCTGGAAGAGGAACAAGCTTCCATGCAGCAGATGATCGATGAGAAAAAGTCCCAGGCGAACGATTTCGACGCGCAGATTGCGAAAGCAAGGCAGGAAGCTGCGGCATATAAAGCGTTAATCAAACAGCAGAATTCCGAGCTGGCAAGGCTGGATGAGGAAGAAAACGCGATCATCAAGGCCGAGGAAGAGCGTCGGAAAGCCGAGGAGGCTGCGAAAAAAGCGGCGGAAGAAAAAGCAAAGGCGGAAGCCGAGGCGAAAGAAAAAGGTGCAAAGAGCAGCGATTCCGGCTCTTCTGACAGTAGCTCCAATCGCTCAAGCAGCTCCGACAGCTCCTCTTCCTCAGGCAGCAGCTCCGGCAGTTCTTCGGGCGGCGGCTTAAAGACCGTTCCCCCTGCGAGCGGATCGAGTGGAAACGACATTGCGGCGTATGCCTGTCAGTTCGTCGGAAACCCGTATGTAGCGGGCGGAACGAGCCTGACAAACGGTGCGGACTGCTCCGGATTTATCTGGGCAGTGTACAGGCAATACGGATACGGCCTGCCGAGAAACTCTGCTGCTATGAGAAGTGCAGGACGCGAGGTTTCCTATGAAGCTGCTCAGGCAGGCGACATCGTCTGCTATGCAGGCCATGTGGCGCTGTATCTGGGCGGCGGACGAATCGTGCATGCCAGCACAGCGAGAACAGGAATTAAGTATGGATATGCGAATTATAAGCCGATTCTGACAATTCGGAGAATTGTGGGATAAAAGAAAAAATGTTACAGTTCACTCGCACCATTCGCAAAAACCACGAGTGAACTGTAACTTTTATTCATGACAATAGAATGCTCGCAGAGCGTGCATTCTATTGTTGCTTTAAAGACTCTTTTTCAGAAACTTGATCGTTTCGTCGATCAGCTGGGATACGGACAGATCGGCGGTTCCGATGATGTGGTTGTTGCAGCGGTTGACCGGAAGCAAAAGCTTCTGGGCATGGCTCTGTCCGACGGCGACTGCCATGGCGGGCGTCACTTCCCCAAGCAGGGAGTCTGCGGACAAAATGCCGAGGGGACCGATGATAAAATCCGCATCCCGGCAGGCAACAAGCACGGGATTTTCTCCGGTTGCACCGAAGTCAGCCCCGGCTTTGAGCATGGCAGCGGTTGCGGTTGCGTTGGTGCCGATGGCATACAGTTCACAGTTTGGCAGCTGCTCTTTACAGAGGCGGGCAGTCACAAGACTGCCGATTCTGCCGCCCTGGCCGTCAATTACTACGATTTTCATAAATCCTCCATTTAGAGACATTTTGCACAGAAAAAATAGGAGCTGAACAATATTGTTCAGCTCAATTTTTTATCTGACTCAGTCGTCGTTATCTAAAGCCAGTCCTTTTTTATACTTTGCGACAGCAGCCTGGATCTTATCGTTGGGATCGAGCAGATCGCTGATGGAAGTATCATGGTTCAAGGTATCGATCAGATAAGCAACGTATTTGCTCATATCACAGTTGACGTACCATTCCCGCTCTAACAGCTCTTCAGGCTGATAAATCAGGTTGGTGGTCAGGACACGGTTGATATTGCCGCATGCATAAGCCTTGTCGAATTTCTCCATACCGCTTGTGAACAGACCGAAGGTGGTGCAGATGAAGATCTTACGGGCACCGCGCTGCTTTAATGCGGATGCAACTTCGAGTACACTTTCGCCGGAGGAAATCATGTCATCGATGATGATCATATCCTTGCCTTCTACGCTGGTACCCAGGAATTCGTGAGCAACGATCGGATTTCGTCCGTTAACAACTCTGGTGTAGTCTCTTCTCTTATAGAACATACCCATATCCAGACCGAGTACGTTTGCAATGTAAATTGCACGTCCCATACCGCCTTCATCCGGGCTGATAACCATCATGTGGTTGGAATCGATCTGCAGGTCGGGCTCGGTGCGCAGCAGGTTTTTGATGAACTGATAAGAAGCCTGAACGGTTTCGAAGCCGTTTAACGGGATGGAGTTCTGGACTCTCGGGTCATGGGCATCAAAGGTGATGATGTTGTCGACGCCCATCTTTACCAGCTCCTGCAAAGCGAGTGCGCAGTCTAAGGATTCCCGTGCGGTGCGCTTGTGCTGGCGGCTTTCATAAAGGAAAGGCATGATAACGGTAATTCTTCTTGCTTTACCGCCGACAGCAGCGATGATACGCTTCAGATCCTGATAATGATCGTCAGGAGACATATGGTTTTCATGACCGCAGAGGGAATAGGTCTGGCTGTAGTTGGTTACGTCAACCAGCAGATACAGATCCGTACCGCGGACAGATTCCAGAATAACGCCCTTGGCTTCGCCGGAACCAAAACGCGGCACCTTGCTTTTTAAAATGTAGGAGTCACGCTGGTAGCCTGCAAAGGCAAGGCTGTCTTTGTGCTCGCTCTCGCGCTGGGTGCGCCATCTTACAAGATACTGGTCAACTCTCTGTGCAAGGGATTCGCAACCCCTTAACGGGATAATCCCCAGGGAGCCAACCGGAATGGTTTCGAGATTTCTGGTTTCTTCACGTTCCATCATGGAAGTTCCTCACTTTCTGAAGGTAAAAGTTAATATTTTGGATATCTGTGTCAGCGGACCGGACCCGAGACAGCGGATACCTTTTTACACATACGAATATCAGGGCCGGTGAGTTTACAGAATTCAAAATTGCTGGCAATTCTGGAAAAAATTCGGTCCTGATAACGGTTTCTGCAATCTTCCAGAGAAAGATTGGTAGAAATGATAACGGATTTCTGCCGGAGCAGACGTTCGTTCAAACAGGTAAAGAAATGGGAGAGCGTCACTGCCGTGGCAGTTTCGGTGCCGAGATCGTCGATAACGAGCAGATCGCAGCTGTAGAGATCCGCACAGAGTGCGGAAAGCTCTTCCCGTGCCCTATAGTCAAACGTGTTCCTGGCGAGTAAGTCGAAAAGGGATGCTGCGCTGAAATAAAGCACAGAACAGCCCTGCTCGATACATTCCTTTGCAATGCAATTGGTCAGGAATGTCTTGCCCGTACCTACTGTACCATAAAAGAAAAGGTTTTGGTAGGACGTTTTAAAATTTGTGCAAAAATTTTTACATTTTTCGACAGCCTGGCGATAGGAAGTCAGTTCGTCTCCCTGAAAAAAGGAATAGGAGAGCGTGCCGAAGTTTTCTTTTTCGAGCATTCGTTTCAGGTTGGACTGTTCGTAAAGAAGCGCGATCTCTGCCTGACGGAAGCAGTGGCATTTCTGACCGTTCACATAGCCGGTGTCCTGACAGTCAGGACAGTCGTAGATCGGATCGAGAAAATCTGTCGGGTAGCCGTTTTCCAGCAAAAGAGAGGCACGTTTCTGTGCAAGGTCTTTGAGCTGGTCTTTGAGCTGTGCAAGCGCATTTGTATCCCCTGCGAGCATCCTTTTGCCCTGTGCGACAGAGGTGGATGCAACGGCTTCGTCGAGGGCCTGATAGCCGGGGACTGTCTCATAAATGTGATGCAGCCGTTGATCGTGCAGATGGCGGTTGCGGGTCTGATGTTCTTCGTATTGCCGCAGGATGGAATTGTATTGGGAAACAGTCAGTGCCACATCAAACCTCCTTACTGTTTCAAAAGCGCCTCTTCAAGCGCGTCGAAATCATAGCTGGAATGCATGAAACTGTTATATTCTGCTGTGGAGCCGCTGCGCGCCGGGCGAGATGCACGCTCTTTCTGATAGGAGCTGTCGAGTCTGGCGATGTCCGCGACATGGTGGACGCCTGCCTTGTACCAGGCAGCGAGGATGCTGTCTGCATAGGCGAAGCGGTGTCTGTCGGTAGCCAGGACGGTGCGTCCGCAGGCTTCTAAAATAACGTCGAGCTCAAAGCAAAATTCCTCTGTCCAGCGGCGGATATAGGCGAGCTCATTGCGTGCGGGGGTATTGGTCTTGCCGAGTGCGTTCATAATGGAATAGACGTTCTTGTCGTAACGGGAAACATGACCTTCTGCCTGGGCAGGTGTCGTGATCCCGGCTTCCGCCCAGGCGATCGCGACCTTTTCAATGTAGCGGAAATCCTTTTTGCCGCGCTCGACGCAGTATTGCAGCAGATAGTCGATCAGGTCATCGGAGAAATGGAGCTTATCCGTGAAAAAGAGGATCGACTTCATATCGGCGGGGCTTAACGTGCGTCCGAGATACTGCTCTGCGATGAAAATCAGCTGCGCAGTATTCTCCTGCTGTTGGAACGATTTGAGCTCGTCCAGACTGTAAGCTGGTTTGGCATAGGGATCGGCAGGTTCAAGGGACTGGTGGGAAAGCATCGTAACGCTGCGGATCTGCGGTGCGGCCGTGCGTCCGGAGGGAGCAGCCGTGGTGTTGGACGTATCGCGCGCGGCTGCTCCGGGCAGGGTCGCGTCAGCGCCTTGCTCAGAATTGCGGGCTGCGTCGCCAAAGCGTTCGGCATCAGAGCTGCGAGTCGTGTCCGCAAGCCGTCCGACGTCGCGTGAAATATGTCCGGTGGTCTGCTCCGTAGAAAAATCAGCTTGTCCTGCGTCCTGTCTCTTCCCCTTGGAAAGGGGGAGCAGACGGATCTGCTGCAGGGTTGTGCGGTCGGGCGAAAGCTTAAGCGTCAGGACGCCGCACTTTTCCCAGTAGCAGAGGGCGCGCAGAATGTCCTTTTCCGTATGATTAAAGCGGTCTGCCATGTCCGAAATGCTGACAGGATCGCCTGCCTGCAGACGGCGCACGAGAAAAAGATATACCTTTAACTGTGCATCGTTGGCATCTTTTAAATATTCATCGATAAAAACGTTGGAAAGGACGGTAGCATCCGCTGCTCCGCCGCACAAAAAAATCTCACTCATACTAGTATTCCCGGTTCTTTGTAAAAATTGCTGCAGTTTGTCTGCGTCCTGCAGACTGTGGAAAACTTTTCAATTCCTTTTGGCAAGCCCCATTTTAACACAGACATTTTAAAAAGGAAACAGGAAGTTTCCGGCTCAGGGCTGATAAACACTGGGGTTTTCGTGGATGTGGATAATGTGGAAAATGTGTAAAAGATTGTCAAAGGCGCAGAAATATCATCTTTTTTTGGAAAAAAATATCCACAGCCAGAGAGGAAAGTTTTCCACGTTCTGACTGTGGATAATGTGGATAAGTTATCTGGAAAGCAGGTTTTCGCCGATATTTACAACATCTCCGGCTCCCATAGTTATCAACAGGTCTCCGTTGATACAATTTTTTAAAACGAAGTCCTCAATTTCCTCGAATGTATGGAAATAAAAACATTCTTTACCCTCTTTCTGTACCAGAGCCTGCAGATCGGCAGAGCTGATGCCGAGGGTGTCGGTTTCACGGGCGGCGTAGATGTCTGCGAGGATGACCTTATCCGCCAGCGCGAGGGACTTGGCAAACTGAGGTAAAAACGCTTTCGTTCTGGTGTAGGTGTGAGGCTGGAAAATGCACCAGAGCGTCTTGTGCGGATAATTGAGCGCAGCGTGCAGGGTAGCGGCGATTTCGGTCGGGTGGTGTGCGTAATCGTCCACAATTGTTATACCATTTATCGTTCCTTTATATTCGAATCTGCGGTCAGTCCCGCGGAAGTTCAGCAGCGCTTCCGCGGTATCCCGATAATCGATGCTAAGCAGATCGGACAGGGCGACTGCAGCGAGGGCATTGGAGATATTGTGCTCCCCGGGAACGCCGAGCGTAAGCTGTCTGGTCTGACCGTTTAAGCTGTGCACGGTAAAGGTTGCGTCCGCTGTTTTATTATAGGAAATATCGGAGGGATAATAGTCGGAAGCAGAGGTTGTGCCGAACGTAACGACGCGGCATGCCAGACCCTCTGTGATCTCCTGCCAGTTTTCGATGTCGCCGTTGATAAACAGCGTGCCGTCCGCAGGCAGAAGCTGTGCAAATTTGCGGAACGAAGCACGGATATCTGCCAGGTCTTTAAAGAAGTCCAAATGGTCTTCTTCGATATTCAAGATGATGCCGATTTTCGGGAAAAAGCTTAAAAAGCTGTTGGTATATTCGCATGCCTCTGCGACGAACAGACCGGAGTGGCCGACGCGGATATTGCCGTGGATGGATTTCAAAATGCCGCCGATAGAAAGGGTCGGGTCGGTATTTGCCTGCAGCAGAATCTCGGAAATCATGGAAGTGGTGGTCGTTTTGCCATGGGTGCCGCTGACAGCGATCGGCGTGTCGTAGTTTTTCATCAGCTGTCCGAGAAATTCCGCTCTGGACAGCATGGGAAGCTGCAGCTCTTTGGCACGGGAAAATTCCTGATTATCTGCATGTACTGCGGCGGTGTATACGACGAGGTCGATGTCGTCTGTGATGTTTTCCGCTTTCTGGGGCTTGCCATAGTTGACGTGTGCGCCGCTTTTTTCGAGGTGCTCGGTCAGGGCAGAGCGGTTCCAGTCGGAGCCGGATACGGTAAAGCCCTCGGATAAAAGAATTTCGGCGAGGCCGGACATGCTGATGCCGCCGATGCCGATAAAATAAACGTGAATTGGATGGTTAAAATCTACCTGATACATAAAGAATCTCCATTTCTGAATTGGAATACTGTACTGGGTCAATTGTAGCGCAAACTCTCTGAAAAAACAAATAGAAACTTCGACGCTGTCTGCAGCACTTTTTTTCTTCGACAAAATAACAATGTGTTATCGGTTGACAAAACATACCGGAAAAGACGAAAAAGGACATTTTGTGAATAATTAAAGAAGGAAATGGGAGCGATAGCTTGAGAAAATTGAATATTTTGAATAAAAACATAAACCTACTAATTTGATTTGTGTCTATATTTCACAAGAAAAAAGGTCGAAAAGGGCGTGCAAATGTAAAATTATTATTCACTTTTACAGATGCGTGTGATATACTTTTCTTAAGCCCGGCGACAGCCGTGGGAAAGTTGATAGAAACAACGAGGTGAGGACATGATTAAGAAGGAAATGATTGCCATGTTACTGGCAGGCGGGCAGGGAAGCCGACTGGGCGTGCTGACTGCAAAGGTAGCCAAGCCTGCAGTTTCATTTGGCGGAAAATATCGGATCATTGATTTCCCATTAAGCAACTGTATCAATTCTAGTGTTGATACAGTCGGTGTATTGACACAGTATCAGCCTCTGCGGCTGAATACGCATATTGGGATCGGTATTCCGTGGGATCTGGACAGGAATATCGGGGGTGTTACTGTTCTGCCTCCTTATGAAAAAAATGAAAACAGCGAATGGTACACCGGTACAGCAAACGCGATCTATCAGAATATCGAATATATGGAGGGCTTTAACCCGGAATATGTGCTGATTCTTTCCGGCGACCATATTTATAAGATGGATTATGAAGTGATGCTGGATTTCCACAAGCAGAACGGTTCAGAGTGTACGATCGCCGTTATGCCGGTTCCGATGGAAGAAGCCAAGCGCTTCGGTATCATGATCACCGATGAGAACAAGCGGATCGTGGATTTTGAGGAGAAGCCTGCCAACCCGCGCAGTAACCTTGCATCCATGGGTATTTACATATTTAACTGGAAAACGCTGAAGCAGGCACTGATCGATAATGCAGATCAGCCAAACCTGGATTTTGGCAAGCATGTCATCCCTTATTGTCATAAAAACGGCGCACCGATGTATGCATATGAATTTAACGGTTACTGGAAAGATGTCGGAACCCTGACCTCCTACTGGGAAGCGAATATGGAGCTGATCGATGTTGTTCCGGAGTTTAATCTTTATGAAGAATACTGGAAAATTTATACAAAAAGCGAGATCCTGCCTCCTCAGTACGTTGCAAAGGGCGGTGTGATCGAACGCAGTATCGTCGGAGAAGGCTCTGAGATTTACGGACAGGTTTATAACTCTGTAATCGGCTGCGGTGTTACGATCGGTAAAGATACGGTTGTGCGTGACTCCATTATCATGAACAATACAGAGATTGGAGCGAGCTGTGAGCTTAGCAAGGCAATCGTAGCGGAAAACACGAAGATCGGTGATCACGTCAGACTGGGCGTCGGGGAGGAAGCACCGAACGATACTGCACCGCATATTTACTGCGACGGTATTGTCACTGTTGGTGAGAAGAGCGTTGTGCCTGCCAATGTATCTGTAGGCAAGAATTCCGTTGTATTCGGCATTACGACAGCAGACGATTATCCGGATGGATATCTGGCAAGCGGCAAAACATTGATTAAGGCAGGTGACAAACAGTGAGAGCAATCGGTATCATTTTAGCAGGCGGCAATAACCGCAAGATGAGAGAACTGTCCCAGAAGCGCGCGATCGGCGCGATGCCGGTGGCAGGCAGCTACAGAAGTATTGATTTTGCGCTGAGCAACATGACGAACTCTCATATCCAGAGAGTCGGCGTGCTGACCCAGTATAACGCCAGAAGCTTAAATGCACATTTAAGCTCCTCCAAATGGTGGGATTTCGGAAGAAAACAGGGTGGATTGTTTCTGTTTACTCCTGCGGTAACCGCGGAGAACAGCTCCTGGTATAGAGGCACGGCAGATGCCATTTATCAGAACCTCTCCTTCTTAAAAAACAGCCATGAGCCCTATGTAGTTATTACCTCCGGCGATTGTGTATACAAGATGGACTACAACAAAGTCCTCGAATATCATATTTCCAAAAAAGCGGATGTGACCGTTGTCTGCAAGGACATGCCGGCAAATGTAAACGTAGAGCGGTTCGGTACCATCAAGATGAACGAGGAAAGCCGGATCGAAGAGTTTGAAGAGAAGCCGATTGAGGCACGCTCCAATACCATTTCCTGTGGTATTTATGTTATCCGCAGACGTCTCCTGATTGATATGATCGAGCGCTGTGCAATGGAAGACCGTTATGATTTTGTAAAGGATATTCTGATCCGTTACAAAAATCAGAAACGGATCTTCGGATATAAGATCAAAGATTACTGGAAGAATATTGCAACGGTGGAAGACTATTTCGATGCCAATATGGACTTCTTAAAACCGGAGATCCGTAATTATTTTTTCAAACAGTATCCGGATATTTATTCAAAGGTTGACGATTTACCGCCTGCAAAGTATAATGTTGGAGCGAAGGTTGAGAACAGCCTGATTTCCAGCGGCTGTATTGTCAACGGCACGGTAGAGGATTCCGTAATCTTCAAGAAATCCTTTATCGGAAATAACTGTTACATCAAGAATTCCATTATTTTGAATGACGTATACATCGGCGATAACACGCACATCGAGAACTGTATCGTAGAAAGCCGGGATACGATCCGTGCAAATTCCTTCTATCGCGGAGAAGATGAAATCAAGATTGTAATAGAGAAAAACGACAGATACATTATCTGAAACGCTAGGGGGAATAAGTTATGACGATTACCGATGTAAGGGTTCGGAAAATTGCCAAAGAAGGTAAAATGAAAGCGATTGTATCCATTACCGTGGACGACGAGTTTGTGGTGCATGATATTAAAGTGATCGAGGGCGATAAGGGACTGTTCATTGCGATGCCGAGCAAGCGCAGTGCAGATGGGGAATACCGCGATATCGCCCATCCCATCAGCCAGGGAACCCGGGAAAAGATCCAGGGAATTATTTTGGAAGCATACAATACGGCATTGGAAGAACCGATTGCATAACTTCTTAAATGAATACAGAAAATAAATACAGACTACAACAGACAGTCCCGGTGCAGCGATGTACCGGGACTGTTTTCCTGACCGGATATCCGGTTAGAAAAGCCATCTGTATGTCGCCGCAGATGGAAAGGGCAGCAGGGTACATTCTCACTTGCCCGAGCGGGGGAAACTGTGCTAACATGAAAGCACAACAGACAGCGCCTGCAAAAGCAGAAAAGGGCAGGCAGAAGCAGGAAGGAAACGGACAGAACATGTATGTAATTGCAGGACTTGGAAACCCGAAAAAAGAATACGATAATACAAGGCATAATATCGGCTTTTCCGTCATAGATATGCTGGCAGATAAGACCGGAATTTCTGTAAACACGGCAAAGCACAAGGGACTTTTGGGTGCAGGCTATTTAAACGGGCAGAAAATCATTCTGGTAAAGCCGCTGACTTATATGAACCTGAGCGGCGAATGTATCCGGGAAGTGCTGGATTATTATAAGGTAGACGGCAGCACGAACCTGATCGTGATTCACGACGATATCAGCCTGGAGCCTGGCATCATCCGGGTGCGCAAAAAAGGCAGCGCGGGTGGTCATAACGGTTTGAAGAATATTATTCAGCATCTTGGAAAAGATCAGTTTGTGCGGATTAAGGTCGGCGTCGGGGAAAAACCGGCAGGCTACGACCTTGCGGACTATGTGCTGGGACATTTTGATCGGGAGGAGCAGGTGCTGATGAAGCAGGTTTCGGAGGAAGTCTGTGAAGCGGTGCAGATGATTCTGGAAAAAGGTCCGGATGCAGCGATGAACGTGTATAACGGGCGAAAAGTGGAGAAGGCATAGCATGAAGGTATTGACAGCTCCGCTTTGGGAATTGGCGGAGTTTGAAGAGGGAAAAGCACTTCTGGACAGAGGAAAAGGGCATGTTGCCTTTTCCGGGCTGTATGATTCCCAGAAGCTTCATATGGTATATGGATTGAGCGATGGTTTTACACAGAAAATCATCGTTACTTTCAGTGACAAAAGAGCGCGGGAAATCGGCGCAGAATATGGGTTTTACGACCGCAGGACGATGGTGTATCCGGGCAAGGATCTGATCTTTTATCAGGCGGATGTTTCCGGCGGCGATCTGGTGCGGGAGCGGATGCGTGTGCTGCGCGCGCTGCTCGAAAACCGTCCGGTTACGATCGTAACGACGATGTCCGCGTTGATGATGCCGCAGACTCCGCTTTCCGGGATTGTGTCGAGAATACTGCATTTCGATAAAAAATCAACGGTTAACGAGAGAAAGCTTTCCGCTCAGCTGGTGGAAATGGGTTATGAAAAGAGCCCGCAGGTAGAGGAACCGGGACAGTTTTCCATTCGCGGCGGAATTATTGATATTTTCGATATGACGGAAGAAAATCCGTATCGGATCGAGCTGTGGGGAGACAGCGTGGAGTCGATTCGAAGCTTTGACGTGCTGTCCCAGCGTTCGGTGGAAAATCTGGATGAGATTGCGATTTATCCGGCAACGGAGCTGATGCTTTCGGAGTCGCGCAGGCAGGACGGATTTGCGAGAATCAAAAAAGAGACGAAGCAATATGCCAAAAAATTGCGGGAACAGGGCAATCCGGAGGCAGCGTACCGGATTGAGACGCAGATCAAAGAGATCGAAGAGTCTGCGCAGGAGTTTGGCAGTGTAGTCAATCTGGAAAGCTTCGTGCATTATTTTTATCCGCAGACGGAGTCCTTTCTGGAATTTTTCCATCCGGAAACGACGGCAGTTTTTCTGGATGAGCCACAGCATTTGTCGGAGACGGCGAACGCACTTGAGACAGAATTTCGGGAGAGCATGACCGGACGTCTGGAAAAAGGCTATATCCTGCCGGGACAGGCGCAGCTTTTGTACCCCGAAAAGGAAATCGCAGGGAAGCTGTCGCAGTATCGGGCAGTGTCACTCGCCGCGCTGGATGCAAAGAGCAGCCTGTTTAAGCCGGATCGCAGGTTTGAAATCACGGTGCGCAGCATGCCGTCCTATAACAACAGTTTTGAAGCCCTGTTAAAGGACTTAAAACGTTACAAGAAAAATGGCAGCAGGGTGCTTTTGTTATGTGCATCCCGGACGCGGGCGAAGCGTCTGGCAGCCGATCTGCGGGAGCAGGAGCTGAGCGCTTTTTACAGCGAAGACCCTGACCGGGAGGTTTTGCCTGGCGAGACAGAGCTTTTTTACGGACATGTGGAAAAAGGCTTTGAATATCCGATGCTGAAATTCGCGGTCATTTCGGAGGGAGATATTTTTGGCGCGCCCAAAAAGAAGAAGCGGAAAATTCAGCGCTATGAGGGCACGAAAATCCGCGATTTCGGAGAGCTGAAGGTCGGGGATTATGTCGTTCATGAGACGCACGGTCTCGGTATTTATCAGGGCATCGAGAAGGTCGAGATGGAGGGAACGGTCCGGGATTACATGAAAATTTCGTACCGGGACGGAGGAAACCTCTATGTGCTGGCAACCGGTCTGGACGCGATTCAGAAGTACGCATCCGCCGATGCAGCGAAAAAGCCGAAGTTAAACAAGCTAGGAACGCAGGAGTGGCACAAGACCAAGACCCGTGTCCGGGCGGCAGTGGATGAGGTCGCAAAGGATCTGGTGGAGCTGTATGCGGCGCGCCAGAACGGGAAGGGCTACGCTTTTTCGGAGGATACGGTCTGGCAGCGGGAGTTTGAAGAAATGTTCCCGTTTGAGGAAACGGATGACCAGCTGATGGCAATTGCGGCGACGAAGCGGGACATGGAGAGCAACAAAATCATGGATCGCCTGATCTGCGGGGACGTTGGCTATGGCAAAACCGAGGTTGCAATCCGCGCGGCGTTTAAGGCGGTGCAGGACGGCAAGCAGGTTGTTTTTCTGGTGCCGACGACGATTCTGGCGCAGCAGCATTACAATACGTTTGTGCAGCGGATGAAGGATTATCCGATCCGGATTGAGCAGATGTCGCGGTTTCGGACGCCTGCGCAGCAGAAAAAGGTGATCGAGGATCTCAAAAAAGGTCTGGTGGATATCGTGATCGGGACGCATCGCGTGCTTTCGTCGGATATGCAATATAAGGATCTTGGTCTTTTGATGATCGACGAGGAGCAGCGCTTTGGCGTGACCCATAAGGAAAAGATCAAGAAAATGAAAGAGAACGTGGATGTGCTGACCCTGACGGCAACGCCGATTCCACGGACCCTGCATATGTCTCTGGTCGGTATCCGCGACATGAGCGTGCTGGAGGAAGCGCCGGAGGAACGTCAGCCGATCCAGACCTATGTGATGGAATATAATGAAGAAATGGTGCGTGAGGCGATCACCCGCGAGCTGTCCCGGAATGGTCAGGTGTATTATGTATACAACCGCGTCAATACGATTGCAGATATGGCAGCAAGGATTGGGGAAATGGTGCCGGATGCGAATGTGGCATTTGCACACGGGCAGATGTCGGAGAGAGAGCTGGAAAAAATCATGTTTAGCTTTATCAACGGCGAAATTGACATTCTGGTTGCGACGACGATCATCGAAACCGGTCTGGACATTTCCAACGTCAACACGATCATCATCCACGATTCTGACCGAATGGGATTGTCCCAGCTGTATCAGCTGCGCGGACGTGTCGGGCGCTCGAACCGGACGGCTTATGCATTTTTGATGTATAAGCGGGACAAGGTGCTGCGGGAAATTGCAGAAAAGCGTTTGGCGGCGATCCGGGAGTTTACCGATCTGGGCAGCGGTTTTAAGATTGCGATGAAGGATTTGGAGATCCGCGGCGCGGGCAACCTTTTGGGAGAGCGTCAGCACGGTCATATGGAAGCAGTTGGCTATGATTTATATTGTAAAATGTTGAACGAAGCGGTAAAGAATTTAAAGGGCGAGGACACTGCACCGGACTTTCTTACGACGGTGGAGCTGGAGGTGGACGCTTATATTCCGGCTTCTTACATTGTCAATGAGCAGCAGAAGCTCGACATTTACAAGCGAATCGCCGGCGTGGAGACGGAAAGCGAGAGTGCAGAGATGAAAGAAGAGCTGCTCGACCGCTTCGGAACCGTGCCGAAGTCCGTAGACAATTTGCTGCGGATTGCGCTTTTGCGGGCGCAGGCGCACAAGCTTTATATTATGGAAATCAAGGGGCGTCCGGGGGAGCTGCGCTTTGTATACAGACCGGACGCACGGGTGCACGGGGAAAATATCCCGATGCTTTTCGAACAATATGGGAACAGTTTAAAGTTTTTACCTCAGGGGAATCCGGTCTTTACTTATCAGTTCAAAAGGAGTAATGTAGTGGAGAAAAACTCTGAAGACCTGCTTTCGCAGGCGGAACAGATGATAAAAGATATGCAGCGCTGCCTGCTTTAAGGGGCAGCACCGGATCAAAGGAGGAAATTAAGACTTGAAAATCGTTACACAGGTAGGAATTATCTTTTCGATTTGCTGGATTTCTCAGATTATCGAAAAGCTTCTTCCGTTTTCTTTCCCAGCGAGCGTGATCGGCATGATTTTGCTGTTCATTCTGTTGTGCGTACATATTCTGAAGGTAGACCATATCCGCGAAAAATCGGATTTTCTGCTGGAAAATATGGCATTCTTTTTTATCCCGGCGGGAGTCAGCATCATCAACTATTTTGACGTCCTGAAAAACTGGGTGGTGCAGCTGATCGTGATCTGCGTGGTGAGTACGGTGGTGACATTTGCAGTGACGGCATACAGCATGAAGCTCGCGCTGTATCTGATGCAGAAAAAGAAAAGCGGGAGGGCAAAAGAATGATGCATGAACTGTTTATGTCTCCGTTTTTCGGAATCGGATTAAGTATCGCCGCATTCTGGGTTGGAACCTGGATCCGCAAAAAGACCGGACTGGTGCTGTGCAATCCCCTTGTGCTTGCAATTGTGATCGTATCCGGCGTTTTACTGATCTTTAAAATTCCGTATGAGGAATATAATGAAGGCGGAGCGCTTATCAACATGTTCCTCGCACCTGCAACGGCATGTCTTGCAGTTTCGATCTACACGCGGGCAGAGCTGTTAAAGAAAAACTGGCTTCCCATCGTAGTCGGTGCGTCCTGCGGATCTCTTGCATCGATGGGGAGCGTGCTGCTGATGTGTAAGCTGTTTGGCATGGACGAGGCGATGACAGTCTCGCTCATTCCGAAGTCCGTTACGACACCCATCGCAGTCAGCGTTGCAGAGGGACACGGAGGAATGGTGCCCATTACCGTTGTTGCGGTTATTTTTACCGGCATTCTGGGAAGCATTTTTGCACCGACACTGATCAGACTTTTCCGGGTAAACGATCCGATGATCGCCGGAATTTCCATCGGCGCATGCTCCCACGCGGTGGGAACATCCAAGGCGATTGAGTTGGGAGAAACAGAGGGCGCCATGAGCGGACTGGCGATCGGTGTCTGCGGTATCCTTACCGTACTGTTTTCGATGATTTTGCTGCATTAAAGCTGGCCGCGCCGTGCGGTCAAAAACTGAGGCACGGGCATAAAAATTATAGCGCGGATGTAAGAACGGCGCAGCGTCAAACTGCTGCAGCGCGGGGCGCGAAATGGGGGAGAGCATGGAGAAAGTGGGAAAAAGGACAGATCGGATCAAAATGGATGTGATACTGGCGGCAGGCTGTATGCTGCGCCTGTTTTATGTGCTTTTTTCCACGATCTATGACAGACAGTATGATATCGGGATGATCGATCTGGATGCCGGGCATACGGTGACAGGCGGACATCTGGCATATATCCAGTATTTATATGAAAACTGGAAGCTGCCGGATTTTGACCCGACGAGTGTTTATCAGTTCAACCATCCGCCGCTGCACCATTATCTGTGCGCACTGTGGATGAAGCTTTGCTCTCTTTTTATTTCCAATACGGATGTGCTGGAGGAGTCGATCCAGATCGTCCCGTTTGTCTGTTCGCTGCTTATTCTCTGGTTTCTTTTGCGGATTGCAGAGCAGTTTGAGCTGACGGAAAAAGCAAAACGCTTTGTGCTGCTGCTGTTTTGCTTCCATCCGGCGCTGGTGCTGCTTTCCGGAAGCGTGAACAACGATTGCATGAGCCTGATGTTTACGGTGATGTGCGTGTACTATACGATTTTGTGGAGCCGCTTTCCGACGGCTCATAACATCTTAAAGCTGGCGGTTTCCATCGCACTTGGTATGCTGACAAAACAGAGTGTTGCGCAGATGGCCTTTCCGATCGCGGCGGTGATGCTCTGGATGCTGGTAAGAAGTCTGGGTAATGGACGAGATTACGGGGGGCGCAGCGTAGAGAGCACCCGAAATGCTGCAATTCCCGTCGTCCCGATAAAGAAGCTGCTCGGTCAGTACGTTCTGTTTGGTGTAGTTTCGATTCCCCTTGGCATGAGCTTTTATATCCGAAATAGGATTCAGTTCCATATGCCCCTCGTGTGGATTTATACGCTGCCGGAGGATTCCTGGCAGTACACCGGAAATGTCCCGGTTTTGAACCGTTTTTTGTTCCCGGTGCCGTCGGAAATGTTGGACAACTTACGTCAGTTTAAGCTGGGCTGTGGCTATAATGTATGGATGCAGATCATCCGTACCTCAGTGCTGGGCGAATGGGATATGGCGGACGTCGGACGCAGTGTAAAGGTGCTGGCAGTGCTTTTGATGCTGGTCGGTGCGCTGCTGGCGCTGGCAGCATGGATGGCATTTATTCGTGTATTTGTCGTTCGGGCAAAACGCTGCGGCATCGATTCTGCGAGCCGGATTTTATTTGTGGTCGGCTATTTTGTGCATCTGCTCCTGTATCTGAAGTTTGCCTATGACTATCCGCAGGAATGCAGCATGCATTTTCGATATATGGAAATCGAGCTGCTGTTTCCGGCGATTGCGTTGGCGTTTATCTGGCAGGAGGGCACGAAAGAGCAGCTTGAGATGCGGCGCAGGGAGGGCGATGCGACCGGGCATCCGGCGGTGAAAAGAGCAATATCGCAGGTGCTTTTTGTACTGCTGCTGGCATTTTGCATGTTGAGCACGGCGATGACGGCAGTGTGGTGTCTGCTTTAAGGAAGATAGAGTACGGAGAAATCTGAATGGAAAATCGGACAGACCAAAGAGTATTCTGGCATGGAAAACTGAAAAAAGAATCCCGTAAAACATGGCAGGCGACGGCGCTTACTGCACTTTGCAGTGTGGCGCTGTTTTGCCTGCTTTTTTCTTATAAAAAAATGTATCCCTTCGGGGATGGATCAGTGGCGATCACGGATTTATATTCCCAGTATCTGCCGCTTTTGTATCATTTTTATGATGTTGTGACAGGACAGAAAAATCTGTTTCTGGACTTTAGCGTTTCCGGCGGGGCGAATCTGTATGCGGATACGATCAATGAGGTGCTCAATCCGTTTAACTATGTTTTGCTATTGTTTGGGCGGGACAGAATTTATCAGGCGGTCAATGTGCTGGTGCTGCTTTACAGCACTGCATCGGCGGTTACAGCGCATATTTTTCTGGAAAAAACAGCATCGGGCAGACGCTTTCAGAATGTTGCGCTCGCCGTTTGCTACGCGTGCTGCGGGTACATGGCATATAACTATCAGATCATCAAGTGGATGATTTTTCCGGTGATTTTTCCGCTGTTTTGCCTGGCGCTTTTGCGTTTGCTGCGGGAGAAAAAGGGCGGCTGGTACACTGTTTTGCTCGCATGGCAGCTGATGTTGTCCATTCAGCTCGGGTTTATGACGCTTCTGTTTTCACTTTTTGCCGGGGCGATCTGGCTTTATACCTGTGAGAGAAAAGAAAACCGTACCCGAAAAATGGGGTGTATGGGAATTGATACGCTGATCGGAATTTGTATTTCGCCGGCGGTTCTGCTCCCGTCTGCGATTCTGCTTTTGCAGTCCGCGCGTTCCGGGGAAAATCTGTCCTATTTCGGTGTGATGAAACGGCATGGTTTGGATGATTTGTTTGAGAGGCTGTTCCAGATTGCAAATCCGGTACTGATGGGGCTTCTGTTTGCTTCGGGATGTTTCCGGAAACGCAAAAGGCGCAGCGCTGCGGAACAGGAAACGCACAGCGCTGCAGAACGGTTCTGGCTGTATCTGACGGGATTTTTGTGGCTGACGGTATTGCTGGAACCGGCTAACCTCCTGTGGCATATGGGGTCCTATGTGTGCTTCCCGGTGCGCTACGGGTACATGGCGGTGCTGAGCATGGCGGCACTTGTGGCGGTGAGAAAGGAGCGCGATGCGGATGATTTTCGTACAGAAAATGTCTGCAAACATCCGGCAGGGCTCCGGCTGCGCTGTGTGCTCCTGCTGGTTGCTTCGGCTGTATCCGCATTGGGCGCTGTATGCCTGACACTCATTTGGGAAGAGCGTCTGGTGCAGGCGTTTTCCTCGCTGGCGATCAGCAAGGTGTGTCCGAAAGAAACCGCTGTGACAGCGGTTGTATTGCTGCTTGTTGGAGTATCGGCGTGGTGCGGACAAAAGGTGCTGCATGCAAAGACCTCCGGGGAAAAAACAGGAGGGGCAGGGGCACCGGGAATGGCGGTGCTTGGAGCACTTGTTGGCGGCTTTTGTGTGTATACAATGATTTTACTGCCACCAGATTATGCGGTTCGACAGGAAAATGAAGCGGCGTACCGACAGATGACAGAAATTGCAAAGCAGGCGGAGAGTAAAAACGCTGAATCCGCAGAGCTTTCGTGGCTGCTTGCGCGCGAGGCTGATCGGGACGATCTTCCGATCAACGCTGCATTGGTGGACCGGAAAGGCTCGATCAGCGGATACTTTCCGACCGAAAGCAAACAGACAAAGGCGGTTTTGGAAAGTCTCGGTTATCTTGCACCCTGGGTTTCGGTGCGGGCCGTCGGCGGAACAGAAATTTCCGATACAATGCTGCGCAATGTGTTTGTATTTTCAAAGGAAGCTTTGGGGCAGTCGGGCAGCGGCAGCGTACTTTCCAATCAGCGTGCCTGGGCAGAGCTTCTGTCTGCAGAGGATGTTGAAACGAAACATCGACAGACTTCTGAAGAAGAGCAGAGCGTGGATGTGACGACCGGTTCGAAAGAGTATACGAATATCATGGAAGTTTTCCCGGCTCAGGAGCTTGTTTTGGAGGATGGAACGCTTTGTATTTCTGTGACGGACAAGCAGCTTTTGTATCTGGATGCAGGAAGAAGCGCGGATGAAATTTTTGTTTCAGTCAACGGTGAGCCGGTTGAAATTCCGGAGAAAAACCAGATGGCGAGTGCACATCGGCTGATTTGGTTGGGAACTTTTGAAGCGCAAGAGGTGATGATTTCTGTTACCGACCGGATGGGGACGCTGGTCGCAGCACAGGAGATGGAGCTTGGTGCGCTGCATGAGAATGCATGGCAGGCGGCGTTGCAGTCAGGAACCGCCAGAATCCTGCAGCCGTCAGAATGTTCCATTTCAGAGCGCAATGCACAAATTCATGTGAGTGTGTCTGCGGCAGAGGGAGAAACGTTGTTTGTTCCGTTCGTTGCGATAGACGGATGGAAGTGTATACAAAACGGGAAAGCTGTGGATATCGAGCCGATACTTGGCGGCTTTCTGGGGATAACATTGACAGAGGGCGAAAATGAAGTTGTATTTTCGTTTGAGGAACCGGGACTGAAAGCTGGGGTTGGCATCAGCATTTTGGGGTTTGCATTCCTGTTGATTCTGTTTTTTGCGAGGCGAAAAGCTGAGGCGGGATGGAAAATTGCAGCAGAGCAGAAGGCGAAGACTGAAAAATGCTTCGGTATGCTGTATCGGCTGCTGTTGGCAGTCTTTTTTGCAGGAATCTATGTGGTTCCCACGATTGGAATGGTCGTTTCTCTGACTGGAAAAATCGTGATGAAATTTTTCGGATAGTAGATAGAAATCGGACTGGAAAGGTTCTGGGATGGCATGAAAGAGAAAAAAGCGGGAAAAGACAGCGGAAGGTTGCTGCACGCGGATCGCAGACTGGAAGATGGAAAATCTGCAGGCGACAAATCGGTGGGCAGGCGGCATGCTAATGGCAGGCACGCAGTCCGTGTGTCAAAATTCCTTCAGGTTACAGTGCTTGCTGCAGGAGTGCTCGGAATGTCAGCTGCTTCTCAAAGCATGACAGAAATTTCTGAGAAAGAGCAGCCGTTATGGCAGGTATGGAGTGCGGAAGAATGTGACGCCGGATTGACGGTGGAAACCGTTGGGGAAAATCTGATTTTACAGAAAAAAGCGAAGCTGACAGCGGACAGCGAGGAAGGCAAGGACTTTCGGGCGATGTATGCGGGGGACGGAAATCATACGGACGAAACCCTGCGCTGGTCGTCGGAAAACGATTGGGAAAACAACGATCACTGGCTGATGGCGGATTTTGGAGAACCGGTCAGCATCGGTGCAGTTCGGATATACTGGGAACGGACGAATGCGAAAAGCTATGCGCTGGAATATTCCCAGGATAAAGAGAACTGGCAGCAGGCGTCTGTTTTTGAAGAGGCGCCGGAGCAAAAAGAGCAGCAGATTGTGTTGAATGAGCCTGTAGAGGCGCGGTATTTTCGTCTGCATGTGACGGACGTTTTGAAAGAGGAAAGCGATTTAAGCCTGTATTATCAGAACGTCTCGGTACAGGAGCTGGAAGTGTACGGACAGTTGGAGGATTGTTTTGTGGTTGAAACACCTGTGATTGAAGCTGGGAGCCGCAGAACGCTGGAGCTCCCAACGGTGCCGGAGCCGTACAGCATTTCCTTTGGCGGTGCGGATTATGATGTGCTGGTAAATATGGACGGAAAAATCACGGACACGATCGCGGATACGCAGGTTGAGCTTGGATTTATTCTGGAAAAAGACGGAGAAATGCAGGAACTACCGGGAATACAGACAAAGATTCCGGCATCGGAGAGGGTGGAAGTGGACAGAGAACGGGAGGAAGTACCGGAAGCCCTCTCGGCAGTGACCCTTCCAAAGGGCTTCACCGCGATGGAATGGAAGCCCGGTGGCGCGTCCACTGGAGCGGCCCACTCTGACTGGACAACCCGTTTCATCCGGGTCGTGTACCGGGACGAGGAGCTGGAGCGGACGGCACAGCTTTTTGCAACGGAGCTTTCCAGACAGTTGCTGCAGGACGTATCGGTTGAGAAGCTGGAGGATACAGAAAAACCAGCGGAAGGAGATATCGTCCTGAATTTTCGGAAGGCTGTCGGGGACGGGAAAGAATGGACACAGACGCTTGGGGACGAGGGGTATGAACTGAATTTGGAAGCAGAGAGTCCGGGCGTGATTTCGATTTCAGCGCGCACGAAGCGCGGGGTGCGCTGGGGGTGTGTGGCGCTTGGACAGCTTTGGGAGAAATCAGAAGGACAGCTTCCGGCCGGCGTGCTGCGGGACTATCCGGCGTGGTCGGTCCGGGGCTTTGGAATCGACGTAGGGCGCAGACCGGTTTCCCTCGAACTTCTGTACCGCATTGCAGAAGAGCTTTCAAAGCATCAGATGAACACGCTGCAGATTCATTTGAACGACAATCAGATCATTTCCCAGAGCGATTACGATGGGACAAAAGAGGGCGCGCGACAGTTGTATGCGGGGTTTCGGCTGGAATCGGATGTGAGAAATAAAGCGGGACAGTCGATTACATCGCGGGATCTGTATTATTCCAAAGAAGAATTTGCACAGTTTATCGAGGACGCTGCGGTGATGGGCGTTGAGGTCGTGCCGGAAATCGACACGCCCGCCCACAGTCTGGCACTTACAAAAGTATTTCCGAAGCTTGGGCTTTCCGGTGATCCGGAGAGTGTCGATCAGCTGGATTTGTCCAACCCGGCAGCGCAGAAGCTGGCAGAGACGATTTGGTCGGAATACCTGACGGAGTCGGATGCTTTTTCCGGAACGGGGACGGTGCATATCGGCATGGACGAGTATTTTGGGAATCAGAAAGCCTTTGTGGATTATATGAAAGCGCTTTCGGACTATGTGGCGGAGGCAGCGCCGGAAAAGACGATCCGCATGTGGGGCAGCCTGTCGAAGACCGGACAGGATTATTCGGGGCTTTCCAGAAAAATTCAGCTGCAGGTATGGGATACGGACTGGACAGATCCGCAGGAAATGTATGATGCCGGATTTTCCATCATCAATTCGCTGAGCAGCAGTCTGTACCTGATTCCGGGCGGCGGCTATGACCGTCTGGATCTGGATTTTCTGGAAAAAAAGTGGCAGCCGAACGTTTTCGAAACGCAGGAGCGAACCTGGGAGCTTCCGCGGTGGTCGAGCCGGACACTGGGAGCCTGCTACATGCTGTGGAACGATTATGCATCGCAGGATGGAAATGAAATTACGGAGGACGGGCTGTTTGAGCGGTTCGCAGAGCCGCTGGACATCCTGGCACGGAAGTTGTGGAAATAAAGAAAAGGAGAGAAAGAAAATGGAAATCACATCAGCTGTTGTATACAAACCGCAGCTTCAGACTGCTCTGGAAAAAAAGACTGCGGACGTATTTTGCAAAAATTTAAAAAAACGAAGCGGTGTTTCTTTACTGCAGTCTAAAACGTCTGGAAAAATCAGCATAGAGTTTTATAAAGAGGACAGCTGCAGCGAGGAGGTCAAAGCGCTGTTTGACGGCATCACTGTGCCGGGCAAAGAGGGCTTCCGGATCCGGGTTATCGACAACCCGGACGGCAGCGGGCGCATCGTTGTGCTCGGAAAAGACGAGCGCGGTGAGTTTTACGGGATGGCGCGGCTTTTGAGAAAAGCAATTGTAAAAAAAGGCAGCATTGAAATTCCGGACGAGCTGGACAGCCTGAGCATGACGCCGCAGTATCCGCTGCGGGGACATCAGCTGGGCTATCGGGACAAAAACAATACCTACGGTGCATGGTCAAAAAAGGAATTCGAGGCATATATCGAAGATCTGGCGCTGTTCGGAGCAAACGCCATCGAGCTGCTTCCGCCGAAGACGGACGACCGTTTGTATTCCGCACTTTTCCCGGAAGATCCGATGGAGCTGATGTGCGAGGTTTCCAAAATCATTCATTCCTATGGCATGGACGTCTGGTTGTGGTATCCGAATGTCGGACGTGATTATCATGATTTTGGGTGCATCGACCGGGAGATGGAAGAACGCCGGAGGGTCTTTTCTGCAATTCCTTATCTGGATGCAATGCTGGTTCCGCTGGGGGATCCCGGTTCCCTCTGGCCGACGGATGCGATGCGTCTGACAGAGCATTTTGTGGAAATTCTGCACGAATATCATCCGGAGGCGGGCGTGTGGGTTGCACCGCAGCATTTTCAGCCGGAGCCTGGCTGGTACGATACTTTTTATGAAGAAATCGCAAAGGAGCCGGACTGGATTACCGGCGTGTGCTTTGCGCCCTGGGAGCAGGACAGCATCGAAGAGCTGTATGAGAAGCTTCCCGAAAAATATCGTGAAAACATTCGGAACTATCCGGATATTTCCCACAATTCGAACTGTCAGTTCCCGGTGGAAAACTGGGATATGGCGTTTGCACTGACGAGCGGACGGGAGGGCTACAATGCGCGTCCGGAAAAAATGAAAGCGATTCACAATATGTTAGAGCCGTATACCATCGGTTCGATCACCTATTCCGAGGGTATCCATGACGACGTCAACAAGATCCTCTGGGCGGATCAGGATTTTGACAGCTCGGTGGCGGCAGAGGAAACGATGGCGGATTATGCAAACCTGTTTATTGATTCGGAAACCTCTGAGCAGGTTGCGGATTTTTTGATGGACGTGGAGCATAACTGGGATGGCCCGGTTCTGGAAAACGACGGAATCGATGCACTGTATGAATCCTTTACAGCATTCGATAAAACTGTATCGAAACAGGTGAAAAACAATTACCGCTATCAGATGTTAAAGCTGCGGATTCTGACGGATTACTGGACGAAACAGAAATATGCGAAGGATCAGGAGCTGGAGCAGCAGGCGCGTGCGGTGCTCGACCTGGCGGATATTACCGGAAGCGAAGCAGTTATCCGGGAGGCGCGGACGATCCTTAATCTTTCCAGGGACGTTCCGGCGGCGGAGGATGTGCTGTTTGAAATGCTGAAGCTGGCAGACAGCCTGCGGAATCTGTGCGGTATTCAGCTGACCGAAAACCATCACGGCGGGCAGTGCTGGATTCGCGGCGCGTACCTGCAGACGAGAAGCATGCCGTTAAACGATTATCAGTATTTGATGCAGAGCTTTAAGCGGATTGAAAAGATGCAGAACGAAAAGAACAGATGCGCAGCACTGCATCAGCTGAACCTGCGTCAGGATCCCGGCGACGGAAACCAGTTCTGCGCGCCTGGCACTTACGAGGGCTTTTCACATGTTTCTGTATGGCACAGCTGGGAGGAAGATCCCGGATATTTAAAAACTCCGTTCATCGATCACAGCGTGTATACAATGGTCGGCCTGCTGCATGAGATCGACGGCTGGTACCACGAGTTCCCGATGCCGCTGACCTGGGCGCTGAATGTGACGGTGCAGTATGGAACACCGCTGGAAATGACGTTTACCGGACTTGATCCGGAAGCTTCTTATGGGATGAAGGTATTTTATCCGAATTCGTTTTTCCGGGCATTTGTGGGACAGACCGCGCTGAAGGATGAAACGCTGGTCAATATCCGTGCCGGAAAAGTCCTGCTGGCAGATCGGATTGCGCAGAATCCGAACGGAAAATCTGTCCGCCGGGAGATCGAGGCTGGAAGAGAGCCGTTCTGGGAATACGACCTGCCGAAGGAATCCTATCAGGACGGCACGCTGAAAGTCCGTTGGGAGGTTTACGATACCTTAAAGGCGCTGGCAGTCAGCGAAGTATGGATTATGAAAAAAGAATAGACAATAGAATGCACGCTCTGCGAGCATTCTATTGTCATGAACTGCAAAAAAAACCGGTCTTTTATGACCGGTTTTTTATTTCATAGGAAAATGCGTCCTATGAAATAAAAACGCTCCGCG
>ERZ780208.969-NODE-969-length-25355-cov-7.232569_pt1 | contig 25355 bp, 23 predicted proteins | sample MGYA00511167_ERZ780208 | MGnify/ENA primary metagenome ERZ780208 (study PRJEB29588, sample SAMEA2159202) | human gut metagenome | biome: human gut; feature: human-associated habitat; material: faeces | place: Denmark | collected 2008/2010 ...
ATTAAATAAATATTTATATCATTCTTTTCATTTCCCATTTATCCTTCCCCTAAAACACCTTTTTTAACAACCATATCAAAAATAATATAAATAGCGGTACAGCAATCCAACCCGCAATAGAAGCTAATATCGAGGCTCCAACAGCTATTATTGTCTTAAAAATTCCAAAAATTAAAAAGAATATTGCCAACAACGACTCCGCCACAATCGCAAAAAAGCCCAACAAAAATGATAAAACAAAAAATAATATAACAATGCCTAAAATAATAACAACTATTTTAAACAAAAAATTCACCACATTTCAAAAATTTAGTATTTTATTATCTTATCCATATTTAAAATTCTATTTACTTCAATTATTTTTTGAATCCAATTTTTATCAGGATCGTTAAGTATAGCTTTTATTCTCATCTTTTTAAATTTGTCCATTATTTTTCTTTCTTTAGAACTTGGACGTCTAAAATTTTTCATAATTCACTCCACCATTTCTACCATATCCCCTTGGCTTCTTAACCACATATCAATACCCTTACCAAATACTTCGGCCGAAATTAAATAGCCATTTTCATTCTGCTGTTCTATTTTTGCCGTTGGTAATCTATCTAAAACAGCTTCTACAGAAGGGCCTTTGTACCAGAACTTTATTTTTTGCAGTTTGCCGCCGTACATAAACTGTACTCGTTTGCGGAATTCCCCTTCTTCAAACCGATTTTGATACGGTACATTAAAATGCCTATCTGTTACAGCATATTCTTTTATACGGTCTATCCTGTAAATAGTTGGAAACGGGTCATTTTCCACCTCAAATTTTATTTTTTCAAGCTGGTTTTCCTTATCTATAAACCCTACAAGGTAAAAATAAAATTCGGAGAACATTATGCCTACAGGCTTGAGTACACGACTTACATCATCACCACTCTGGCGCATGTAGGTTATTTTAATTTCTTTATGTGCTCTTATTGCCGCAGATAAATTCCACATTTTTTCAAGAATTTCTTTTTTGTGCCGTGGTTCTACGTAATGATATTTTTCATTAGCAATCAAATCCGTTACTTGCCGTCTGTTATCCGGAGGCACGCAGCAGCTTATAAGTTTTTCCAGAATCGGGAATAATTCAACCTTGGTCAGCGAGCGGCTTTCAAGCAAAACTTTCAGCACGGCAAAAGTTTCTTCGTTGGTCAGTAAATTACGCAGCGACGGCACAAGGCGGTAGGCATTAAGCTTCCTGTCGTAGATAAGTTCTTGTACTACGCCGGTAGTTTCGCTTCTGTCAGCAAAAAAAGACCGCAAATCCTCTATGTCACGCTGTATTGAACGCAGCGAGCAGTTATATTTTACTGCTTCGCGTGCCTTATACAATGGCTTGCCTTCAGCAAGCTGCGCATACATAGCAAGCAGACGGTCTTTAGCTATTTTTAAGTCTTTTTGTTCCGTAGTCATAATAATTACCTTCCGCAGACAGTTTTATATATTATATATTACAAAACTATCTGGCCAGCATTGTGGCTATGTGTAATTTATTTTAATCAAAAACTGCTTTAATTTTAAAGCAGAAGTGCAGATTTTATATAATTCTATAAATTACAGCAAATTACCTTCTTTAAACATAATTAAATGTTTTCGCTGCTGCTTAAAAGTAAATTTACATCTATATCAAGCCCTACGGCAATCGAAAGCAGCGTTTCGAGTGAATAGCTTTTACCATTATTGCCGCGTTCTATCTGACCTAAATATGTTGTACTGATACCGATTTTACCTGCAAGCTGCCCCTGAGTATAGCCGCGCATTTTTCTGTAATATGCAATTTTTAAACCTATCATTTTATATCGCATTGCAAACACGGCTATCCTCACACTCCCTATATTTTATTTTCTCATATTTTTAATTTTTTATTTTGCACTTATAGGCTGTATTTTTAGGTATATAGTTTGTGTTGGAGTTTTGTTAAGTTAAACAAAAGGCAGCCTGCTGTGAAGCTGCCTATAAATGAAGTTATTCAGTTTTTCCAGTCCGGCGCTTCACGTACGTTTACTTTGTAAAGTTTGCCATCATCAAAGCCAAAGCTGTATATCTGCCCGTTGGGCATTAAGTAATTAAGCCAGTCCGCCTCTGTCGAAAGTTGGTAGTAAGGCTGCATTTTTTGTGCAACCTGGTTTTGGCTGTCGCCGATTTTTATGCCATTGCTAAAACTGCCTGCAAAACTTTCAATTACGCTTACGCTATCCTGCACCTGGTAATTAAAATACGGCATAAAATCAACCACTACGCCGTTGGCAAACACGTTGCTAATATGTATTGTGCCCTTGCCTTTTTGTAATTGAAGCGGTGCTTTGTTGTAAAATTCATCTTCGGTAGAATTAAAGTTTAAGCCGTCAAAATTAAGGTTGGGCGTTGCGTTTTTATAGTGCTTTTTGATGATACCGAGATTCTCGTGCATTGTTTTTAAATCCTGCTGCACCCGGTCTAACGGTTTGTATACATCTTTCAGCGCGTTATTTTTCCACAGCAATTCTTTAAATTGCGGGTGTATCAGCAAATATTCCGGCACGTCCTGCTCTCTGCCGTTTTTCCAGGTAAGCGTGGTTGTGCCTATTTGCAGCACGTCGCCGTTGTAGGCATATCCGGGCAGCTCGCTGCCATCGGCGCCATTGGGCAGATATAAAACGCCAAGGCAGTTTCTAAAGTTAGGAAAGGTTTCAAAAAATAGCCGCTGCGTTCCGTAAAGCACGTAGCCGCCGTCGAGGGGCTGATCGACCCAGGCGTAAATATTCCTAACTTCGCGCGGGTTTAAATTATCGGCGTTAATGCCTTTGTTGGCAGGCAGGTAATTTTCAATATCGGCTTTGGTTTCATTAACCATTTTTTCTAAGGTTGACTGCACGTAGGCATATTTTACCAGCGCGATAAACGGCGACATATATTCATCTCTGCCGCCTGCTTCGATATGCAGATTGGCGTTTTTATCGTTGTTTACGGCTTCATACAGCGTTTGTAAAAATTGCCTGTTATCGTTGCCGTCCACTTCTTTTAAAGTAATTTCAAAAGCAGCGTCGGCAATATTGTAGGCAATCTGCGGCTTATCAGCATCCGGCGCGCTGCGGTAAAGTTCAAAAACCGGCGCCATGTTACCTGTTTTAATGGCTTCGGCAACTATTTTTTCGGTATCGTCGTGCATAAACCAATAAACTGCTCCGCCTATTGCCGCCACAATCACGGCAACTACTGCTATTAAAGAAATTGGCGATGTTTTTGGCGTTTTATCTTCCGGCTCGGCATTGCCGTTATCAGCGCTATCGCCGCTGGGCAGGCTGTTTTGATTTGCGTCAACCTGTGCCGCCCATTCGCCAAATTCATAACGGCAGTGCGGGCAAAACTTGCTGCCGTAATCTACTAATCCGCCGCAGCTTGGGCAGATGTATTTTTGTTCGTCCATGTTTTAACACCCCATTATCAATATTTGCCTGCAAGCGGGTCCGGTCCGTATTTATTGGGGCCGGTTGTACCTTTGGCAAACACTAATTTAAATGCAGGTATAATTAAAAGTGTTGCAAAAATGTATAAGCCCGATTTATCAAGGTCGTGGCATCTTCTGATATTAATAGTAAGGCTTGAATAAAACATCACTGTACAAATAATTAAACACAAAACTACTGTTATTAAATAACCCGTCAAATCTCCATCAAGCATTGAGTTGGCACCTATAATTCCCAGCATAAATGAAATTACCGAAGCAACTACACCTAAAGATAAATTTCTTAAAATAGCAGCTTTTCTGTTTAATCTGCCTTTGGTAGAAAAGTATTTTTCAAAAAATGATTCTTCTTTTACAACAGCAGCATTATTATTTACCGGAGGAACAGAATAAACATTTCCCCAGTTACTAAACGCATTGCCGCAGTGCGGGCAAAACCTTGTTCCATAGTCAATTAACCCGTTACAGTTTGGGCATACATATTTTTGTTCAGCCATAATCAACAACTCCTTTTATTATAAAATTATTTACCGCCGGATAAAAAAGTTTTAAAAGCAAATACAATTATTGCTAATGGTATTGTAAACATACCTAAAAAAGCAGCTAAAACAATTTCCCTAATGATATAATAGCCTGTATTAAAATAAATTACCCCAACTTGTCCAAGCAGAGTTCGCCTTAAATACTGATTGGCATTATACCCCAGTAAAATATACAAAATTATTAACAAACCATCCATCTTAACATTCCTCCTATAATAAAATTTTATATTATGTGTTTAAAACTATTGCCTAACTTTACACAACACTATCACTAATCAATGCCGCTGCGTCAATTTCCAACTTTTCTGCAATCAGTAAAAGCACCTGCAAGCTTGGCATTTGCTTTCCGCATTCAATTTTGCTTAAATACTGTGAGGTTATGCCTACTTTTCCTGCAAGTTCTGTTTGCCCAATCTTTTTAAGCTGCCTGTAAAATTTTATTTTGGCACCGATTTTAATGTACCGCTCGCGTTCATCGCCCATTTAATCACCAACCTGTCGCTATATAAATAATTATGACATTTATATAAAAATGCTTCTTGCACTTATGGTTTTAAATTTAGCTTTAATAGTTTATGCAAAGGCGCCTGCAATTTTATTTTTAGTACTTTACAGTTCTTATTTTAAACTAAATTAAATTTTAATCGGTGTCCCATCAGGACACAAAAATAGCGCAGACCGTAAATCTGCGCTAAAAATTTTAGTTTATTTTTATATTGTAGTTCTTCGTTATAGGTGTTATATTATCGCCGCTTACTGTAACTTCAGCTACCGGCTCACTGCCGGTTTGATAATAATTAGCTATTGCGCCTGTCAGCGGAAACTCAAAATAATCTCCGGCAGGTATCGTGCCTGTCAGCAAAATTCTTACCTCATCGGCATAGCCTGCAGCATTTTTTGTAAGCCGCCAGTTAAGCGTTCTGCCTCCCCACGCTTTTGCTGTAAAATTATTTCCGGCTGCACAAATACCGGTAAACTTTATTTTCACTGTCGGGTTTTCCATTGCCTGGCCGCTGTTATTTTGCACTGTAAAAACAGGATATTTTTCTGGCTGTAATAACGTTAGCCCTTGCTGCACGCCTTGTTTGCGTGCCGTTTCGTTAAGCGGATTTTTATTTACCACAAACACTAAATTATTGGCGTTCAGCGTTATGCTGTTTGCTGCTGCGCTTTGACTTTGTTCTTGTGGCAAAGCAGTTTTCGTTTTTTGCTCCGGCTGCTCAATCTCTGTTTTTTGTTCGCTTGGTTTTTCCTGCAGCGCATCTTCAGGTTGTACTTTTTCTTCAGCCTTTTGTTTTGCGCCGGGCGATATAACTTCTTCTTGCACATGCCGGTTAAACAAAAAATATACTCCGCTGCACGCAATAATCACTGCTAAAATTATGAAAATAAATTTCTTTTTGCCACTATTATTTTTAAGCAGCAGCTTTTTTAATTCTGCGGCAGAAGCTATGCGTTTTTGCGGGTCGAAGGCAGTACAGCCTGCAATTATTTTGCAAAGCTTTGCATTATGAGAACTTCCGCAAAGAAATTCCATAGTTTTTCCCAAAGCATAAATATCACTGCGCGCGTCCGTAGTTGTAAAACCATATTGTTCCGGCGGAGCAAAACCAGGCGTACCTAAAATAACAGTATCATGTTCTTTAGTGCTGCCTTCAGCTTTTGCAGCCCCGAAATCAATCAGCCAAACACTGCTACCCTGCACAATTATGTTGCCAGGTTTAATATCGCGGTGCAATATGCAATGTCCGTGAAGTACAATCAGCGCCTCGCAAATTTGCAAAGCAATATTACGAACCTGCTCTGCTGTAAATTTTTTGCCTTGTTCAAGCTCTGCCGCTAAAGTTTCACCGCTGATAAATTCTTCTATTACATAAGTTTTGCCATATGCTTCCGCACAATAATAAATTTCAGGTATATGCGCGCATTTTATCTGCGCCAGCTTTTTATACGGTAAACCGGTACGTGCAATAATTTTGCGGATATAAACTGCACCCATAGTATCTGCCACAAGTTCTGTCCGGCCATTTGCATTTTCTTTCAATACCGATATTCTTTTAAAATTAGTTTCAATAAATTCAGCTGTAATACTCATTTTACTCCGACCATGAATTTGTTGTATAATATTATAGCATAGAATTTTTCAGAGGTGTATTATGGAAAAATCAACCGAAGATTTACAGTCTGAACTTACGCAGGCACAATCATATGATGAATTTTACAATAAAAATACATCCGAAATTAAGTTCCCGTCAGCTGTTGATTATTTAAATTATTTGCTTGATTTAAAGGGCATAACAAATAAAGCTGATTTTGTAAAAAAGACAAACCTTGAAAGAACTTACGTCTATCATATTTTAAACGGAAACAAAAATCCGGGGCGCGACAAACTTATTATTTTGGCACTTGCCGCTCAAGCCAATATTACCGAAACGCAAAACTTACTAAAATACGCCGGCGAACGGCCGCTTTATGTACGTGACAGACGCGACGGACTTATTTTTTACGCTATTGAACACGGCAAAAATTTAGATGCTGTAAACATTTTACTTGATGAAAACAATTTGGAAATATTGAAATGATAAAGAAAACGCATTCTCAAAGCCTTAGAACTTTAAGAATGCGTTTTTAATTTGTAAAAATATAATGTTAATTATTTAAAATTTTACAATAGATATTTACAATAAATTTAACAGTTTTTATTAATTGCCTTATAAAAACAATCCACCATCACTAATTCGGCAGCTTTTCATTTTCCGTTCTGTCACAACATCCTGCGGCGACAATTTGCCAAACAGCAACGGGCTTGTTTTATCATGCGCGGCACAATTTATTTTTACCATACCGGCATTATAATTGGCATAACAATACAGGCAGCCGCCGGGGCAGGTATTGTAAGCTCCTATATCTATGCTGGCAGCGCAGCAACACTCCGGCCGCTGATTTTTATCTTTGCCTGCTTTCAGTTTAACCCCGCCGATATTTTCTATTAATTCCTTATCTATACATGCCGATGTCTTAATACCAAGCTCCGTAAAATCTGCCATTTCGGCGCAGGTTTGCAGTTTTAACCCGTATTTGCCCGCAATTTGGGCAAGGCGTGCTGCAAAAGCGTAAATTTCTTCGCTGCTGTAATTAACGGCACTCAGTTTTTGTGCGTTGCGCTTTGTATTGCGGTACTCATCCATAAAGCTGATAACACAGCGTTCCGTGCTGCCGCTTAACTCTGCCGCCAACGCTTCAAAGCACTCTAAATGATATTCCGCGCTGTACCTGCTGCTGAAAAATATAGGGTCATACCGCCAGATAACACGCTGTCTGCCTGTTTTAGCAGCTAACTCTTTAAATGCAGGCAGCAAAACCTGTTTTTTATCGGGCAGGCCCGGTTCTATGTCTTTTCCGTAGCCGGTTAAAGTAAACTGAAAATAATACGGATACTCTGCCAGTTCATCAAGGCGCTTCATCAGCGACAGCGGATTTTTAGTCCAAAATACAAAAGCATCCACCACTTCCGGCGATAAAGCGACTTTACTTACACTATGCACATTCATGGGGTTGCGCACCAGCACATAACCGGCACGCAGACGGTTATAAAACCACTCTGCATAAAATGCCGGTATGTCTGTTCTGCGGCTTACGCTGATAATCATATTGCATTAAATGTGTTTAACCGAATTAAAAATTTCTTTATTCGCTTCAACGGCACTGCTGCCGCCAACAACGCAAATATAGTTGCCGCTTAATGTATCGCGCACAACCTGAGCAAGGCTGCGTAAATCATCATTGGTTAAATTAAGTATTTCATCGCGTGTTTTCTGGCGCATTTCCTGCGGCACACCTTTAATATGGGCAAGCGCCGTCTGCGAAAGGCGCATGGAATTTGTTAAAGGCACGTCTGCCGCGCTGATGGTACCAATAATATACTTGGTAAGCTCACGTTCAGGCAAATCAAGCTGTTCCAGCCAGCCCGGCAAACCGCGGTAGGCTTCCAGCGATTCAGCCAGTTTCGGGTCGCGGTAAGAGGCAAAATACATGCTGCCGTTGCGGTCAAATACGGCAGATGCGCCGTAAGCACCGCCCTGAATACGTATCTTGGTCCATAAATATTCATAGCGCAAAATCGTTTCCAAAACTTTCATTGAACCGGTAAATTTATGTCCCGCTTTGCGGAAATCGCCGCCGGATGCAACATACTGAACTTTACCCGACGTCATAATACCTTCGTTAAGCCCCGGTGCGGCAAGCGGTTTTACGGCACTGCCTGCTGCTTCAGACTGCGGCAGCAAAGCTGCAAATTCTTTTGCCATTGCCAAAACCTGCGCTTTGTCTTCTTCTTCGCAGCTGTAAGCAAGCAGATATTTGCTGTTTTCAAAAAATACGCCTAAAAGGCTGCTTAATTTTTGCAGGGTTTCACCGGCCCGTTCATCAAAATGCTCGGTTAAATCTTTTAAAAATTCATAATAGGAATAATAATCCTGTTCATTAACCCTTGCCGCCGGAGAATAATACGAATTTAAGCGCGCGCATGCCACGGTCTGCCCACGGCTGAAGAAGTTGCTGTCCCAGTCGCTTTTAACCTCCGCCAGCACTTCACGTAGGCGCTTAACGCTGTCAAAACGGCTTTCAAGCGCAATGGCACGCAGAATATCAAACATATGGGTTAAATTATGTACAAGCGCTTTGGCTGTAACCGTAAATTTAACGGTGTAGTCATTTACGCTTTCTGCCGCGGAATAAGCGTGTACCTGAAAGGTTACGCCGCCGGTATATTTAATTCCCAGCGTGGAAAGTTGCTGATAAGTATATTTACCGGCGTCAACCTTACCCAGCATATCACTCAGCAGGTAGCAATAAGGCAGCAGGCTGCCGTCAATGCCGCTCATATCAAAATACCAGTTTAAATAAGCTATTTTGTTTGTAAAGGCAGGCACATATAAAAATTCATTGCTGCCCTCTGTTGTAAGTTCGCCGTCAAGTTTTTCCGCTTCGCGGCGTATATCACTTCTTTCAAGCAGGGGAATGCTTGAAAGAGCCTCCTGGCTGTCGGGTGCAGCCTGGCGTTCATGCAAAATGCGGCAATGCTCAACGGCTTCTTCAATTTCTTTTTCGCTCATGCCGGCTTTTATCTGCTGCATTTTTACTGCAAGTTCTGCCTGCTCTGCTTCTTCCATGCCTTTTTTAGGCATCAGCGTCAGCAAAACCTTGTGGGTATTATCAAGCAGATAATTTTCAATTAACTGTTCATAATAATTTGTTTTTATGCCTTCGCGCAGCTCTGCCAGCAGTTTATTATAACGCAGTCCGTCTAAAGGGTCACCATCATAAAGCCAGGTATCCATAACGCCAATGCCGTAAATAAGCCCTTTAGGATAAGCGCCGAAATCTGCCTCGCGCAGTTTAAATTCCAGCATGTTAAGGCAGGCTTCCAAAAGTTCTTTATCAAGGCCCTCAATGGTAAGTTTTTGCAGGGTGCGGTAAACAATGCTGATAAATTCATCACGCTTGTCTTCTTCCGAACCGGAAACTTTAACCGCAAAAACGGGCTGGCGCAAACTGCCGGTATACTGCCCGTAAGCATCCGTGCAAATGCCGCTTTCCAGCAGAGCAAGGCGCAGAGGCGCACTGTTGCCCTCCAAAAGCACTGTTTCCAAAAGGCGCAGTGCCAGCGAAGTTTTAGCGTCGCGCGCATCGCCGCACACAATATCAAGTTCATGGTAGGTTTTAGCTGCCAGGTCTTCATCTGCCCCGGCAGGATAAAAGGCTTTTACCTCTTTTGTTTTGGCAAAAGGCTGCTGCAAAGGAATGGCTGAATTAACGCTGCCGCTTTTTTCAAAAGCCGATAAATACTCACCGTCAAGATATTCCAGCGTTTTTTCAATATCCATATCGCCGTACAGATAAATAAAGGCGTTCTCCGGGCTGTAATAAGTACGGTGGAAGTTTTCAAATGCTTCCTGAGTCAGCTGCGGTATTGCTGCCGGATAGCCGCCGGATTCATAGCGGTACGGGCTGTCCGGGAACAAAGCACGCATAACTTCATTTTCGGCAATGGCGTCCGCCGAAGAATATACGCCCTTCATTTCGTTGTAAACAACGCCGTTATACGCAAGCTCCCCTTCTTTACCGGCAATTTCGTAATGCCAGCCTTCCTGCATAAGCGTATAAGGATTTTCATAAATCAGCGGATAAAATACCGCGTCCAGATATACATCCATTAAGTTTTTAAAATCTTTATCATTGCGGCTGGCAACCGGATACATTGTTTTATCCGGATATGTCATTGCATTTAAAAACGTATTCATGGAACCTTTAACAAGTTCTACAAAAGGCTCTTTTAAATGATATTTTCGCGAACCGCACAGCGAAGAATGTTCCAGAATATGCGGCACGCCGGTATCATCATAAGGCGGCGTACGGAAACTGATGGAAAATACTTTGTTATCGTCGCTGTTGCCAAGATATAAAAGCCTTGCGCCGCTTTTTTCATGTTCCATTAAATATGCTTCGCTCTGTACTTCTTCAACGTATTCAGCATGCTTTACAAGAAAGCCGCTGTAAACTTTATTAACTTCAAGTTTCATAAATTTACCTCCAATTTGCAACACTATTTTTATTTTATCACATCTTTACAACGCAGACGAAAAATCTTAATGCCAACTTGCAAAAATTTTGCAAATTTTATATAATGGCATCATAACAAATCAATTTAATGTATTATTGATGTCATAAATAAAGGAGTTGTTATTATGGAACCGGCGCGTTTCAGCCTGCGCATTCACCCCGTTATAATGAAAAAAATGAAAGTAATTGCCGAAAACAACGGCCGCAGCGTCAACAAGGAAATTGAACAGATTTTAAAATGGGTTGTTGACGACTACGAAAACCAAAAAGGCAAAATTAAAATTGATGATTGAAACAAGCAGTTATATTGCACATATATTTAAAATTTAACCAATATATAAAAAGATATAAAAAAATAATTCCTAATCATCAACCTAAAAATTTTATGTAACAACTATATCAAAATCGTATTTACTTATGTAGAAGGTTGCTTGCTTTGCAACTAAAACTTTTTTACCAGCAGCCTCTTTTCAATGGCGCTTTATTTTTTATTTACTTTTCATATGAATCTATCAATTCTCTTAATACCAACTGGTCACTAATTTTATCTTCCTGCAATTGTTCCGCTATCTGCTTTTTATTACTTACTCATTTCTTCCTACCGTATCCACAAATATCCATTGTACCAAAATATTCTGTTCCAATATTTATATTTCAGATTTACACGTCTCTCAAATATTTCTAACTAACATTTCCCTTTCAAATACCAGATAAAATCTGATACGGAGTATTTGGGCGGTATACTAACTAACATATGAATATGAGCTTGGCATGCACTTGCTTCTATTATTGTCACTACTTTCCTATCACATAATTTCCTTAAAATTTTCCTATATCTTCTTTGATTTTACCATAGATGAGCATTCTCCTATATTTCGGTGCAAATACTATATAAAAGTTGTATCTCCATGTAATATATGATAATGTATTAATATCAGAATAACAAACCCTCCTTTGATTTTTACACAACTATGAAGCTGTATAAAAATCAAAGGAGGGTTCTTCTATCTAAACGCTAAAATTAAAAAATTTAAATCATAACGCCTACGTAATAATGTAAGAAATTTCATTTAATACCAGTAAAAGACGACAAACAAAACTTACAATACTGCCATACTAATATACATTTTCTTTCAAACTAAATATAAAGTTATGAAAAGCAACATCGATGACCTTGAAACAAGCCTGTATAATTGATTAATTGCCGTATTAACCAAGACTTTATCAGATAAAAATTTTTTAATCATAACCAGCATTTTGTTTATCACATAGCCTTATCATTTATTATCTCTCTTATTCCATCTTCAAAACTAACTTTAGGCTGCCAACCTGTATTTAATAACTTAGTAATATCAGGATTTATGCCATATTTACCGCTATCATTATGTGATATTACGCCAAAGTTTAATTTACTTTTACTATCTGCAATATCTTTCATTTCAAGCAAAAAATTTTTTAATTTCCTGGTATCATTACTTGCAAAATTATATGCTCCTGATTCTACTTGTTCGTTTTCTAACAAAATTTTCATTCCGGCAACTGCATCTTTGATATTTAAAAAATTCCATTTTTGTGTGCAGTCTGTTAAATCACAAGGTTCATTTTTTAGCATCTTATCAAGCATACTCATTATTAGTGTGCCTTCATAATCACCTGTACCATATAAACTGAAAAATCTTGGTTCAACAAATTTAATATTATTATTTTTACAAAATTCCATACCATATTCATAAAACTTCAACTTACTTTTTCCGTAAGCAGTTACGGGTTTTGGCACTGTATTTTCGGTAATAATATCATTTTGCAAACCATATTCAGCCTGCGAACCGGCACTCATAAAAATTTTAGCATTTAATTTTACTGCACTATGTAAAACATCAATAGAATATTTAAAATTCTGTTCTTGTAAATCAAAATTATTTCTGCCGCTTCCACGTGTACCCCCCCAAGACAAATGTGTTATTGCATATATTGGTTCTTTTATAAGAGAAGGCAATTTATAGTAGTCTTTCATTTCTAATTCAAGAATTAATAAATTTTTGCTTTCAGGTAATAGTGAAATCTTTTCACTGTTTGAACGTACAATAGCAATAACTTTGTATTCTTTTAATATTTCTTTTATTAAATTTATTCCGATAAAACTTGTCGCGCCTGTAACTAAAATTGTTTTCATCTTTTATTCAGCTTAAATCTTCTCCATCAGCTCGTTAAATAATTTTCTATCCATTTCTGGTTCTTGGTCATTTATAGGTTTATTTATTGCTAATTTAGGAAATACATAAGTCGTATCAGATAGAGTAATATCTATCAAAACACTTTTATTATCATTTATAATGCTTTTTAGTTTTTCCAAATCATTTTGAGTTTTAACCCTTACTGCCCTAATTCCATATGCTTCAACGATTTTTGTAAAATCAGGCACACTGTATCCTTTATTAATTTTTGTTTGTGTAAAGTTAGAATTAAAGTACATTTCCTGAAAATGTCTTATCATTCCTAACGATTGATTATTAAACAAAACTATCTTTATTGGTAGGTTATTTTCTTTAATAAACTGCAATTCTTGGATATTCATTTGCAATCCACCATCTCCACAAAAGCAAATAACATTTTTATGCGAAGCATAATAAGCTCCTATTGCGGCTGGTAAAGAATACCCCATTGCACCATGCCCACCGGAAAAAAGTACTTTCTGGTTTCTCTTTGTTTTTAAAGATTGTGCAACCCAAACCTGATTTTGCCCTACATCTGTTGTTATAACTGTATTTTCATCAAATAAATCACTTATTTTTTCAACAATAATATTTCCTGGTTCCTTATCATATTGAGATAACTTTTCTTTAAGAAGCTTACAATATTTTCTCCACTCATCATGCTCTATTAATTTTAAGTTGTTTTTATACCTGTTTAAATGTTTAATTATCTCATTCACATCTACCTTAAAAGAAACATCATCTTCATGAACTTTATACATTAATTCATTCTCATCAATGTCAATTCTGATTATTTCAGCTTTTGGAGCAAAAGTATCTCTGCTTACAGAAACTTGTCTGCAATCCATTCTTGCCCCCAAAGATATAATTAAATCACTTTTCATCACAGCAAAATTTGCAGTTCTATTGCCATACGCGCCAATAAAGCCCATATTATACTTATAATCTTTAGTAAAATTATCTATTGCTATCATACTGGTAGTAATTGGCAATTCACTCTTTTTCACAAATTCTTGCAAAAAAGCTTTTGTCTTTATATCTTTTGAAATTCCATTTCCTAAAATAAAAACAGGTTTTCTGCTATTTTTTATTTTTCTTACTATAAAATTAACAATTTCTTCGTAATCAATAGCTTTTTCTTCAGGTAAATCAAATTTTTTACATTTATCTAAATTTATTTCCGTCCGCTGGATATTCATCGGAATATCCAATAATACAGGGCCTTTTCTTCCCGTCATAGCCAGATAATAGGCTTTTTCTAATTCATAAACAATATTTTCTGCATTATTTATATTTACAGCATATTTAACTATCGGCTTACATACAGAAACTATATCTGTTTCCTGAAATCCTTTTTGGCGTATTTTTAAATTTTCTTTGGCTTCATAAGTATTTACCTGCCCGGTAATAAAAATAGTTGGTATTGAGTCAAAAAAAGCGTTAGCAATACCAGTAATTAAATTAGTTGCTCCAGGTCCACTTGTTGCAAAAGCAACTCCCGGAATACCTTTAACCTGCGCATATCCGCAAACAGCGAAAGCCGATGCTTGTTCATGATAATTGGTATGTGTATTTATTTTATCCTTATTTTTAGACAAACTATCCAATAAATAAGTAACCATTCCTCCGGGATATCCAAACACATCTGTTATTCCCTTTGTTATGAAAAAATCAACAATATAATCACATACCAACATTTTTATCACCTATCTTACAGCCTCTTTAATCACTTTAGCCATATAGTCTATTTTTTCATCTGTCATACCTGGGTAAACTCCTACCCAGAATGTATCCCGCATAATTCTGTCCGTATTTTCCAAACTACCTATTACACGGTATCCTTTACCTGTTTTTCTCATTTCGTCAAAGCAAGGGTGTTTAATTAAATTCCCGGCAAACAAGTTACGAGTCTGCACACCGTGTTCTTCCAAATATTTTACAACCTTAACCCTATCCACGCCTTCGCGGCAGGTTAACAAAAAGCCAAACCAACTCGGCTTAGAATTTTGGCAGGCTTCCGGTAAAATAAATTTATCCTGCAAATCTATTAATGCTTTATATAATCTTTCAAAGTTATGCCTTCTTCTTTCAGTAAAAGAAGGTACTTTTTTTATTTGTGCTACGCCTACTGCGGCCTGCATATCCGTTACTTTAAGGTTATAGCCAAAATGAGAGTATACGTACTTATGGTCATAACCAAGTGGTAGTTCGCCATACTGCCTGTCAAAACGATGCCCGCATAAATTATCTACGCCGGAAGGGCACATGCAATCCCTGCCCCAATCACGGAAGGAACGGATTATTTTGTGCAACAGAGGATTGTTTGTATATACTGCGCCGCCTTCACCCATAGTCATATGGTGGGGCGGATAAAAGCTCGATGTACCTATATCACCTATTGTGCCTGTAAATTTTCCTTCGCCGTCAATAATATATTTAGAACCAAGCGCATCGCAATTATCTTCGATAAGCCACAGGTTATGTTTATCACAAAATTCTTTCACTGCTTTTAAATCAAACGGGTTGCCTAATGTATGGGCAATTATTACTGCTTTTGTTTTTTCTGTAAGTGCTTCTTCTAATTTGGTAACATCGATGTTATATTGTGGTATAGTTACATCTACAAATACCGGTACGGCACCATATTGAATTAACGGCGCAACTGTTGTCGGGAACCCTGCAGCAACCGTTATAACTTCATCTCCGCGGTTAACTTTACGTTCCTTTAAAAGCGGCGAGGTTAATGCCATAAACGCACACAAATTAGCAGATGAACCGGAATTTACAAGCGAACAGAATTTTACATTCAACAGTTCTGCAAATCTCTTTTCAAATTCAGTTGTGTATCTGCCAGCTGTAAGCCAGAATTCTAATGCGCTGTCTACAAGATTTACCATTTCTTCACTGTCATAAACGCGGGAAGCATAAGGAATCCTGTCACCTTCGACAAAAGACTTTTGTTTATTATGGTATGTTTCGCAATATTCTTTTACCAACTCTAAAATATGTTTTTTCATATCCTGCTCATTTGTAAATTCCATTAGTTTTTATCCTCCGCTAAAAACTCTTTTATCTGTTCATCCATAATTTCATTTATTATTTGAGGCTCTTTTTGCCATACTTTTGCCCATTCTACTGTTTTTTCCACGGCTTTATCTATGTGCCAGCGTGGCTGCCAGTTAAATGTTGCTTTTAATTTGGAACAATCTAATTTCAAAAAGTTAGCTTCATGCGGGGTATCTATTGCCATACTTTGCCATGTCTGTCCGTTACCCCATGCCTTGCAAAAAATATCCACAAGCTGCCCTGTTGTTACGCAGTCACATTCATCAGGACCTACGTTATAGTAACCGGCATATTGGGTATCTTCATATTGCCTTTTTGCAATCATTAAATATGCAAACAAAGGTTCCAGTACATGCTGATACGGACGGGTTGAGTATGGGTTGCGTACTGTTATTATTTTATTTTGGTATGCCGCCCTTATGCAGTCGGGTATAATCCTGTCAGCAGCAAAATCGCCGCCGCCAATAACATTGCCTGCCCTTGCTGTTGATATGGCAGCACTGCCATCAGCAAAAAAGCTGTTTTTATAGCTGTGCGTTACCAGTTCGCTGCAGCTTTTACTGTTGGAATATGGGTCAAAACCGTCTAAAGCTTCGTCTTCGCGGTAGCCCCAAACCCATTCGTTGTTTTTATATACTTTATCGGTAGTAACGTTTAAAAAGGATTTTACACAACTGCTGTTACGGATACATTCTAAAATATTTACCGTGCCCATAACATTGGTTGAATACGTTGTTACAGGGTCTTTGTAGCTTTCAAGCACTATAGGCTGCGCGGCTAAATGGATTACTATTTCCGGCTGCGCTTTATCAAAAGCTTGTTTTAAATTTTTATAATCGCGTATATCGCCGTAAACTGAAGTTATTTTCTGCTCAAGCCCAATAGCCTGCAAGATTTTTTTGCCTTCTTCAGTTGGTGCATCCAGCGCATAGCCTGTAATTTCTGCCCCAAAGTGTAAAAGTATTTTGCAAAGCCACATACCTTTAAATCCGGTATGCCCGGTTATAAATACTTTTTTATTTTTGTAAAATGCCGCTAAGTTTTGCAATTTTACCATACCTTCCACGGCGCATTACCGCTGTTCCATAATTTTTCAAGTTCGTCTTTTTCACGCTTGGTATCCATGCACTGCCAAAAGCCTTTGTGCAGATAGCTCATAAGCTGTCCTTCTGCTGCAAGGCTTTCCAAAGGTTTGCGTTCAAAAATGCAGCCGTCACCGTCAAGATAGTTAAAAATTTCTGGCTCTAATACCATATATCCGGCGTTAATAGGTGCACTGTCCATAGCAGATTTCTCACGGAATGAGTGCACTGCATTATCTCCGCCAATGTTTAATACTCCTTTGGATTGTTCTAATAACACTGCCGTTAAAGTTGCTATTTTGCCATGGGATTTATGGTAATCTACAAGCGCTTTAATGTTTACATCGCAAACACCGTCACCGTAGGTCATCATAAAGGTTTCGTTTCCTACATATTCCTGCACACGTTTAATACGCCCACCAGTCATTGTATTAAGACCTGTATCTACAACTGTAACTTTCCAAGGCTCGGAATGCTCTTTATGGATTATCATTTTATTGTGCTCAGTAAAATCAAAGGTTATATCACTGGTATGCAAAAAATAATCTGCAAACCATTCTTTTATCATATGCTGTTTATATCCGGCACAAATGATGAAATCATTAAAGCCATAATGGGAATATTCTTTCATGATATGCCACAATATAGGCATACCTCCAATTTCTATCATAGGTTTTGGCTTATACTGGCTTTCTTCGGATATCCGCGTACCTAATCCGCCTGCTAAGATTACTGTTTTCATTGTTAAACTCCTACATTTTTTCTAATTTTATTCTATTAAACTGTCCTTTTAATACATTTCTATATTTTACATAAACTATTATCTTTCTTATAAATTCAGGTAATTCAAATAAAAGAATTGTTTTATAAATATATTTTTTCATTTTCAATTTAAATTTTACTCCATCTGTACTTAAATTATCTGAAATATATTTTGCGTAATTATAATCACCACATAGATAGGCTTTAACTATATTTGATAATTTACTTTTTGTAGCCAAGGTTAGATAACTTTTTATGATTTTTTTATCATTAAAGCTCGTATCTTTTATATTTTGATCAAATACATTAAACATGCCGTCTTCTATTGTATTTTTGTATATCATTAATTTCCTAAAGGATGTTGAATGAATACTAAGTCTATATTTCATTAGATTCTCATAAACAAACCCCACTTTATGATTTCTTAAAATTCTTAGCCATACATCAACATCAAAGGCTGCTCCAAAATTTTCTTGCCGCTTATGTTTCATAATTTCATTTTTATATATTTCTGTTTTTACCATTGCACTTGGTGTTAAAAAACACATACCATATTTCAGCACCAACGGGAAAAGTTCTTGAAAATCATATATACATTTTTGGGTTATCTTATTTGTTGGTAAAAACTCAGATATTTTTTCCCCATTCTCATTTATTATATCTGCACATGTAAATACCGCTCCAATTTCATCATGTTTAGACAATAAATCTATTTCTTTTTCAATGATATTAGGCTGATAAACATCATCTGAATGAAAAATACAAGTATATTCTCCTTCAGCATGAGTTATGCACCTATCAAAATTTTCATCAATGGAAACTGTATGATTATATTGAAACAATTTTATATTAACATTTTTTTCAGCGAACTTTTTTACTATATCAGAAGTACTATCTTGTGAATTATTATCTATAACGTATATTACAATATTTTTATATGTCTGATTTATAAGTGAATTTAAAGTTTCTGCTATTGTATCTTCCGCATTAAAGGCTGGTATACATATACACACTTTGGGTAATAAATCACGACTTATCATTTGAACTTATCCTCCACATTTCGAATAGATAATTGATATTTTTTAATTTATAACAATATTTATTGTAATTTGTATAAAAAGCATTAATTGCATTCTATTATTATTATTTAAAATATTCCAAAAAGAAAAATCACAATAATACATTATAATTTTATCACTTCATTATCCGCCTCGCAAGACATTTCAGTAAAAGGAGAACTTTTTCTAGTTTTGTAAAAACATTCCCTATCGATTGGTAATATAGCAATGTAAACTATAATAGTAAACTGTACCTTATACCATGCTTGTCACTGAATTTTTTACTTTATTGCTATAAAAAGCAAAATATTATAAATGCTTTTTACTTTTAAATAAAACTAATAATTTTATGTAGCATCATTAATACAATTAATAACTTTTTTATCTTGTTTTTAAGTTAAAAAATAACGTCATCACAAACCTGATGACATTATTTAACATATTTATGAAAACTTTAATCCATTTTTAAAATTGCCATAAAGGCTTCCTGCGGCAGTTCCACGCTGCCAACCTGTTTCATGCGTTTTTTGCCTTCTTTTTGTTTTTCCAAAAGTTTGCGTTTACGGCTTATATCGCCGCCATAGCATTTTGCCAAAACATCCTTGCGCAAAGCACGCACGTTTTCGCGGGCAATAATTTTGTTGCCGATAGCAGCCTGCACAGGTATTTCAAACATCTGGCGCGGAATTAAGCTGCGCAGTTTTTCAACAAGCTGCCTGCCGCGCACCGTGGCTTTTTCGCGGTGTACAATAGCGCTCAAGGCGTCAACCGGGTCACCGTTCAGCAAAATATCCACTTTAACCAAATCGCTCATCCTGTAACCGGCAAGTTCATAATCAAGCGAAGCATATCCGCGTGTTGCCGATTTCAAGCGGTCAAAATAATCAAAAATAATTTCACTCAGCGGCAGTGCATAATGAATCATAACTCGTGTTTCGTCAAGATATGTCATATTTTCGTATTCGCCGCGTTTTTCCTGCGAAAGCTCCATAACAGCGCCTACATAATCTTTCGGCACAATAATGGTAGCATTTACATAAGGTTCTTCAACATGGTCTATAACCGTCGGGTCGGGGAAGTTAGACGGGTTGTCAACCAGCTCCACATCGCCGTTGGTACGAAACACTTCATAAATTACGTTAGGCGCAGTAGTAATAAGCGCTAAATTATATTCGCGCTCCAAACGTTCTTTAATAACATCCATATGCAAAAGGCCCAAAAAGCCGCAGCGGAAGCCAAAGCCCAAAGCAACGGAAGTTTCCGGCTCAAACACCAGCGAAGCATCGTTAAGCTGTAATTTTTCCAGCGCGTCGCGCAGATTGTCGTAATCGGAATTTTCTACCGGATAGAGGCCGCAGTAAACCATCGGCGTGGCCTTGCGGTAACCGGGCAGAGCTTCATCTGCGGGATTGTTGGCGTCGGTAATGGTATCGCCAACGCGCGCGTCCTTAACGTTTTTAATGGCGGCTGCCAAAAAGCCTACTTGCCCCGCATCAAGCTCATCAACAATTACCGGGTTAGGCTTAAACACGCCGACTTCCGTTACTTCAAATTCAGCTCCGGTTGCCATCATGCGTATTTTCATGCCTTTTCTTACGCGGCCGTCTATCACGCGGAAATAAAGCACAACACCTTTATAAGCATCAAATTTGGAATCGAACACCAGTGCTTTTAAAGGCTTTTGCGCGTCGCCTTTGGGAGCCGGAATCTTTGCTACAATCGCTTCCAAAACGTCTTCTATGCCAATGCCGGTTTTAGCGCTTGTAAGCACGGCTTCGGATGCGTCAATGCCGATAACATCTTCAATTTCATGCTTTACGCGTTCAGGGTCTGCACTCGGCAGGTCAATTTTATTAATAACGGGAATAATTTCCAAATCATTATCCAAAGCCAGGTAAACATTGGCAAGAGTCTGCGCTTCAATACCCTGCGTAGCATCAATAACCAGCAATGCGCCTTCACAGGCAGCCAGCGCGCGCGATACTTCATAAGTAAAATCGACATGGCCCGGAGTATCAATAAAATTAAGCATATACTCCTGCCCGTCGCGTGCCGTATAAATACTGCGCACAGCCTGCGCTTTAATGGTAATGCCGCGTTCACGCTCCAAATCCATGGAATCAAGAATTTGTTCTTCCATTTCGCGCTTGGTTAATGTGCCGGTATATTCAATCAAACGGTCGGCCAGAGTAGATTTACCATGGTCGATATGTGCAATAATAGAAAAATTGCGTATATGTTGCTGATCCATTGCGTTCTCCTTATAAAAAACTTATCTGACTTATTATTATATCATTTATAGCGCAGTACCTGCAAGTACATGAACTTTTCGCCGGGCTGTAAAAAATATTGCTGCCGCAAGATTTATAATAAAAAATCCTTGCGCAGTGCCTTACTTTGTGGTAAAATTACTTGGTAAAGGTAATTGATGGTAGGAGGTGAATTCGTTGCCGAACATTAAATCTTCCATTCGTAGCGTAAAAACTGATGCAGAACGCCGTGCAAAAAATGCACCTGTAAAGGCTGCTATCCGTAACATTGCCCGTAAAGTAGTTGCTTTAACCGAAACCGGTACTCAAGAAGATGCAAAAGCTACTTATGTAACTGCATCCGGTTTAATTGATAAAGCAGCACGTAAAGGTATTATCCACAAAAACGCTGCAAACCGCAGAAAATCCAGACTTGCAAAAAAAGTCAATGCTATGGAGTAATTTCTCCGTATATTAAAGCCTGCAAAAGCTTGCAGGCTTTATTTTTTTACCCTATCCGCGTTTTATAATGCTTTCGCCGAACTTGTTTTTTAAAAAATCAACGGCCATATTGCGTTTTTTTATTTTTTCGTTTTCATTAAAATTCAAAACTGGCGCTGCGTCTTCACTTTCTAAATGCGAAATGCTTACGCCAAGCAGCCGCACGCCTTCCGAAAATCTTACCTGCTGCATAAGTTTGAGTGCCAGCGCATAAATTTCTTCGTCATATGCTACCGGCAGTTCTGATGTTATGCTGCGGGTAATTGTTTTAAAAGAGCTGAATTTAACTTTTAAAGTTACCGTATACCCGATTAATTTGCGTTTTCTTAACCGCCAGCCGGTTTCGCCGCATAAATCGCGCACAGCTTTTTTCAAATCAGCTTCTTCATACAAATCTTTATCATAAGTATGTTCTTTGCCTATCGACTTGGCTTCGGTTTCGTTTACAACCGGCCTGTTATCTATGCCGCACGCCAGGTTATGTACAGCCTGTGCATTAATGCCGAATACTTTTTGCAGAATGCTTATATCGGCAGCGGCTATTTTGCCGATTGTATCAATACCGTACTGCAAAAGCATTGCTTCTGCCGATTTGCCAATGCCAAAAATTTTACGCACCGGCATAGGCGCAATAAAGGCAGCCGCTGTTTCATGTTTTATTAATACCAATCCGTCCGGTTTTTCCAAATCGGAGGCAAGTTTCGCCAAAAATTTATTAGGTGCAATGCCAACGGAAGCATGCAAGCCTGTTTGCTCATAAATTTTGTTTTTTACAGCTTTTCCCAATGCCACAACATCAGGGTACAAACCTTCCATGCCTGTAACATCTAAAAACGCCTCATCAACAGAAAGCTGCTCCACCAACGGCGAAAAACTGCGGAAAATTTCCATTATTCCGTCCGAAATTTCTTTATAACGGCGCATTCTCCCCTGAATGTAAATGCCCTGCGGGCACAGGCGCTTGGCCATATGCATAGGCATGGCAGAATGCACGCCAAACTTACGCGCCTCGTAAGAGCATGTAGAAACTACTCCTCTGCCGCTTAAACCGCCTACAATTACCGGCAGCCCCTTCAGGCTCGGATTATCAAGTTGTTCTACCGATGCAAAAAAAGCATCCATATCGACATGCATTATCCAGCGCAGCATTTTATCACTCCAACAATTTTATATAAATATAATAACACATATGTTCGCTTTTTGCCATATTTTTAGCAGTATAAGCACCGTTAAATAAAAAACAGCATCTCTGCCTGAACTGACAGAAATGCTGCTTTTTTTATATTAATTTAATGAGAATACAACTTGCACACGTGCGTTTAATTTAATCTTGCCGGGAGAAAGTTTTGTTGCCACGCCATCTTCGGCAAGGTTAGTAGTGCTTCTTAATTTATTGGCGCCATAAGCAACAATAGTACCGCCGTCGAAACTGTTAATATCTGCGCTGAGCATATTGCCAAGTGTGCGGCTGCCTGCATTTGCTACAACAGCGGCCTTGTCACGGGCATTTTCAACTGCCGTTGCAAGCAGCTGGCGCTGAATAATATTTTGCGTGCTTAACGCATAAGTTATATTGCTGATATTTGTTGCCCCGGCTTCGACCACGTTATCAATAACCTGAGAAAGTTTATCCAAATCTTTAACCGTTACTTTTATGGAAGAATCAAGAACGTATTTATCGGCAGTGCGCACGCCGTTGCGGTCTACATTATATTCCTGATAAAGATAATAGCTTGTGTTTTGTAAATCATTATCGGTAATCGCAAGCCTCAAAAGCGCTCTGCGGATTTGCGAAGCGATTTGTGCTTCCTGTGTTCTGGCAGTTTCCGCATCATCTGCCCGTACGTTAATGCCAACATCAATATAAGCCATATCCGGCGCAACTTCCTGTTCTGCCATGCCGCTTACGGCAATGGTATTAGGCTCTGCGGCCGCAGCCAGATTTGTACCGGCTACGCTAAATACCAGTAACGCTGCTGCAAGTACCGATGTAAATTTTTTCATATTAACACCTCCATTATTTGCTTACATTATAGAAGCCAAATATGTTTTAATTGTGTTATTTTACGTCTAAATTTACTTTTCTCAATACTTTTGCTGCTTCGCTGTCATCGCTGACATTCTTTTGCGGGCTGGCAGCAGCATATTTTTTCAAAAGCATATTAACAATGTTATAATCTACCATGCTGCCAGGGCCATCCATACACCCTCTGTCACAAGCCATGCCTTCAAAATATTCACAATTCAATTTGCCGTCTTCAAGCTGCTTAACTTCGGTTAAACAACGTTCAAGCCCGCTGGCATAATGAGTTTTTAAGTTTTTGCCTTCATCGCCAAGTGCATTAACAACTGCACTTTTTACGCCGCAGGTAACCGGGAAAGAAATGCCGTAAAGCGACGCTTCCGAATTAAACTCGTCCACCTGCATTTTATCCGCTTCAATATCTGCACCGGTAAGCAGGCAGGACATTTCTTCAAAAGTCATGGCATAATCAATGGCATCCAAATTTGCATACGCTTCTGCTTTTTTAGCTATGCAAGGTCCAATAAATACCGTTACAGCCTCCGGATTAAGTTCTTTTACATAGCGCCCGCAAGCAACCATGGGCGAAACGGTCTGTGAAATTTTACTTTCTGCGGCAGGAACATGTTTTTTAATCATATTTACAAAAGAAGGGCAGCAGGAACTTGTCATATATTTTTGCTCCGACGGAACTTTTTCCATAAGTTCTTTTGCTTCGCGGCAAGCTGTTAAGTCGGCACCAATGGCAACTTCCTTAACAGCAGTAAAACCGGCTTTCATTAAAGCTGCCACTACCTGCGCAGGAGTAACCTTTAAGCCAAGCTGGCCTACAAAAGAGGGAGCCAGCAAAGCATAAACCTGTTTGCCTGCTTTAATTTCCTTTATAACCTGCACGATAGCACTGCGCTCATCAATAGCGCCTAACGGGCAGGCGCTGCGGCAGGCTCCGCACTGTACGCATTTGTTAAAATCTATTTTTGCTTTTCTGTCGGCACCGGCAGTAATTGCGCCCAAAACGCAGGAACGTTCACACGGGCGGCTTACTTCAATAATAGCGCCAAACGGACAGGATTTTTTACAAATACCACATTCAACACATTTTGTTTTGTCTATATACGCTCTGTTTTGGTAAATGGAAATCGCCTTGCGCGGACATTTATTAATACATTTATGTGCTACACAATGACGGCAGGCATCAGTAACTAAAAATTTATCAATAGGGCACTGGTCGCATGCTTCCGGCAAAACATCAATAACAGGCAGAGTTCTGTCCAAAGGTTCTGCCAGAGCTTTTTTGCTGGCATCGACAATATTTATGCCTGTTTGCAGGCCTAAAGCCATATCAATACGGTTTTTTAAAACGGCTCGTTCTTTATGCACGCAGCAACGGACACGCGGCGTATCTTCGGTAACCGTGTTATATAAAATGTCATAAACGTGTTCAGGTAAATTTCCGCTCCACGTAAATTTGGCAATGCCGGTTAAAACTGCTCTCCTGAATTTGGTTACTTCTGTTAATTCCATGTTCAGCACCTCAACGATAAAGTAATCTATCATCATTGTAATAGATAAGCAGAATAAAGGCAAATAAAATATCGTAAGGAAGACTGAAAATAATTTTAATAAAAGATAAAAATGGAAAGAAATAAAACGCCTTAACTTTTCCCGTTAGATAAAAAAAGAAACATACCTTATGGTATGTTTCTTTTTCCAACCGGCAGCTATCTATCCTCCCGGGCCGCTTCCAGCCAAGTACTTTCGACGTA
>ERZ780208.988-NODE-988-length-25082-cov-3.407040_pt1 | contig 25082 bp, 17 predicted proteins | sample MGYA00511167_ERZ780208 | MGnify/ENA primary metagenome ERZ780208 (study PRJEB29588, sample SAMEA2159202) | human gut metagenome | biome: human gut; feature: human-associated habitat; material: faeces | place: Denmark | collected 2008/2010 ...
GGCGCAAGGGTAGATGGTTGCCGAAGCAACCGCGCCTCGGCGCGAGAATGTGCCACGGCACATTCTTTTTCAAAATGGCAAAAACGCTTTCTGTCCGAAGTGGCATTTGTAAGAAATCAGTATGGATTGGAAAAATGCAGAGGATTTTCTGCCTGAGAATGAAAAGGGCAGGGTAAGACAGAGCGATTGCAGGTTAAGAGACAAAAGGGAGGAAGAAGGATGACGGGAATTGTATGTCTGGATCAGGAGGACGGTCTGCTGTTTAACGGCAGAAGACAGAGCCGTGACCGCGTGGTGACAGAGAAAATCCTTTCGATGACGGAAGGAAAGCCCCTTTGGATGAGCGCTTACAGCAGGCGTATTTTCCCGGAGGATGCGCCAGTTTGCGTGGCAGAGGATCTTGTGGGAAAGCTGGCAGAGCCTGCAAGGAAAGATGCGGAACAGGTGGAGTCTGCGCAGGAGGAACTGGAACGGGAGGAAGCTGCACAGAAGGAGCCTTGGCAGCAGCCGGGCGAAGCGGCCTTTTGCCTGATCGAAGAAGCAGTTAATTTGGAAAACGAAATGATCGATGAATGGATCGTTTTTCGGTGGAAACGCGTTTACCCGGCGGACGTTTTTTTGAAATTTCCGGCGGATGACTGGGAGAAGGAGCTGATCGAAACCTTTACAGGCTATTCCCATGAGGAGATCGATCTGGAACGTTATCGGAAAAAAGACAGGGCGAAATTTTAACAGGAAACAGAGGAACCTGCGGACAGGACAGAAAATTTCAGGCAAGAGCAGGAAGAGAGATTATGAAAAAAGAAAAATGGAGCAAACGGCATTCCAGCGGTTTTCGAAAATGGCTCATAACAGTGTTGCTGGCGATATCCGTGCTGATGACCGGCTACAGCGTTTTGAAAGAGGCTGGGGACGTGCTGCTGGATCAGGCGAAGGCATGGATGGAGGAAGGAATCGATGGGGCGCGGGACGAGGCAGGAGATGACGGTGATGTAGCGTCAGATAAGAAATGCGGCGGCAGCACAGGCATGGCATCTGGCATGCAGAGCGACAAGAACAGCGCAAGCAAAAGCAGCGGCGGCACATCCGCTGCAGAAACGCCAGAGGACGGCTTCTGGGGCACTGAAATCCCCGTCTATCAGGGAAAGGCCTGGATCGAATTAAACAACAACGTTCCGCTTTTTACGAAAAAGGACTGCTCGACGAAATCGTTTGAAACCTACGGCGAGCTGGACAGCCTTGGCAGATGTACGACCGCTTATGCAAACGTCGGGCAGGATTTGATGCCGACCAAAGAGCGGGAGAGCATCAGCCAGGTGAAGCCGACCGGCTGGCAGAAGTCGGAATATGACGGAATCGATGGAAAATTTCTGTATAATCGTTGTCATCTGATCGGTTACCAGCTGACGGCGGAAAATGCAAACGAGAAAAATCTGATTACCGGGACACGTTATTTGAATGTCACCGGGATGCTGCCGTTTGAAAATATGGTGGCGGATTATGTAAAAGAAACAAAGGGACATGTCCTGTACCGGGTAACGCCGGTGTTTTATCAGGATGAGCTGGTTGCGCGCGGCGTCAAAATGGAGGGCTGGTCGGTAGAGGATAACGGGGAAAGCGTATGCTTCAACGTGTTTGTATACAATGTACAGCCCGGAATTTCCATCTGCTACGCGGACGGTACGAGCAGCAGGATTGCGCAGGAAGAGACGGCAGATCCTTCGGCGCAGAAAATTTATGGGAACAGGCGCTCGAAAATTTACCATTGTCCCGGACAGGCGGCGTATGAGGAGATGAAGGATTCCCCGAACCTCGTGATTTTCGGCAGCGAGGAGCAGGCACAGGCAGCGGGCTACCGGAAAGCGGTACGCTAAACACAGAATACAAAGCAATATGAGGCAAAAAGATTCCTGTACAGGTGCGTCGAATTGGGCGAATCGTACAGGATTTCTTTTTGTAGTTGTAAAAATTGTCAAAATAGTGTTACAATAAGAATATATGTATCAGAAATGCGCATAAACTGCGCAGGGGAGAGTGGGATCGTGTATCGTATTTTAATAGTAGATGATGAAAAAATCGAGCGGACGGGACTTCGGCTTCTGCTTGGTAAAATGGATCAGAAATTTGAAATTACAGAGGCCGTAAACGGAAAAGAAGCGCTGGAATGGCTTTCCTGTAACCGCGCCGATATTCTGGTGACGGATATCCGTATGCCGTTTGTGGATGGACTGGAGCTGGTGGAGCAGGCAGCGCGGCTTTATCCGGATATGAAAGCCATGGTTTTTTCCGGCTACGGAGAATTTGAATATGCGCGCAGGGCGATGCGCTTTGGAGTAGAGGAATATATTTTGAAGCCGGTAAATCCGACAGAATTTCAGAACGCGATAAAAAAGATTATACGTGTATTGGAAGAGAGCAAACAGGAAAAGAGCCGCAGGCAGACAGAAGGCAGCCTGTTTAAGGAATATATTCTGAATGCGATTTTTAACGGAACGGACGCGGGAGAGCTTGAAAAACGCGCGGCCGGAATTTATCCGATGGATTTTCTGAACAGCTACAGACGTCTGATGCTTCTGGAGGTTAGTGGGGATTTCTTTGAAAATAAGAGCAGTCAGCTTCTGGGGGGACTTAAGCTTGCCGGCTTAAATGCAGACTATCTGAATGTGAGCCCTCAGCAGGGAATCCTTTTATTTAAATCGGAAAGCGACGAATGGAAGGAGACAGCGAGCCGGGTGCTTGGAATTTTGGAGGAGCTGAGCGGCAAGGACGCAAAGTGTTATGTTGCGGTTTCCTCCGGTCTCAAGAACAGAAGTCAGCTGGCGGAGCGCTGCAGGGAGACGGAGCTTTTGATGGAAAACCGTTTTTACGGTCTGGACAGCCATATTTTCATGGCGGAATACGATGTGGAATGCGCGGACGACGTGCAGCTGGATGACAACACACTGATCAAGCAGATCCAGCAGGATGTTCGAACGAAGGATATGTTAAGCCTTTCCGAGCATGTGGACAGACTGTTCCACAATTACCGACAGAACGTCGGATTTTCCCAGATTTATGTGAAATTCGTCTTTTCCAGCCTGTTGAAGGTTTTATATGAAGCGATTCCGGGTAAAAACGACAGGGACTTAAATGAAGAAATGGAAGTGCTTTACCGGACAGCGGATATCGATGAGATCCGGCGGATCATAGAAAAAAACATTCAGCTTCTGGAGCAGGAGACCCAGACGGACAGTGGCAATATCCATCGGGAGGTAGAAGAGGTCAAGCGCTATATCAATACGCATTACGGGGAAGAGATAAGCATCGAAATGTTGGCAGAGCGCGTTTTTTTGGCTCCCAGTTATCTGAGTACGATTTTTAAAAAGGAAACCGGCCAGAATTTAAGCAAATTTATCAAGATCTGCCGAATGGAAAAAGCACGCGAGATGCTGGAGGGCACGAAGGACAAAATCGTGAGCATCAGCGAAAAGGTAGGATATCCGAATGTTTCCTATTTTTGTCAGAGCTTTCGGGAGTATTATGGGATGACGCCGCAGAAATATCGCGATCAAGGAGAGAATGCAGAACAAGATGAAGAAGCTGTTGCATTGGTTTAACGGAATCAAGCTGCGGTATAAGCTGGCGATCTTTTATTCCCTGTTTTGCTTTTTGCCGGTGATGCTTTTGTTTTGGCTGAGCTTTCTGCAGATGCGAAGTATTATTGACGATAAGGGAAAAATGAACCTGCAGTCCTATCTGCAGCAGTCGGTGTCGTCGATGGACCGAACTCTGGACGGCTATAACAGCCTGTCGGATTATATTGCCTTTGACCGGACGCTGGCAGAGGTATTTTCCATGGAATATGGGACACCCTACGAGCAGTATGAGCAGCTGACACAGAAGGTGGATCCGATCCTGCGGACAGCGAGCTATTTTCATGGCGGGATGCAGCAGATCACGATCTATACGGATAATGGAATGGTCAAGCATGACACGACGGTTGCGCCGGTGTCAGAGATTGAGGAGACGGATTGGTATCAGAAGACATTGGAGCACCCGGGTCTTAACTGGTTTGCAAATTATCAGGAAGAGACACTGTTTTCCGCCCGGAAGCTTGCCTTTTCCGGTGCCAGAGAGGGCGTGAACATCCTGTATATGGATGTGGATTATCAGAAGCTTTTTACGCCGTATGCAGAAACGCTGATCTCAGAATGCGGGCTTTATATTACAGATCAGGATGGTAAGCTGGTCTTTGAGGAAAGCAGATTTTCCGGAAAGAATCAGAACTATGATCTGACGTATTCCGAATTTCTGGAGCAGCGGGATAGGGGCAGTACAGATTATATCATTCTCTGTGAGCAGTCAAATACAACAGGATGGACGGTGTGGCTGTATCAACCGGTTGGACTTGCAGGAGAAGCGATGCGGCCGATCGGAGTGATGGCGGGAGTGACGATCCTGATCTGTATCTTCGCAGCAGTGCTTGCTTATTTTATCACCTCCGGCATGGTGAGCAGCAGGATTGAACGGCTGACGCACTTCATGCAGGAGGTGCAGGAGGGCAGCATGGATATGCAGATGGAGAGCGATGATCGGGATGAAATTGGGATGCTTTACCGTGGCTTTGGCAGCATGATGAAGCGAATACGGACGCTGATCAATGAAGTTTATCTCAGCAAGATCACCCAGAAGGAGGCGGAGCTGAAGGCACTGCAGGCACAGATCAATCCGCATTTTCTGTATAATACGCTGTCTTTGATCAACTGGAAGGCACTGGCGGCAGGAGAAGAGGATATCAGCAGGATGACACTGGCCCTGTCTACCTTTTACCGCACTGCCTTAAACCGCGGGCGGAATGTGCTACAGGTAGAGACTGAGCTGAGTAATACCCGTGCCTATCTGGAAATTCAAAGCATGCTGCATGACGGGGATTTTGATTACGAAATCGAAGCACAGACGGAAATCCTGCAGTGCGAGTCTCTGAATCTGATCCTGCAGCCCCTTGTTGAGAATGCGATCCATCACGGAATCGAAGAAAAAACAGACGGACGAGGTAAAATTACTGTCCGGGGATGGAAAGAAGACAATTGTGTATGGTTTATGGTAGAGGATAACGGTGTCGGGATGGAGCAGGAGGTTGCGGATAAAATCCTGACAATGGAATCCAAGGGCTATGGAGTTCGTAATGTTGATGAACGAATCCGCCTCTGTTATGGGGAAAAATATGCGATGAAGGTAGAAAGTGTTGTCGGCAAAGGTACAAAAATGACAATTCACTTCCCTGCAAGACGGCTTACGAATATACAAAAATCACAAATTTCTTAAAAAAATGATATTATTCTTAAAACTTTGATATAGACGGTTGCTCTTTTGCACTTTATAATGATGTTATCAAATGAACACGAAACACCGAAAAGGTGTGGTGTATAGGAGGAAAAAGCTATGAAATTCAAAAAAGTGACAGCACTGGCGCTTTGCGTAGCAATGTCTGCAACAGCTCTTGCAGGTTGCGGATCTAAAGCAGCTACAACAGACAGCCAGACAGCAGCTCCCGCAGAGAGCACAGCAGCAGATACTGCAGACACTGCAGATGCAGCAGAAGAAGCTCCTGTTGAGACAAAGGATGTTACCCTGAAGGTTTGGGCACCTCAGGAAGACCAGAACCCGACAGATACTTATGACAAGGGTATGCTGGCTGCAATGTGTGATGCTTTTAATGAAGCACATCCGGAATGGAACATTACATATGAATATGGCGTATGCGGTGAAGACGTTGCAAAAGACGAAGTAACCAAGGACGTTGATGCAGCAGCAGATGTTTACATGTTTGCAAACGACCAGCTGCCGATTCTGGTAGAGGCTGGTGCCATCGCAGAGCTGGGCGGCAAAAACCTGGAAGAGGTTAAGGCGACCAACTCCGAATCTATGATAAACACTGTTACTTATGAGGGCGGTGTATACGGTGTTCCTTATGCATACAACGGCTGGTTCATGTACTATGACAGCAGCAAATTTACAGAAGACGAAGTTAAGGATCTGGATGTTATGTTGGCAAAGGATCTGGGAGATGATGTGACCAATGTATGCTTCCAGCTGAGCAACTCTTGGTATATTCCTTCCTTCTTCTATGGCGTTGGCGGCACAATGTTTGGTCCTGACGGTACAGACGGCTCTGTTCCCTGTGATTTCGATGATGAAAAGGGTCTTGCAGTAACCAATTACCTCATTGACCTTGCTGCAAATCCGAAATTCACAAACCAGGCAAACGAAGAAGCAGGTAAGGCAATCAACCTGTTCACCGAAGGTAAGCTGGGTGCATTCTTTAGCGGCTCCTGGGATCGTGAAGCAATTGAAACTGCTCTGGGCGACAACTTCGCATGTGCACAGCTTCCTTCCTTCAAGGCTGGCGATTATGAAGGCACAATGAAGTCCTATGCAGGTTCCAAGGCAATTGGTGTAAATCCTACCTGCGAGAACATGGACGTTGCAGTTGCACTGGCTGTATATCTTGGCAACGCTGACTGCCAGAAGATCCGTTATGAAGTTCGTGGTGTAGTTCCGCTGGATTCCACCGGTATCGACGATGTAATGTTAAACGCTATTACCGACACTGTAAACAACACTTCTGTTGCTCAGCCTCTGGTTTCTGAGATGAACGGCTGGTGGAGCAACGCAGAAGCATTCGGCAAAGCAATCGTAGCTGGTGAGGTTAACCACGACAATGCACAGGATAAGCTGACCAACTTCATTGCAAACGTAAATGCAGGCGGCTCTCTGGAGTAAGATTCCGGCTTGATTTTAAGGCTTCACCCGATCTTCCGGTGAAGCCTTTCTTTCAGAAACGGACATTTGGGGATGACACAGTGTCTGCCTGAAACTGTATGAGGGAAAGGAAGAATACGATGGCAGCTTTTGGAAAAAAGAAAAAAGCTTCTGAATTTCCGGATGTGATACCGGTATCCGAAGCGATTCGAAAAGGTGATATTTTTACAAAACTGACCTGTCTGATCATGGGCGCGGGCAATCTTGCGAGAAAACAGATCATACAGGGACTTTTGTTCCTGACAGGAGAACTTGCATATATTCTCTATATGGTTTTCTACGGGGCAAAGGCTCTGCAGAATTTCGTTACGCTGGGTACCGAAACGCAGAAAAAGGTTTTCAATGAAGCGACACAGGTTTATGAGTATGCGACAGGAGATAACTCCCAGCTCTGCCTGCTCTATGGTGTTGTTACGTTCTTTGTGACAATTGGATTTATCCTGCTGTGGCGAGCTGCAATTCGCTCCTCCTATATTGCGCAGAAAGCACAGGAAGCAGGAAAGAAGCCGATTACCTTTGGCCAGATTTTAAAAGACTTGAAAGATAACAGGATGTATCAGCTCTTCCTGCTTTTCCCGTTCCTGGGAATTATATTGTTTACGGTAATGCCTCTGGTATTCATGATCCTGATGGCATTTACCAATTATGACCGTGATCATTTGCCGCCAGGTAAGTTGTTTGACTGGGTAGGCTTCCAGAACTTTGCCAGAGTATTAAATGCAGGCGGAGCACTTGGAGAGACCTTCTGGAGGGTGCTTGGCTGGACGATCATCTGGGCTATTTTTGCAACCTTCTTAAACTATATCTTTGGTATTATCCTGGCGATCATCATCAACCGGGATGGGACGAAGTTCAAAGCCTTCTGGCGTTTTATCTTCGTACTGACCATCGCTGTGCCTCAGTTTGTATCCCTGCTGGTAGTCAATACCATGATCCAGGAGCACGGTGTAATCAATCTGCTGTTAAAGGAACTGTTCGGTGTAGGACCGCTGCCGTTCTTGACCAATGTGACCTGGGCGAGAGTGACAGTTATTGTCATCAACCTCTGGGTCGGCATTCCTTATACGCTGCTTGCAGTAACCGGTATTTTGAAGAATATTCCTGCAGAGCTGTACGAAGCGGCAAGGGTGGACGGCGCAAATGCGTTTGTTACCTTCTTTAAGATCACCATGCCGTACATGATGTTTGTCATGACGCCGAATCTGATTACAACCTTTACAGGGAATATCAATAACTTCAACGTTATTTACCTGTTGACAAACGGCGCGCCGGCCTGCGATACCTATTACCGCGGTACTGCGGGTAAGACGGATCTGCTCGTTACCTGGCTGTACAAGCTGACAATTGATAATAAGGACTATAACCTGGGTGCCGTAATCGGTATCCTGACCTTTGTCCTGATGGCGACGTTGTCTCTGATAACGTACAGACGGACCGGATCCTATAAAAACGAGGAGGGATTCTCATGAAAAACACCAGACAGAATTCAGCAGGCATTAAAAAGAAAGTCACCAATGTGCTTGTGCATTTGTTTCTGACGATCCTTTCCGTGATCTGGGTATTCCCGATTTTCTGGGTAGTCCTGTTATCCTTCAGAGAACAGAAAGGACAGTATATCACATCGTTCTGGCCTAAAAAGTTTACGATGGCAAACTATGTGAAGCTGTTTACAGATACTGCACTGTTCAATTTCCCGAAGTGGTTTTTGAATACGCTGTTTGTAGCAATTTGTTCCTGTATCCTGACAACATTCTTTGTTTTGGCGATTTCCTATTGTCTGTCCAGACTCCGGTTTAAGATCCGTAAGCCTTATATGAATGTTGCCATGATTCTTGGTATGTTCCCCGGCTTTATGTCCATGATCGCCGTTTATTATATCTTAAAGGGCTTTGGACTGACCAAGGGTCCCATGATCTTCCTGGCGTTGATTATGGTATATTCCGGCGGTGCGGGGTTGGGCTTTTACGTATCCAAGGGCTTCTTTGATACGATTCCGAAGGCACTGGATGAAGCTGCAATCGTGGACGGCGCAACGAAATGGGATGTCTTTTCCAAGATCATTATGCCGTTGTCGAAACCGATCATTGTAAGCACGATCATGACTTCCTTCATGGCTCCCTGGCTGGATTTCATCTTCGCAAAGGTAATTGCAGGTGCGGATCCGAGATATTATACGGTTGCGATCGGTCTGTACACGATGCTGACCAAGGAAAATATCGTAAATTGGTATGCCTGCTTCGCAGCTGGCGCAGTTTGCGTTTCCATTCCGATCGCTATTCTGTTCCTGAATTTGCAGAAATACTATGCAGAAGGTATGTCCGGAGCAGTTAAGGGCTGATGGCAGTTTGTAAGGACTGACAGCAGACAGCCGAAAATAGTTTTACAGCAGGCGAAAACGAATATCGTTTTCGCCTGTTTTGCTACTGAAAACAAAGATCTGCAGAAAGGCGGATATAGGGATGAAAAAGAGACTGAGTTTAATACTATGCGTAGTGCTTCTTTGTCAGCTGCTCTCAGGATGCGGGAAAACGACGGAGACTGTCAGGGAGCCGGACGATGCATACCGCTGCTATTATGAAATTTTTGTCGGTTCGTTTTGCGACAGTGACGGAGACAAATGCGGCGATCTAAGCGGAATCACAGAAAAGCTGGATTACATCGAAGATATGGGTTTTACCGGGATCTGGCTTACACCGATCATGCCGTCACCGACCTATCACAAATATGATGCCACAGATTATTACGGGATCGATCCGTCCTTTGGAACGATGGAGGATTTTGAGACACTGCTTAAGGAATGTCACAAACGCAATATCCGGTTGATTATGGATCTGGTGTTCAATCATACCTCCAGCAGCCATCCGTGGTTTTTGGAGGCCTGTGATTATTTGGAGCAGCTTGGAGAAAAGGAACCGGACGAAAACGAGTGCAAGTATGTGAACTATTATAATTTTGCAAAGGATCAGGCACAAACTCCAAACTGGTATCAGATAGGCAGCTCGGACTGGTACTATGAGGGGGTTTTCTGGGATGGTATGCCGGATCTGAATCTGAATAGTGAAGCGGTCAGAGAAGAGCTGGAGCAGGTTGCCTCCTTCTGGCTGGAGAAGGGTGCAGACGGCTTCAGACTGGATGCGGCGAAGGAATATTTTACAGGATACGCAGAAAAGAATATAGAGGTTTTAAACTGGTTTGAAACCTACGTGAAAAGTGTAAAGCCGGAGGCATATCTGGTAGCCGAGGTCTGGGAAGGACAGGGAGTGCTGCAGGAATATTACAAAAGCGGGATCGACAGCTTATTTAATTTCCCGGCGTCACAGCAGGATGGCGCGATCATAAAGACTGCCAAGGCAAGAGTGACGCCCCAGCAGTTTTTCTCCTGGATGGTAAAGCAGCAGACTGCAGACAGACTGGCAAATCCGGATTATATTGATGCACCGTTTATCAGCAATCACGATACCACCAGGATCAGCGCCCAGTGCGTCAACAACGAAGAGCAGATGAAATTTGCTGCAGGGTTGATGATGATGATGCCGGGCAGTCCCTTTGTTTATTACGGAGAAGAGCTGGGGATGAAGAGCTCCGGAACAAAGGATGAAAACAAGCGCCTTCCAATGTACTGGTCTGCACAGGATTTGTCTAAGACACCGGATGCGCCTCAGACAGCAGATGCAGTGGAGCAGAAGTTTCCGTCTGCGGAGGAGCAGGAAAAGGATTCGGGGTCCATTTTACAGTATTATAAGAACGCCATCGAGTTGCGCAGAAGCAATCCGGAAATCGCGAGGGGAAGTATAAGTGTTCCGGACGGAGAGCTTCCGGAAGATATCGGTGTGCTTTTGACAGAATGGGAAGGAAAGGTAAGTGTAATTTTATGTAATAATGCAACGGAATCTGTGGAAATAGACTTGCAGCAAGCCCTTCCGGAAGGTTATAATTATACTCTAAAGGGCAGTTTAAACGTTGGAGACCAGCAGGAAAAGCTGGAGAATAACAAGCTGGAATTGCCCGCCTATGGAATTGTGATCCTGAAACAAAGCGGGGTGGATTAAAGAATGAGACGAAAACGCTGGCTGGCTGCTATTTTGGCGGCAGGGACAGCCTGTACAGCACTTTTTGGATGCGGCAGCAGACAGATCGTAGGCACTGAGATGGCACGGCCAGGAGAATCCTCGGAGAAAGAGTTGCAGGCATGGGAGGAGGCAAAAAACACGCCTTACGGAAAATATCCGGAGCTGATCACCTATACCCTCGGAAAGATGACCGGCGGCAATCGTTCCAATATGCCGGAACGGGACACCTATGAAGATAACGTTTATACGAGATATCTCCGGGAGTGCTTAAATATCCAGAACAAGGATGTATTCGAGGCAATGGAGGATCAGTATACGGTAAACGTTGATATGGCGATCGCATCGGGAGAGCTTCCGGATGTCATGGTCATAGAAGATCGGGAGACTCTGATCCGGCTTGCCGAGGGGGGAATGATTGCTGATCTGAGCGAGGCATTGGAAAACTGCGCCAGCGACGGGATAAAGGCAATGTATGACAGCTACGAGGTGTCTGCGCTGGATTCAGCGATGATCGACGGAAGGCTGATGGCGCTTCCGGAGCCGAGTTTTGTAGACGGTCCGAATCTGCTGTGGCTGCGCAGGGACTGGATGGACGAGCTGGGACTTGAAGCACCGGATACGATGGAGGAGGCTGTGGAGATCGTACGGGCATTTGTGGAACAGGATCCCGGAAATAACGGAGAAGGCAACACCATTGGCCTGGTGTGCCATTCCGATCTGACCGGAGAAACAGGATATCGTTATGAATTTCAGCTGAATACACTTTTTGCATCCTATAGTGCATTTCCAAAGCAGTGGATTTTGCAGGAGGACGGCACAGTGGTTTACGGCTCGGTGCAGCCGCAGGTAAAAGAGGCACTTGCCGAAGTGAGAAAATTGTATGAAGAGAAGCTGCTGGATGATAGCTTTATGCTCCGTACGATGGCAAATATTGCGGAACTGATCGTAGACGGAAAGTGCGGTTCGTTTTTCGGTCCCTGGTGGGCGCCGAACAATCCGCTGATGGAAGCGATGGAGAAAAACCCGGATGCGGTATGGGAGCCCTATCTGATCCGGACGACAGAGGATGGAAAGCTGCAGTATTATGATCAGAATCCGAGCTACAAATACGTTGTGGTGCGAAAAGACTTTGAGCATCCGGAGATCGTATTTAAAATGGCAAGCGTGATGTTCGATAAAATGCGTACAGAAGGACGATACAACGAAGAACTTGCTTATTATTTTCAGACCAATGTGGATTCCACGGCGCGGCCGATCTCCATCAATATTGATTACAGCGATGCGCTGCATCGCTGCTATGAGGATATTAACGGTGCACTGACCGGGAAAAAGGATCCGGATGAGCTGCAGGTTCTCGAATATGCCTATTATGAAAAATGCAAAGATTATCTGGAAAATTCCCAGTCTGCAGACGCGGAAACCTGGGCGGCTTATGAATCCAGGATCCGTGCCTGTGCTCTGCTGGATAATAAGGATCTGGAGGTGTGCAGTACTGTCTTTTCCGGGGAGACGGAAACCATGAAGACGAAATGGTCGAAGCTTCAGGAAATGGAAAAGAAGCTATATCTGGAAATCATCACAGGAGTGAAGGAGCTGGATGAATTTGACAGATTTGTGGAAGAATGGATGGAAGCGGGCGGAGATCAGATTACGCTGGAGGTAACAGAAGCGGTGCGGGAAGCGAAAGGGGCTTGATTTTACCGAGGGTTTGTGCAAAAATAAAATACGGTAAAAAGGAAAGGTGCCAATGGAGGTAGTCATGAGAGGAATTGATACACCTGTCAGAAAAATGCGGAGAGAGATTTTTAAAGAGATCGCGCAGCTTGCATATCATTCTGACAATCTGAATGATGATGTAGAAGCGTTACCCTATAAAATTGTGAATCCTGAAACTCCGATTTATCGGGAAAGCATTTACCGGGAGCGTGAAATAGTAAGAGAGCAGATCCGGCTTGCGATGGGGCTGTCGCTTCGCCCGGAAGACGCACCGGTGCATGTGACACAGGGGCTGGAGGAGAGCAATATTGACGAAAAATATTACGAGCCTCCGATGATCCAGGTGATTCCCTCGGCATGTAATGCCTGCCCTGAAAATGAATATTGTGTAACAGACCGTTGTATGGGGTGTGTAGCACATCCGTGTCAGGTTGTATGCCCGAGAGGGGCGATCAGCACCGTAAATGGCAAGTCGGTCATTGATCAGAGCAAATGTATTCGCTGCGGTAAATGTAAATCAGTGTGTCCCTACGATGCAGTTTCCCATCAGCAGAGACCCTGCAGCGCAGCCTGCGGTGTGGGTGCGATCGGCAGCGATGGGGCCGGCAGGGCGGTTATCGACAGCGAGAAGTGTGTCACCTGTGGCCAGTGTATGGTAAGCTGTCCCTTTGGCGCAATTGCAGATAAATCCCAGATTTTTCAGCTGATCCATGCCCTTGAGTCCGGCAGAGAGATCATTGCACAGGTAGCGCCTGCGTTTGTCGGTCAGTTTGGTCCTGCAGCGACGCCTGGGAAGATCAAGACCGCGTTAAAGCAGCTTGGCTTTGCAGATGTTTATGAAACCGCCATCGGAGCCGATATCGGAGCGGCAATAGAAGCGGAGCATTATGTGAAAGAAGTGGCAACCGGCGAACTGCCGTTTCTGCTGACGTCCTGCTGTCCCTCCTGGTCAATGCTGGCAAAGAAATTCTTCCCGGAGACCATCGATAAAATCTCCAACGCCCTGACACCTATGGTAGCGACTGCACGTGTCATCAAAAAAGAGCATCCCGATGCATCTGTTGTGTTTATCGGTCCCTGCGTAGCAAAAAAACTGGAGGCTTCCAGAAGATCCGTTCGTTCCGATGTGGATTTTGTCATTACCTTTGAAGAGCTTACCGGTATGTTTGAAGCAAAGGGAATTGATATTACAAAGGTAGAGGAAGAAACACCGATTATGGATGCGACCTCAGCAGGTCGTGGGTATGCTGCGTCAGGTGGTGTGGCAAGTGCTATCGAGAAGTGTGTACAGGAGTATTATCCGGATACAACCGTTCATATTGAGCATGTCGAAAGTCTCGCAGACTGTAAAAAGATCCTGATGCTTGCAAAGCTGGGTAAGAAAAACGGCTGCCTGATTGAAGGAATGGCGTGTCCCGGCGGCTGTATTGCAGGTGCTGGTACCAATGTTGCAATTTTGCAGGCACAAAAAGCACTGAGCAGCTTCCAGAATGAGGCAGAAAGAAAGCTTCCGCCACAGAACGCGATGGACGAGGCAAAGTAAATTTTGCGGAGGCAGCAGAGCTTTTCCGAAAGCCATAGATCAACAAACAAAAAAAGAGAAACCGTCTCGGGGAAAAGAGACGGTTTCGTTCATGGAGGATGAAAAAGTGACAAAGATCAGAACCCGTTTTGCACCCAGCCCGACCGGACGGATGCATGTAGGAAATCTGCGTACGGCACTGTACGCATACCTGGTGGCAAAACACGAAGGTGGAGACTTTATCCTTAGAATTGAGGATACCGATCAGGAGCGTTATGTAGAAGGCGCAGTAGATATCATTTATCGTACGATGGAAAAGACCGGTCTGGTGCATGATGAAGGTCCGGATAAAGACGGCGGCGTAGGCCCTTACGTTCAGAGCGAGCGTCAGGCAAGCGGAATTTATCTGGAATATGCCAAGCAGCTGATCGCAAAAGGCGAAGCTTATTACTGCTTCTGTGATAAAGAGCGTCTGGCAACCTTAAACCGGGTTGTCGCAGGCAAGGAAATCAATGTATACGACAAGCATTGCCTGCATTTATCCAAAGAAGAGGTAGAAGCAAAGCTGGCAGCAGGGGTCCCTTATGTAATCCGTCAGAACAATCCGACGGAGGGAACCACAACCTTCCATGATGAGATTTACGGAGATATCACGGTAGAGAATTCCGAGCTGGACGATATGATCCTGATCAAATCCGACGGCTATCCGACCTATAACTTTGCAAACGTTGTAGATGACCATTTGATGGGCATTACCCATGTTGTACGCGGAAATGAATACCTTTCCTCTTCTCCGAAGTATAACAGACTTTATGATGCCTTTGGATGGAAGGTGCCGGTATACATTCATTGTCCGCTGATCACAGACGAGGAGCATCACAAGCTTTCCAAACGCTGCGGTCATTCCTCCTACGAGGATCTGATCGATCAGGGCTTTGTGACGGAGGCCGTTGTCAATTTTGTGGCGCTGCTTGGCTGGAGCCCGGAGGGCGAGAATGAGATCTTTTCTCTGGAAGAGCTGGTGAAGGAATTTGATTATCACCGGATGTCGAAATCCCCTGCAGTATTTGATTATACCAAGCTGAAATGGATGAACGGCGAATATATCAAGAAGATGGATCATGAGACCTTTATGGAGCATGCAAAGCCCTATCTGGAAAAGGCTCTGACAAAGGGACAGGATCTGGATAAGATCGCAGACATGGTTCAGACAAGAATTGAGGTATTTCCTGAAATCGAAGAGATGGTAGATTTCTTCGAGACCCTTCCGGAATATGATCCTGCCATGTATGTACATAAGAAGATGAAGACAACCAAAGAAAGCGCTCTGGAGGTTTTAAAAGAACTGCTTCCGCTGTTGGAAGAGCAGGAGGACTATACCAACGACGCACTGTATGCGCTTCTGCTTTCCTATGTGGAGAAAAAGGGCTGCAAGAACGGCTATGTGTTGTGGCCGGTTCGTACTGCGGTTTCCGGTAAGCAGATGACTCCTGCAGGCGCAACGGAAATCATGGAAATCCTTGGCAAAGAGGAATCTTTGTCCAGAATCCGCAAGGGAATCGAACTTTTGGAGCAGGCATAAACAGGAGTATTTTTTGCAGGCAAACAAACAGCAGCAACGGGCGATTGCCCACAATACCGGACCGGCACTGATCCTTGCCGGTCCGGGTTCCGGTAAGACCTTTACAACGGTCGAACGGGTACGGTATCTGATCGAAGTCCATCATGCAGATCCGTCCCACATTTTAGTTATTACATTCACAAAAGCGGCAGCCCGGCAGATGCGGGACCGTTTCTTTGCCCGGATGGACAATCAGTTCTTTCCGGTCACCTTCGGCACATTTCATGCCGTCTTTTTTCACATTTTAAAAACATCCTGTCATTATAATGGGTCGAGCATTTTGAAAGAAAAAGAGAAAAGAGAATATTTGCGTGCGGCTCTGCTTACGCTTCCGAAAAAATTTTATGCCCAAAACGATGGGAAAATGGACCAGGAATGGGAGCAGGGACTTCTTTCAGAAATCGGATTTATCAAAAATATCGGGAAGCTTCCAGCTGATTTTACAAGTGAATACGTCAGCAGACAGGAATTTATGCGGATTTTCGTATCGTTTCAAAAGCAGCTTGCACAGGAAAAGAAGCTTGATCTGGACGATTTTGCGGCGGCGGGCTGTCATTTATTCCGGACAAATCCGGCAGAACTTGCGCGCTGGCAGCGGGAATATTCCTATCTTCTGGTGGATGAGTTTCAGGATATCAACGCAGCACAGTATGAAGCAGTAAAGCTGCTTTGCGGTGGAAAGAGAAATCTGTTTGTCGTTGGAGATGATGATCAGGCGATCTACGGCTTTCGGGGCTCTGACCCGGCGATTATGCGTCAGTTTTTAAAGGATTTTCCGGAAGCAAAGCAGATTTTTCTGTCGGTCAATTATCGTAGCCGCGCCGGAATTGTGGAGACGGCAGGAAAGCTGATCGGGCAAAACCGGGAGAGATTTCCGAAGCAGATCGTGGCTGGACAGAGCACGTCGGATGAGAGGCAGGACGTGTGCTTTGTGCCAGAAGCGACGCAGGGGGCGCGCCGGATGCAGGGAGAAAAAAGCACTTTACCCATTCCAACCGGCACCGCATCAGGCATTTCCGCCGCTGCTTTCGGCACGAGCTGGTTGCCCTTAAGCACGGATCGCAGCGTCTTGGTCTGCGGTTTTCAAGATCGGAGGCAGGAGGCTGAGACAGTCGCAGATGAAATCGGGAAGACGTTGCGGCAGGGAAAAAGCTGTGCGGCGATTTTTCGGACGAATGCGGATGCAGTGTGGCTGGCAACAGCGCTAAAGTGCAGAAATATTCCCTATCTCTGGAAAGAAAAGCCGAAAAATCCGTATGAAACCCCGGTCTGTCAGGACTTACTCGCTTATTTGCAGTTTGCGATGGAAGGGCGGAAACGGAAGGATTTCCTGAGAATTATGAACCGCCCATGCCGCTATCTGTCTCGCCAGATGCTGCCGGATGCAGAAATTTCATTTTCAGCATTGCGCCGGGCGTATGCACAGAAGCCGTATATGCAGGAGATTTTGCACCGTCTGGAAGCGGATATCTCACGGCTGGCGAAAATGGATTTATATGCGGCAGTTCATTATATCCGCCGCGGAATGGGATACGATGCGTGGTTAAAAGAGAATGCCGGGCAGACGCCGTCGGCGGGAGAATCACGGCAGGGACAAGAGAGGGCACCTGCAGGAGCCCGGGCACACGCAGCCGGAAAGCTGGAACGGGATCTGGAAGCCGCCGACTTTTTTCAGGAACAGGCGCGGGAATTTCAAAGCCTGACGGAGCTTGAGGAAGCAATGACGGCATATGAAGACCAGATGGATCAGAACATGGCGGACGCAGCAGACACGGCAGCGCACACGGCTGCCAGCGGCACAACGGGTGCAGCATTCACAACACTCCCAATTGCCGAGCTTGTCACTATGCACGGTTCGAAGGGACTGGAATACGACGCCGTTTTTCTTCCGTGCTGTATGGAGGGCGTCGTCCCACACAAAAAGAGCAAGAATCAGGCGGCACTGGAGGAAGAGCGCAGGATGTTCTACGTTGGAATGACACGGGCGAAAAAAGAGCTGTATCTATCGTATACGAAAGGAACGAAGGAAACGCCGGGGTTTGCGTCCCGGTTTCTTGCTGAGTGTGGGTGGAAGGAGCCGAAACGGTAGAAACGAAACCGCAGAGAACTGCTATGTCAGGAATGAAAAAATGCCGTCCGGAACATTTCCTGTATGGAAAAGCTCCGGTACGGCAGTTCTTTTGGTTTCGTTTTTATTCGTTTGCTTCTCCGTCGAGAGTAACCAGCTCATCGAATTCACAGCTGTCAAGGTATTCGTCAAACGCTTCTTCTACCTTTTCATACTCTGCATCGTCATCGATGTAGTCCAGCTGAGGCTCTTCGTTGGGGTCATTGGGATTCTCGGAGTAACGATAGAACCAAACCTCTCCGTCATCGTTCTGTCCGTTTTCGTCAAGCGGCATCAAAACGATGTAATCCTTGCCCTCTACTTCGAGAATGGTAATGATGGCACAGGTTACATTCGTGCCGTCATCCAGCTCCAGTTCTACGGTCATTTCTTCGTCCATTTCTTCAAACTGTTCCTTACCCATGGATGATATCCTTTCTTAAAAGGCGCGTCAGAGCGCGCGATAATCAGACATGCCTGTCACGCTTATCATACCGTAACTTGCGGTGGCATGCAAGAATTATTTGTGCTATACTGAAACAGGATTGAAAAAAGGTCAGAAGGCGGGAACAGGAACGTGAAAGAAACAAAAGAGATCAGAATGGAAAAAGGAAAACCGTATCCGCTGGGGTGGACGGAAAATGCGGATGGCAGCATCAATCTCGCAGCAGTGCTGGAACGCAACAAAGAGTGCGGGGTCCTTCTGTATCCCAGAAGAGGCGGTGCGCCCAGACGGCTGGCATTTCGGGAAGAAGACCGAATCGGAAAAATCTGCTGCATGAAGCTGATCGGGCTGGATGCGCAGGAGTATGAATATAATTTTTACTGTGGCGAAGAGGTGATTACAGACCCGAAGGCGCACAGAATCTGCGGCAATGAGAAATGGGGCAAAAAAATTTCCCCGTCTCTTCGCAGCGACAGCACAGAGGATGCGTTTGACTGGAAGAATGACAGACGCCCGCAGATCCCTTATGAGAACAGCATTTTTTATCAGCTGCATGTCAGAGGGTTCACGAAGCACACGTCTTCCGGTGTGACGGCGAAAGGGACGTTCGCTGGTCTGGCAGAGAAGATTCCCTATTTAAAATCGCTGCAGGTAACGGCAGTGGAGCTGATGCCGGTGTATGAATTCACAGAACTGGAAGCGGTAAAGCCGCTGCGGCAGAATGCTTATCCGGCAAAAGATCAGGAAGGAAATCCTGTGGAGGAAACCCTGCCGCGGATCAATTACTGGGGCTTTAAAAAAGGCTATTATTTCGCACCGAAAGCGTCATACAGCGTTAAGGATCCTGTGTTGGAATTCAAGGAAATGGTGCGTGCGTTCCACGCAGAGGGAATGGAGGTAATTCTGCAGTTCTATTTTCCGAAAGAAATCAATCGGGAGATGATCCTGGAAGTGATCCGATATTGGGTGTGCGAGTACCATATCGACGGCGTGCATCTGATGGGAGAACAGATTCCGGTGGGAATTCTGGCAGCTGACCCGATGCTTACGGATACGAAGCTGATTTATTACGGATTTCCGTATGAAGAGATTTATCCGGTGGGGCAGGTTCCGGACGTGCGCAATTTGGCGGAATGCCGGGATGAATTTCAGTATGACATGCGCCGCTTTTTAAAGGGAGACGAGGATACGCTGCATCAGGCGCTGCGGAGAATGCGCTGCAATCCGGTGCAGAACGGCGTGATCAATTATATCACCAGCTATGAAGGCTTTTCCCTGGCGGATCTGGTTTCCTACGACCGTAAGCATAACGAGGCAAACGGGGAGGACAATCAGGACGGAAATCCCTACAACGCGAGCTGGAACTGCGGCGTGGAAGGACCTACCCGCAAGAGGACAATTTTGCAGCTGCGCAAAAGGCAGATGAAAAACGCACTGGCGCTTTTGCTGTTTTCGCAGGGGACCCCGATGCTGACAGCCGGGGACGAGTTTGGACAGAGCCGGGAGGGCAACAACAATCCGTACTGTCAGGACAACGAGATCAGCTGGCTGAACTGGAAGCTTACGGAGAAAAATAAGGATTTTCTGGACTATACAAAGGAACTGATTGCGCTGAGGAAAGCGCATCCGGTACTCCACCAGAGCAGAGAGCTGACGCTGATGGACTATGCGGCGTGCGGCTATCCGGATTTATCTTATCATGGAAAGGATGCATGGCGCTTGATGGCCGACCGGTTAAACCGGGAGGCAGGTTTGATGTACTGCGGTCGTTATGCCCCAAAAGACCGTGCACAGGAGGATGACTTTTTCTATATCGCTATGAACATGCACTGGGAGCCCCAGCGGCTGGCGCTTCCTGATCTTCCGGCAGGCATGCGCTGGGAAAAGGTGTTGGATACACAGGGCGATGTGGTGGAAACACAGGCCGATCCGCTGACAAAATCCATCACCGTTCCGGGACGCTGCATCCAGGTTCTGGAAAGCACAGGAAATCCGGTCAGGAAAGGAAAGAAAAGAAAAGAAAAGTGAAAGCGTTACAGCATTTTAAGACGATTACCTATCATAAGTATCTGGTGATGAAAGGATGCTTTGCGGTCGGCTTGTACCGGCAGGGCATCTGTCATGACCTTTCCAAATATTCCTGGACGGAATTTAGGGTCGGAGCAAAATATTATCAGGGAAATCGAAGCCCGAACAACGCGGAGCGGGAGGATATAGGGTATTCTTCTGCATGGCTGCATCATAAAGGACGGAACAAACATCATTTTGAATACTGGATAGATTACGATGTCGAAGGTAACAGCACTATTCTTGCAGGAATGAAAATGCCTGTGAAATATGTTGCTGAGATGTTTTGCGACAGAGTTGCAGCGAGCAGGATATATAATAAAGACAAGTACAAAGATTCAGATCCATTGGATTACTATATTAAGGGGCTTGGGCATTATATTATGCACCCGGAAACAGATGAACTTCTTCACAATCTTTTGAAGATGCTTGCTGATAAAGGGGAAGAGTATACATTTGCATATATAAAAGCAAATGTGCTTAAGAAATAGAAAAAAGGCGGATTTTAGCAATTTTTTGGTGAAACTTTAATATTTTGACAAGAAAAAGGTTTCTAAAATTGGTGTAATAGTGTATAATTTAAAGAACAATATGAACAAGAAAATGTTCTGGTGAATAATTTAATAAGAGGAAAGGGAGGTCTTATAATGGGGATAATGCATACTAAGGCCGAAAGAACTGAAAAAGTTGAAGAGATTAAGGCTGAGAATAGGAAGAAGGTAAAAGAGATCAGGGCAAAGAAGAAAGAGCTTGATGCTGAGGTTAAGAAGAAAGCCAGACAGGTTGCCGCTGATAGAAAGAAGAGAAGAGCGGGTATTACATTCAGACTGTTTATGCTTGCTATTGTACCGGTAATTGTTATGGTACTGGGGCTTATTACAACTACAGTATTCAGTCTTAAGTCAGGACTGGAAGAAGAGGCCATGGATGGACTAGAACTGTTAAGTGGGGCAGTACAGAGTTCTTATGAGGATATTAAAGGCAACTATGAATATAAGAACGGTAGATTATTCAAGGGTGGCGAAGAATTGACTATTAAACCGGCTGCACTTGATATATATGTCAAGAACTCCAAGAATGATGTCCAGGTTACACTTACATATGGAACCAAGAGAGTTCTTACAACGCTTACTGATAATAAGGGAGCAAGATTAACGGGAACAGATATATCAAGTGAAGTGTGGGATGTAGTTAAGACGGGAAAGACATATAGAGATACTAATTATAAGGTAGATGGAAAGAGATACTGTGCAGTATATGTGCCACTAAAGGATAATAACCAGGTTGTAGGATGTGTATTTGCAGGACAGCCTACATCAGATATTACAAACTATATAATGCAGAAGGTTGGAACAATGCTTATAGTTTCTGCAGTAGTACTTATATTAGTAGGAATTGTGGCAACATTTATAGCACAGAGTATTTCAAAGTCGATTAAGAGAGCAAGTGTATCTGTAACGAAAGTTGCCGGAGGAGATCTTACAGTAGAGGTTGATAAGACTGTACTTAAGAGACAGGATGAAATCGGAGACATGGGCAGAGCCCTTGAAACTCTTATAATTAAGTTAAGAGAAATTGTTGGAAGTCTTGCGAAGTCTGCAACAGATCTTGGTGAGTCAGGTAATTCAATTGACTCTATGGCTTCACAGTCAAGTGTTGCTGCAGGAGAAATCAGTACAGCAGTAGAAGAGATATCTAAGGGTGCAGTATCACAGGCAGAAGATATTGAGACAGCAACTAATGAAATTATGACAATGGGTGAACAGATTACTCAGATAGTTAATAATATTGCTGACCTTACAAAGACATCTAAGAACATGGAAGAAGCCGAAAGTGCTTCACAGGATACAATGATTGAATTAAGTGATGCAGTCCAGAGAACTACTGATGCAGTTGCAAGAATTGCAAAACAGATAGAGACAACTAATGAATCGGTAGATAAGATTGGCAATGCTGCTTCACTTATTGCAGATATTGCAAGCCAGACAAGCCTGTTATCACTGAATGCTTCTATTGAATCTGCAAGAGCAGGAGAAGCAGGAAAAGGATTTGCAGTTGTTGCATCAGAGATTCAGAAGCTTTCATCACAATCTGACAGCACAGCAAGTAAGATTCAGGAGATTATTACAGATCTCCAGAATGATTCGAAAGAAACACTTGAGGTTATGAGAAGTACAGAAGTTCTTGTAAGAGAGCAGTATGAAAAGCTTGCAGCAACTAAGGAAAGATTTAAGGAAGTTGGTAATGGCATTAATGTTTCAAAGCATGGAACAGATGTTATCAAGGGAAATGCACAAGTATGCGACAGTTCAAGAGTTACCGTTGTTGATGTAATATCTAATCTTTCTGCTATATCAGAAGAGAATGCTGCTTCAACACAGCAGACAACATCTTCTATGCAGGAGCTTAATGCAACTATTAATATTCTTGCAGAAACAGCAGCTAAGGTTAAGGAAGTATCAGACCAGCTTAATGAAGATATGAAGTATTTTAAGATGTAATCAGAATAAAAATTACCGGTTAAGTTTGTATATATTAAGAACTTAACCGGTATTTTTTTATGCTTTTTCTAGTACATTTATTAATTCTTTGAGTTGTGCCCGGATTTTCTTACGATTGATATCCGAATAACCAATTTCGTTGGCAATCTTGTAAAGATATTCCTGAAAGTTCTGTACAATCTGTGGGTGATTGAAATCAAAAACCATGCTTGGCAGGGCTGTACGGATAAGCATTGCCTCAGATCCTTCATTAACAATTATACATACGTTATCATCTGGATCGTATTGTATCGGAACAAAGAAATAGTCAGGATGTGTATCCATAATTCTTATAATATTCTGCAGATGCTTTGCATAAGAACGGGGCGTGTAATATACAGCTGTCTGTTGTCTTACAACAGGGAAAATAACCGGAACATGGCCAGCTATAACTTCTTCAGCAGTTGCCAGTGGACATATATCAACATTGCGTAAATCATCAAATACAGTGGATAACTGGTAAGAGGTACGCAGATTTACGCCAAGGCTGTCAGGATTATTATTAAGAAACTCTGTTATCAGTTCTTCCGGCATGGCTGCTGGAGGAAGACTCAATCCCTTCTGGATATGGTTTACATGGGTGTTTAAGATACGATGGAAACACTCAGAAACCTCCTCTGCTGATTCATATATATTCATGGTTGGCCTGCAGTAGGATAAAAATGTTTTGAATTCGTTCTCTTTAATAGAAACAACTGCAGGTTCGGTTGTCATAACAGTAAATGAATTATCACTTACCGTTGAAAGACAGTCAGAGTAAACTGCAACATGCGGAGGATAAATTATGCTTATTTTTGAAAACAGATTATCACGCATGCGAGGATAGTAGTAAGATTTCACCCGTCCGGTAATATATGCCGGAACCCAGTAGAAAAACTCTTCAAAAAACTGGGTGGTATTGACAGGAGAAGGGGAAATCTGGCATATAGTATATCCATAATCTATCAATCTGAGCAGAAGCTCCTGTATAGAATTAAGAATTTCCTTATTATCAAATATACTGTAAACATCATCATCAATCCATACATATACTGTACCATGGTCTTCAAGGGTAAGAAGATGGTTGATAAAACTGATAACAGCCTGTTTTTTTCCTTCGGACTTATAAAGAATACTGGTGGCATTGGGAATTACGTCAATGGATTTTATTCCCATAATATTATTAGTGCCTGATGAAGAGATATTTTCATTAAGAATGCCGTCAACCAGTGTATTGGTCTGAGGAAGCTCATCCGCCAGCCACTGGTAAAGCATGTCTGAATATTCAGGCAAAGGTCTGGAATGATTGAATCTGCTATAATCAGATGCAAGAGCCAAAGCCTTTCTTTGATAGCTGAGTTTAATTGAAGAGGCAAAATAGTCCGACATTCGTCTTAAAATTTCTTTATTACGAGGACATTTTCTCTTACCACTGCGATACAGGCTTACAGCAGAATTATCGATGCCAACAGCACCAGCCAGAGTTGTGTTATTAGTGTTTGTTATATCCATCAGAAACTTAAATTTGTCATTAAAAGTCATAAGCTCTCCTTATGCAAATGCGTGAACGCCAGAAATAATAAGCGTTGTAAGTGTGCGTGCCATTTCATCAAGAGTAATACCGTCAGGATCGGTTATCCATTCATAATACGCGGAAACCATTCCGCCAGCGACAAAGCTAGAAATCAGAGGATATTGTTCAGAAGGAACATTCATCTTAATATCCCTGCTTACCAGCTCTTTGAGAAGAGTTTCCTGCAATGCTTTCTGGAGCCTGTTAAAAAGCAGGCTTCCGTTGTCCGAAGCAAAAAGGTCTCTTGCAATATCTGCATCAGACATAATTGTATTAAGAAATGCAAATAAAGTCTGAGGTGAGAACATATTATAATCCTCAGACATAGCACACAAAAGATCTTTAAGAGATGTTATAAGTTCATTAATCCCTTCATCAAGAACATCATTGACAGTTGAATAATATGTGTAAAATGTTTTTCTGTTAATGTCAGCCTGTGCAGCAAGCTCAGTAACTGTTATTGAATTTAGCTTTTTCTTCTGCATAAGCTCAACAAGTGCTTCGTAAATCGCTTTTTTAGTTTTTAGAATTCTGCGGTCAGCTTTAATTTCATGTGCAGAAGTAAAACTGATTTCTTCAGATTTTGCCATAATAAACTCCTATTAATCAGATTATAAAATATATATAAAATTGTTATGAAA
>ERZ780208.990-NODE-990-length-25074-cov-7.215117_pt1 | contig 25074 bp, 29 predicted proteins | sample MGYA00511167_ERZ780208 | MGnify/ENA primary metagenome ERZ780208 (study PRJEB29588, sample SAMEA2159202) | human gut metagenome | biome: human gut; feature: human-associated habitat; material: faeces | place: Denmark | collected 2008/2010 ...
TGACGCAGGGTATGTTTGTCGGTTCGGTGTCCGACAACTTCAACGAGCGTATCGAACAGAAGATTTTCCACTGCGAGATTGTGGTGGATGCCGATAAGGTAAAACGGGAGGAAAGTGCCTACAAGAAAATCCCCGTTATTACCGATTTCACTGACGCAGACGGCAACGACCGCATGAAGGAAACGGTGCAGGCAAATTACCGGCGCATCAAGGAGGAGGTGAAGCAGATTGTTCAGGAGGAATTGGAGCGCATCGCGGGCGATGACAACCTGAAGCATCTGTTGCAGCAGAAGTAACCTATTAAAATAAGGGAGGATAGCTAAAATCCTCCCTTATTTTAATATTCCTCCAAAAGTTTATTTTGACGTAAATCTTCAATGTAACATGCTAAGTTACTTGAAACTTTATTAAATACTTTATCAAGATATGGGATGATATTTTCCAAATTCAATTCCAACTCTAACGGGAAACTATGATATTGATGTAAAAACCTTGTGATGTCATTTCTTTCTGAAACAGATAAAAGCAAAAATGGATTACTGTTTTTATAATATACCATTGCTGAAAGATGAATAAAAGCGCATCCTAATTTATAAACAAAAAAAGGCCAGCCATAAAATTTATCAGCTAAATCCACCATTTGTTTATCGGTCACGACTTTCTTTGTATTGGGATAAGACCATTTTATTCCCTCCAAAGTTTGGTTTATAAAATGCTCTCTAAGGTTTAAGTCGCTAATTGACAACAAAAACATAACTCTTACCATAGAATCTAATTCTTGACGCAGAATAGATATTACCTGCCCATATAATTGTTGTTGCAACAAAATATTTATAGCGCAAGAATGTTCTCCTGACCTTTGAGTAACTATATCGCAAAATAAATTAATATTATTTGTTTTCATTGTTGAGTGATTTCGCTTATAAGATATAGGATTTACTATTGGTTGCCACATATATCTGATGCGGCATTTCTTTTTCGTTGTATATTATTGTATGGTTGTCGCACAAGGTCATTCCCAGCCTTTCAACCACACGGATGGATGCCACGTTTTCCGGTCGGATACTGCAACAGACAGTTTTCAGTTCCAGCTCTCCAAAGGCGTATTCCAAACACGCGCGGGCGGCTTCCGTACCGTAACCGTTATGCCAGTATGTGTTATCGAGTATATAGCCAAGCTCGACAGTCTCGTTCCCGTTTAGGGTACTATTCATCAGACCGGCTTGTCCTATCAATGCGCCGCTTTCTTTCAGTATGACGGCAAAATATCCGAACCCGTCCTTGCGGTATCGGATGAGTTGCCTGTTTATCCATTTGCGCACGTCCTTTTTGGTAAAGCCGTGTTCCCAAGCGTACATGACTTCCGGCTTTCCCATTATGGCAAGGAGTGCGTCCATATCCTTACGGGTTATCCTGCGGATAAGCAGCCGTTCCGTTTCCATGACGACCAGCGATGCGGAATAGGTCTTTATCTCAAATCCGTCCTCTTTCCATTCCTTCACAAGCCTGTTGATCGTTTCTTCCACCAGACTGTCATAAGCGGCATCGGGAATAACCTTTATAAAAAAGGTGTCACGGGTTTCTTTCATGACCCATTCGTTGATGTCTTTCAGTTCCTTGCCTTCGGGAATGTAATTCTTGTGTATCATGAACTCGTTGATGTTGTCCGCCAACAATTCTTCCAACTGATAACGGATGTCATCCTCCAGTTCGGCAAATGGTATGGTTTCCTCTTCATAGATGCCTTCTATTAAAACATCATCCTCTTCCATATCCTCGTCCGGTGTCTGATTGCCCCGTTTCATGTCCAACATATCCTGCGCGAACTGCCCGGATTCCTTGTCCTTGTACTTCTTGGCATATTTTTCCAGCAGTTCCCAGTCCTGACGGCTCATCGGGCATTTGAAAACGGCTCGTTCCACCTCGTTACAGCGCACCATGTCCGCCTTCACATCATCGGGAAGCGACCGGCATTCCTTGCAGATATGCCGCGAGTGTCCTTTGCCGCTGAATTGCTCGTTGGCTTTGTACTCGCTACAAATCCGACAGTAATGCCCCTGTTGTTTCTTCTTTTTCGCCACCATACCCCGTTATTATATCAACAGTTCTTTTCCTTTATCGGTAAGACGATATTTCTGCCGGGGATGTTTCGGATTTTCCGGGTAAATAGGCTCTACCAAATTCTGCCTTATGGCTGGATACAGATATAGTTCTAAAAAATTACTTTTGTCCTTTAATCCTATCACACACATAATCTCTTTGGTTGAAAGTGTCTGTGTGCCGATTGCAGACAACACCTTTTCCACCTGTGGGGTAACTGTGGGGTGACTGTGGGGTAACTGTCGGGTAATTGTCGGGTCGTGCCCCACAGTTTTTCGGGTATAGCGGAAAATAACCCATACACTATTTCCATCTGTATGAAACTCCGGATCGGGAATGCCGACACGCCGGCATTCGCTTATCATAAGCCCGATGCCTCGTCCCCAGCTTTCCAGAACCTCGCTTTTATACAGAACATTCGCAATAATCAGGTTTTGAGGTTCTGAATTATGCCCGCTCAATAACTTTTCCATTGTTATATCCGGCGGAAAAGTTCCACTGTTCTCAATCTCCACACGGTCATCATAGATGGCAATTCCTACCGAACTGCCGGGACGGTGGTATGAGCGGTGGCAAAGGGCATTTGTGCAGCATTCCCTCAATGCCTTGTAAGGAATCTCAAGCTCTTCCTCCCGATACAAGCCTTCAACTTTGCCCGAAAGGGAAAGATGCTTGAAAAAGAACGACATTGCAGTGTCCAGCAGTGTGTAGATATTGCCAGTGGTACGCTGATTGTCTATAAACTCGTCTTTTGTAGTTCCTTTGAAACGCGCCAACCGAAGCAGGCACTGGGGATAGAAGTAAAAATCACGACCGAACAAGACTGCGGAAGCATTATTCAGTTTTCCGTCATGTAACAGGTTGAATTTTTCGAGTATGGTCGGCAAATCCTCCCTTATGGTGGCTTCGGGTAGGCGACCGCACCGGATGCCTCCACGTACCGCTCCCATAATGGCATGTTCATCAAGGTCAGTAACTTTGATGTCGGGATTCGTCATCGCCTCCCAAGCGTATTTCCCACCTCGCTGCATAAGCAGTTGGTTATATACGTCTTGCGGCATGGAGGATGTCACGCTCTCCAATCGAAGATAAGCCCGTCCCTTATAGGAGAACGGACGCATATAACGTTGGCTGTCCGCAGACAAGGCTATCACACTCTTGTCTGTATTTTGGATACTGATATACGAAACTTCGAGTGTGGCAAATGGTTCAAAACGCCGGATGGCTTCCGCAATATCACGCTTCGTCTTGTCGCTCACTTCCTGCCCGATGATCTTTCCTTTGTCGGTCACACCGAACAACACCGTGCCACCTTCGCTGTTAAGGAAAGCGCAGAGCGTTTCCATGCCGCGCTCCAACTGCCCGGTGGTTTCCTTGAACTCCACCTGCCCGTTTTCCTTTTCGGCTATCAGTTGTTTTACTATATCGAGGTTGTCTATGTTCATATTCAATTCGTAACAATTGTACAAAGATAGCGTTTTTCGCTGAAATTCGGGGCAATAGCGCGCCGAAAACGCCCTTTTTCGTATAGATTTTACTCAAACGGGAGAACAGCATGATACCATTCTCCCGCTTATACCTGATTTTATCTTCTCATACGTTCCAGCTCTTCATCGCGCAGCATTCTCTCGTTCAGTTTCTCCTGCATCTTGTCGAGGAAATAGGTACGGCTTTCGTTTTTCCGACGTTTGATGTCGGTATAGAAGCGGTAGCAATCCTTCGACTCAATACCGAATATCTTGTAGAGAATCGGGGCGAGCTGTTTTAGCGGCATATTGCCGTTGTTGATACAGCCCATCTCGTCTATGCCGTAGATAAGTTCCACGAGGTCGATGGCGTTGCCCGTCCAAAGAAGGCTGGCGGTGGTTTCTGTTGCGTTGTTGGCGGATATTAGTGGTGGCACTTGGGGCGTGGCAAGGAATTTCTGCATCTTTCTTACGAAAGACAGAGCCTTGCTGACGTAGGCGGCAATCTCTCTTTTTTCTTCTGACAGATTACGTACGGGATGGTGCTGCAACTCGATTTCGATGTAGGCAAGCGCGATGACGGTAAGGTTCATGTCCATGCCGCCGTTGCACAGTTCTATTACTTGGGTGGCGAAAGCCGTGTATGCTTTTTCCATATTGCAGTCTCCGGCTTCGTTTATCCGGCGGAAGAACTCGGTTTCCGCCAATAAAAAATAATTCATGTCCTGTCAATTTTGAAATTTTACACTCTGTTTTCGGTATGCGCACATGAATAGTATTGGCAAAAATCGCGACCAAAAAGCAAAAAATCCGGCACGGTCTTTACAACGTACTGGATTTCAGCGCAATAAAAATTGTTATTTTTTGTCCTGCATAAATTATGGTCATCTTAAAATGTTCTATTTCAGAACATTGCTTTATTAAACGGATTATAAAAGTGTTCTTCTATGGAACATTCCGACTATTTACTGGATTCCATACGTGTATAGATGCTCCGGCATACTCCGTTGGAATAACTCTTTTGTGAGGAAAGTGTCCAGCGTGCTTCAGGTAGTGCCGACTTGAAGAAATGCCGTCCCGTTCCCGATATGAAAGGCACGGTATATAGAATAATCTCATCCACCACCCGCATACGCAACAGCCCGTTGATATAGTCCGAATTGTCGGGAGTGGCTTCTGCGAGATAGCAGATGTTGGTATTGTCTTTCCGCCATTCGTCCAGCATGGAGATGGAGTAGTCCGGCGTGACATGGTAAAGCGCATTTTTCCTTATTTTGTCAATATCGCAGCGGTCAAGGCGTAAATCCTCATACGCTTTGCCATATAATTCTGAAGAATGACACCCGTCCATCGTGAGGACGGCAAGAATCTGAACTTTACCCATAGTCTTTTCCTTTCGTTGGGCAAGGTGCAAAAAAGTAGCGTGCAATCCACACTACTTCTAATGGAGGCTCTGGAATGCCCTAACAGGAATAGGTGAATGCACGCTATGCGTAGGCATAGCATAAGCAATCACGCAATAGTTCCTGTTAATGTCAATTTTCCAGATTTCCATTAGAAACACCTTGCGGTCTTATGTTATATATCGGCGGCGAAAGGCTCCCCAATCGCCGTTTACCTTCAAATGTTCATGCAAAGATAGCTAAATTCAGTGAATTACCGGCTATGATTGCCTGAATTTGTATTTCAACCCATATTCTTCCAGCTTGCTGTACAGCGTTGTACGTCCTATTCCGAGCAGTTCGGCGGCAACCTTGCGGTTCCCGTTCGCTTGCTTCAACGCACGCAAAATCCGTTCCTTGTATTCCGCATCGTTGCGTAGGGCGAAGCTGACGGGCGAGGTCTGTTTCGTCACGGCAAGTTCCAGATGCTCTTTCGTGACAAGCCCGGTCTGCGCCTGCAACACCGCACCCATGATTTTCTGCCGAAGCTCACGGACATTGCCCGGCCAAACATGGGTCAGCAATGTCTTCCGGGCTTCTCCATCAAATCCGATAACGTCGCATTCCAGTTCTTTGTTCGCAATCTCGCGGAAAAATTCCGCCAGTGGCATGATGTCCTCCTGACAGTCGCGCAACGGCGGGACGGTTATCTCGAAGTCATGCAGACGATATAACAGGTCTTGTCGGAATCGCTTTTCATTCACAGCTGCCTCCAGATCTTCGTTGGTGGCGGCGATGATACGGACATTGAAACTTTTATCCGTCTTATCACCTATCTGGCGGTATCTCCGTTCCTGTATGGCGCGCAGAAGCATCTGCTGGGTTTCCGATGCGAGGTTGCCAACCTCATCCAAGAACAGCGTGCCGCCTTCCGCCTCATGGAAATAGCCTTTCTTGCTATTGTCCGCACCCGTGAACGCTCCTTTTACGTGTCCGAAGAATGCCGACGGCGCAAGCTCTTTGGAGAGTGAACCGCAATCCACAGCCACAAACGGCTTTCCTGCCCGCTTGCTCTTGTCGTGCAGCAGGTGGGCGATATGTTCTTTCCCCGTACCGTTCTCACCGAATATCAGCACGCTCATGTCGGTGGGGGCTACCAGCCTTATCCTCTTCATGATGGCTTGAAACGCCGAACCGTCACGGGAGAATATCGGCATACGGCTTCGTCCGATACTCCGTTCTTTCAATATGGTGCGGAGCAAAGGGACGAGTTTGTCTTCTACGAGCTGCTTAGGTATGTAGTCCAGCGAGCCGAGTTTCATGCTTTCGACTGCCGTATGCACTTCGGCATAGTCGGTCATGATGATGAACGGCTGCATCATTCCTTCCTTTCGCATCCAACGTAACAGGTCGATGCCGTCACCGTCAGGCAGACGCAAGTCGGAAACTATGATGTCTGATTCTGTCGCCTGTTGCAGATATTTCTTTGCGGTCGAGAGGTGGAAAGCCTGCACGGTGCGGAATCCCTCACGAGCCAGCAGGTTGCAGACAAACTCACAATACACGATGTTGTCCTCCACCACGATGATTTTTGTTTTATCCATTATTATATTTTCTCCTTTCCTCCTTTGCCAATCGGATAATATCCGCACCCATATTCAGAACGGTAGTCACGGCTTTGTTTAGTGCTTCGTAATCAGGAGTGGGGCTATTTCCATGAAGCAGTTTATAAAGTTCTCTCAACGGTTGGTCGGCACGGAGTATCTCCCACGAGCTTCGCAGGTGGTGTGTCATGGCGTCCAGTTCTTGAAAGTCTTTCCGTTGTTCCGCATCCCTGACCGCCTGCATCTCCTTTTCGGTTTCCGCTATCAGTTTATCCAGCATGACGGATTCATTGCCGTAGGACAGCAGGGAGGTGAAATCCGGCTTTTCATTCAGTTTACCTTTCATGGCGCATTTGTCTGAAACCTCCATCAGTTCCGATATGGAGAACGGTTTGAGCAGGCATCCGGCAAATCCACGTTTCATAAGTTCCTCTTTGCTGCAACTGCCCGAAGCGGTTGTCACCACTACCGGAATAGTCTTTGAATTGCCCACATTGGAAGAACATAGCAGTTCCAATAACTCGAAGCCGTTGATCTCCGGCATATTCAGATCCGTCAGAAGCAGGCTGTATTTTTTCCGGCGTATCATTTCCATCAGTTCCGCAGCATCAGTGCAGGTGTCACAGTGTATCCCTTCCTGTGCATACATTTCTTTTAGCATCAGTAGTAACACCTCGTCATTGTCGATGGCAATCACATCATGGAATGTATGGTTATGATGAATCCGTGTCTGATTTATCCTTTCCGGCAGTTCCCCGGCTGTCTGCATGGGTATTCCCACCGTGAAACGGCTGCCTTTGCCTTTCTCGCTCTCCAGCTGTATCGTGCCGCCGAGCATTGACACGATACGCTGCACGATTGACAATCCTAATCCGAAGCCGTCTTTTGCGGCGGCGTTTGTCAGACGCTCAAACGCACCGAATACCCGTTGCTGTTCCTCTTCGGTCATTCCTGTGCCCGTATCTTCGACGATAAGTGTCAGGACGCCGTTATCGTAGTCCGTTGTCAGAGAAACGCCGCCGTTCTCCGTGAATTTGATTGCGTTTGACAGCAGATTGTTCCCGATTTGAAGGATACGCTCCTTATCGGTCAAGACAATCGTATCCGTCTGATTGGTTATGGTAAGAGCCAGCCCCTTGTTCATGGCGATGGGCGTAAACTCCGTTTCAAGAATGTGCGTGATTGCCGAAATCCGGCAAGGGGAGAGATTCGGCTGTTCCTTTCCGTTGTCCAGACGGAAGAAACTTAGCAGGGTGTTGAGCATTTCGCACATACGGTCGGAAGATCGCCGGATATTACGGACATATTGCTCTTTTTTATCCGCATCATTCACTTTTTCCATCAACGCGGCATATCCGGTTATAGCCGTCAGCGGTGTGCGCAGCTCATGGGTGATGGTATGCACCGCTTTCTTGCGGGAGGTTATCAGTTCCTCATTTCGCATGGCAGATTGTTTCAATTGCCTGATTAAATCTGCCGTTTCTCGCTTGTACCGTTTAATGCGGATGGAATCGCGATGAATGACTATGAACAGCACTAACAATAACAACAGTATGAATAAAGCCAATCCTCCGATTTGTATGAACGACCTTTTCCGCATGGCGGCTATCTCGGCTTCCCGCACTTGCAGGCCAGCTTGCACATTGTTATCGATATGACGGATAAGACTGCGTAATCGGGCGTTGAGGGCTGTATTACGTGCGGCAAGGCTGTCTGTCTGTTCGGCAAGTATCCGGTTTTGAACCTTCTGTCCGGCAATCACATCGTTGTTCAGGGAATAGAGCATCGAGGTGGTTGCCGAAGGCTTTGCGCCCTCTTTTTTGCCGAACAGACCTAAAAATCCTTTGCGTTTAGCCTTATGGGGACTTTCATTTGCGCTTTGACGGACTATGACCGGCACTCTGTCGGCTATACGCCTGTTGAGTGTTCTCTGACGGGAATGTATATCTGCCAGCTCCCTCATCTGCCTCTCTTTGTGTGCCAATATGTCGCGGATGCTGTCTATCCCTATACGTTCCGAACTGAACACCTCGCGGAAGACACACAGCGTGCTGTCAATCACCATCCTTTGATGATGGTATTGTTCCGCATCGCCCTCTTTCCATTCCGTGACAGTTTCTCCCAGCAATGACAGCCCTGTAATCTGTATGTTCAGGCGGTTTATATTTTTTCGCAACTCGATTGCGCTATGGTTCTCTTCCTCCGACAATGACAAGGTGTTTTGTTCATTACGGTAGGTGTAGGCAACCAGCAGTGACAGGATGAATATGGAAATGTAGCCAGCGGCTACCAATATGCGGTAGTATCTCATAAGCCGTATATATAATAATTGCTGAATCTCTCATTTGTCAGTAATATGCGTGCCGTCATAGCCGCATCTTCCAAATCTTGCCGGAAACGCGCTCATGATTCACTGTTCCAGTATTTCATCCTTCTCTCGCACCATTCCTCATATCCCTCTTTTTTCAGTTCTCCGGGTGTCTTGAGAACCTGCTGGTTGCAGAAGTCGGAAAAATTACTTGCAGAGAGGAACCGGTTGCGTTCAGCCACTTCCTTCAGGGCAAGTTCGGGACGGTAGGAAAGGTCTTCCTTGATACGGCTTATGCGCTCCTGCCGGAGCCAGTCGGTCGCGGAACAGCCGTAATATTCTTCAAAACGGCTTCGGAAATGGGAATAGCTCATGCCACACATCCCTGCCAGCTCCTCTGCTGTAAAGGTGTGCCACTTATACATCTTCACTTTCAGGCGGAAGACCGCTTCTTCCAGTTCTTTCAGACGGCTTTCCGCATATTGCATTTCAGATTCCTTCAGAGGGCTGGAGATATGGTGGAGGGTGTCACGGCGCGCCCTGAAAAAGTAGTCGCACACCCGGTTGGTCACGCAGTTAAGATAGGAACGTCCCCTCATGCAGCGGAGCAGGTCGCAGAAAAACATCAGTTCCGGTGTCCGGTACTCCGTTTCATAGACGGCTACGAGGTCATTGCACAGGTAGCAGAATGCAAAGTCTTCAGGCGAGCATGCCACAAGAGCCATGTAAGGCTTGTAGTCACGCATTTTCAATGTAGGCTGGACAGGAACGGATTTGAACGTGCCGACAATCAGGCGCAGCACATCTGCATCATGGGCGAAACTCTCCATCTCGCGGATCATGCGGCTTACTGAATACCGCTTTCTTGCCAGTTCTTCCGCCTTGTCCGCTATGCCGTGCAGGCTTGCGGAGTGTCCGGGATATGTATCGGCTGTGTGCCGTAAAAGGGCTGTCAATCTCATTTTATCGTTTTTGTGGCAAATATCGGGCTTATAGGGTGATAAGGAGTTCCAAATGTTGCCGAAAATCCCAACACGGTCATATTTTCCCTTGCCGTTGCAACGCTTCAAGGAAAAAAACGATAAAGGTCGCTGCCACATACAGCGCAAGAACCCATGCTCCGGATTTGCGTTGCACCGGACTTTCATCGTCATACCTGGCTATAATCCTGTCATAACGTTTCCTGAAAAAGAACCGCCAGCTCAACAAGGCAATAATGCCGCCTTCGATAATATAGTACTGAATATCGGAGGGATATGCGACAATGCCGTATCGGGTCAGCATCCCCCATACGGTCAATACGTTGGTACTCAGCATGACCGAGAACATAAGCATCCCCATAAACACGGCTCCTTCCGCCAGAGAGGAATGGAGCCATAGTCTATACAAATAATCTATCATAACAACATACCATGTTGAATATCACTCGGTCATTCCTGTAAGAAACTCCTGCGGATGCTGCTTGATGTATGTGCCTATCATCGTGTAGAGTTGTCTGTCATTCTTCATCAAGGCATAGTACTCATCATCGAAGTCATCAAAGATCTTCTCCTTATATCCTTGTGCAAACCCTTCTTTTGTTCCGTCCCAGACGGATTGCAGCCAGTCACGGCTGACGGCGTATTGGGCGTTGGCTCGTTTCACAACATCAGCGATCCGGGTTGCGCCGAGCCTGACAAAAGTGTCTTCGGCTTTTTGCGCACGTTCGCCTCCTGAATTGTAGTAGTATTGGTTGAAACCTCCGTTGATGACCTCCGCATGCAGTTCCACCGTACACATTATGTTGTCGAACACTTCGCTCTCCATATCGCTTGCCAGCTCTCCGTCAATGTATTTCCTACAGAGTTTGTCGGCAGGAAGACGCTCGATCAATTCTTTTGTTATCCGTTCGGGACACCTTATCCCAAACAGTTTCTTTATCCAGTGTATCATGGTTCATTACTTTTTTCGTTAATAATATATATTATAGCCTCTTGAAAGTTATATCATCCGGTACTCCCAGCTCTTTCCGTTTAGCTTCAAAGTCCTTTTTACTGAATGCCCTGAACTTGTTTTCTTGTGCTTCCCATGCTTCTTGTGTGTTATTTACGGGAATGATGTAATATTCGGTTGTATTCTTGTCATAACGCTGTAAGGAAACGCCCATGCTGTCCCTCAAAGCACGATATGCCTTGACAAGAATAAATTCATCGTCATATCCCACTGCATAAACATTTGCTCCGGTTATTCCCGTATAGGGTGCATTATCATCTTTCTGCCTGTGATAACACACGTCCATATCATCTTTGGTATCTACCGCTATCAAGTAGTAGTTTCCGGTAAGATGCTGTTCATATACGAACCCGCAACCTTGCATCAGGGGCAACAATAAAAAGAATAATGATATAACTGTTTTCATGCTCTCAATTATTATTAGTGGGTTGGAAAGGAACTCCGTTTAGGAGTTAACTTTCCTTGTTATGAACTCGTTGTTCCATATCTGATGTTTTATATATGAATGACATATCATTTGTTCCACCTCACGCAATCCGTCCAACCCCATTCATCGAACAGCCATGTTTCTAAGAAGAAAAGTACAAAGGGCAGCAGGAACAGAAAATATGCCTGTACTGCGCTGATATGCTTAGAGCGGCGGTAGCGGTTCAACAATGCCTGTACACGGGCTTTCCTGTATCGTGCAAGAATAAATATACAAATAAGCAAAAACATTGCACCTAAATAGCCAAGATGTAAGGACGACCATTGCGGTACACTGTTAATCAGGAGAAAGTTGCCGGGCAGAACTACTATCCACCACCAATACCAAAACAGCAGTATAAAACCTGACATCCGTCCTATCTTCTTGCCCCAAACCTCTCCTTTGAAATATAGGTAGTCAAAAAAATAGTATCTGTAATTCGTCCGGTTTGCACGTTGCTTCACTCGTTCAAAATAGTTATCTGTATTTTTTATTCCTTTATTCATAATGGCTTGGAAAGGAACACCGTCAGATGCTATCTTTCGTTGTTACTAACTTATTTACAAATCCCAATCCGGTGAATAAACACCCAATCCCAATAAGGGGATAAACAATACCACATAAGACTGCAAGCATATTCAATCCTCGTTCATCTCCCGTGAAGCCGTCTAAACAAACAGCTTGCAATAAGAAGTTTGTAATTTGCCAATCCAATAAACTTTGGTCTATACAGATAAAGGCAAGCCACAAAAGGATAGAGCAACCTTCCAAGCCCAACAATAACATTATGGTTTTAGGTTGCATTGCATATAGTTTATAGACCTTGTAGATTACCAGTATATCTATTATTACAAGCATACCCAAAAGACAATATTCCATAATGCCATATATTCCTAACAGACGACCAAAGCCTAAGCCACCACAAAATAATGTTATGGCTATCAGCAAAGCACTGAAAGCTGTCAATGATATTATGGATTGAACCGTTTTATTCATCGCACTATTGTTAATGGCTAAGCGAGGAACGCTGTTAAGCGTTATCACGCTTTGTTATAAACTCATTTTATCTATTGGTATAATAGTCTTTAAGTAGAAGCGGGAGGAAAAACCAACTTACAGTGCCTATTATAGAGATAGCAACAAAAAACCAACTTTTCCTGTTGTTGTTATTGTTCCTGTAATGGTTGTTCCACCTTCGGTATCTTGTTGTTTCATCCCAAAATACGATTTCATTTATGAATATAAATAAAACAGAACAAGAGAGATAGATAAGAATCTTGTTATCATTAACAAAAGGCAATGGTGCTATCAGTGCCATTATCAATGCAATAAATGGGAGATAGAAAAACAAAAAGCCAATGTAATTTCCGGCTCTACCATATCCAAGTAATCCCCAGAAGAAATACTTGATTGTAAAATACCAATAGATATACCAGTTCATAATGTTAATCTCAAATTGTTTATAATGGTTAGCAGGGAACGGCTTGTCCGTTATCCTGCGTTGTTATCAACCTGTTCTAACCTCAAAGTTTATCAGACCGCTTAAATCTGCCGATTGTTTGCGTGCTAATATCAATGTATGGAAGTGTCTTGACTATCTCAATATTTTCAAAGTTCTCACTTCCACCCATTGCCAATAGAGGGGAATACCCGAAACATTCATCAATGTTAGGCGTTCCGAGTTTCTCTTGTATTACAGGATAATTTTCTAAATCAAACCAACCTTTCAAGAAACTTTGATTGAAAATTATCTTATTAAGAAGTACTGTAAGATTATCAGGGAGTATTAAATACGTTCCGTATCTGACATTCAGATAAACGATGTAGTTATTCAGTTTCGGGTTCTTTACGTAGGCAAAGACATCACCGAAAGCCGTACACATGAACGGCAGAAACGATTTATCATACTCCATGACATAACAAGAGTTTAGCACTTCTTGATAATCGGACGGATTTATGATTTTAAGCATCCCATCACAATAACTGCCCAGCCCGACTTCTTGCCATAAAGTAGTCAGTTCGGGATAAGACAAATCGGCATATTTAGCAATAAAGGTATCATCTATTGCTTGTCTGATACTATTGAGGTTCTTTTCTAAAAATTTCTCGTACATATTTGTGCGCTTTATGGTTGATAATGGCTGACAAGGAGCTGCGTTAGCAGCTAACTTGGCTTGTTAGTAATAATTCATTCCTCTTTCTGTTCATCCAAACATTCATTCACCCATTCTCTAAGTCCTTCATCAATATCTTTCTGCAATGTTTCTTCTAAAATCACTACACCTTCTGATTTTCCGGAAGTGTCAAGAGAGTTTAAGAATCTGTTAAGCATCCATATATTATATTCAGTAGGCACTCTACGAATAGAAGCATATAAAAAAGGAGCATAAGTATTATTATCAAGTTTTTCCAAATAATGGACTACGCGACCGGGATTGCCAAAGTTGAAATGTGGATGCCTTTCAAGCAATCTAAATAAAGGCTCGATTAAAGCATTATCCATTTCAGTTAAAACAGATTCTACCTCTTGCAAATCTTCTTCGGATTGAAGATTCATATCGTTGATTTTAGAAATAATCTCATTTACATTCATACTTCGTTTATGTTTATCAAGTTATTACTAATGGTTTGCAGCTTGCCGCCGTTAGGCGGAACAGGTGCATGTTATAAGCTAAATTTCGTATTCAATCTTGTAATCTTCATATACATTGAATACCGTTTCACAATCAGATAAAATACTTTCAAGTAAAGGTTTGACTTCACTATTCCAATCTAACTTACCCAAACCTGCACCTATTTTCGGGAGCGACACAGTTTGGATACCTCTGCTTTCGCACACTTTTTTCAAGCGTTTCAAACCTTTATTCAGATAGGTAAGTTCCGCATGATACATATCGGGTTGTGTAGCGATGTAAATTATACCCGGAGAGAAACCTTTGATTTCTCCTATGAACACATCGCCAGCTTGAAACTTAGTGTTTCGTGTGTACTTCTTAAAGAGCTTTTGGATTTCAGGGAATTGACTTGACAGCTTAAAGGCAAGCCCAGTTCCTAATCCTTCTTGTGAGCCAATAGCTACACCTTGTGCTATGTACTCATCTTTACTCTGTAATATATCTCCCGAAATGTATTTTATCATATTGTTTCCGTTTTTCAGTTGCTTATAATGGTTAGAAAGGAGCATCGTCAGATGCTATCTTTCGTTGTTACCGATGTTTTCTTTATACCTTTGCACCGATATTAATCCAGATTGCTGGTTTTCAAACCATTTTCTCACAGGCTCTATTATTTCTTTTTCCACATTACTTATATTCCTGAAATCTTTTGCAAACCGTTCTTTTGAATCATCGCCATTTATAGCTTTATATTTTTCAGTAAGAGGTAATAATACATCATAAATCCATTTTTCCCTATTGCAGAGAAACGCCATTATAACTCCCGTAATGAATGGCTCGTGAAATCCTAACAATAAGTCAGCATTATCAAAATTATCCAATATAAAGTTATAATTGATAGTCAATCCTTTAGCAATCGGAAAATAGTATTGATTAATCAGATTGGAAACTATCTCAATTTGTTCTTCATTTCCAACAGTATCTTTAAACCACAATTTCTCTATATATTCATCAGGAAACAAGATAGAACTTCCCATAAAAATTACAGGAAATTTCACAGAAGATATTGCCCCTGATTTATTTTTAATATCGAATATTTCGTTATTACTTACTATCAGAGATAAATGTATATTATACATTCCTTTTATTCCGTGGCTTGGTGTATCAAACATTAATTTAAATTCTTTATCATCTTGAACTTTATAATTGCTTATGCCTGCTTTTTGGCTTATAATCGTACCCCAATGGGGTTGATTTGCTTTCAACCATTTGCCTAACTCTTTTATAAATGCTTTTTTATCCATTGTTATACGTTCTATTTGCTTTATCGGTAATGGTTAGCAGGGAACGGCTTGTCCGTTATCCTGCGTTGTTAGCGAAATTATTTTATCCACTCACAGAAACTAAGTCAGATACAGCTTTCTTCTTTCAATTATTTTTCTTAGCCATTGAGGGGTGTATTCTTTACTTCGTGGATAATCCTCAAATGCTCCAATAAGCCAATCGGGATTATTGAATATGTCGGAAATGGATGTTATATCATCGTAATTAAAGGATATATCATAAGAATTGCCTTTTTCTATTGTTATACAGCATTGCATCCATGCTCCTTCTTTGGGGGCTTGTAGATACATATCTTTGTGGATATGAAACAGACTGTTATGAATAAGATTTTCTATACTTTGGCAGAGTGTTATTTTCTGAACTTCTTCTTCCCGACAACAAGTAATGTTCATATAAGAAGCAGAAATGAATGTATAGCTTAATACAATTTTATTCCAGTCTTTCGTTTGCTTGTCCGTTGCTTCTATCAGCGCATGTACCAGTTGTTGTATTTGATTTGACACATTTTCAATCTGCCAACTTTGTGTACGTTTGGGAATAGAAATCTGATTTTGCGACTTTTTAGGTGTTGGTTTTATCATTGTATATGGTGTATTCGATTTTTCACACATACTAAGAACCATATCAAGATACCACAACCAATATTCCTTGCGTTTCTCCGCATTACCTATTTCCATGAAAGGATTGCTGCCCGAATAGGCTATTGAGCATATAAAATCCGCATTCCAGCTTTCAAAGTCGAAAGCATTATCATCTTCACCGTTATAATCCTCTATCTCTAATATGGAAGCTGCATCATTCCGAATAGCATATCCTAAAGCGATGATTGCCCACCCTGCCATATCTTCGCAACTCTCAATGGATTGTTCCGCATAATTGCATAACCGTTCCCCCGAAACCGATATGCTTTCGGCAGTGCCCTTATTCTTGTAGAGATAACTATCTATTTCGGACAAGACACTGTATAATGGGTTTTCAGTGTCATATTCCTTTGGAAAGCAAGAACAGACTTTCTTACAACACTCGCATAATACTTTTTGTACTATACATATATCGCTTATTTGTTTCATCAAATCAACACGATAGGGCAAAGGCAAATGCCCCATACTGTTTTGATTGATTATTTCTTTCAGTTTTTCTACTTGCTGTATCATACTGGTTTCTGTTTTCGCTAATGGTTTAGTGGGGAACGCTGTAAGCGTTATCCCAGTTTGTTAGAAACTTATTCTTTTCCTTTTCAGTATATCCGCCAACCAATCAGGAATGAATTTTTTAGTTCTTGGATATATTTTAAAATCATCCGTAAAATCATAGTCATCAAATGCTTTTTGTAGAACCTCCACCCTTACATCATAGTTGAACTCTTTCACAAAATCACCGTTTTTATTCACCGTCATTTTCAGTTCATAAAATCCTCCTTCTTCTTTTTTACTTTCGTACATTTCCTTTTTAATATCCCTTATAAAGTTGTCAATATGCATTAACACGGTAACACTCAGATTACAATCGTGTATTACACCATCTTTACAATACGAAACTTCATCATAGCTGACTTTGGCAACTCTATAAGCATCAAAAATAAAAACATCCCATTTTGCATAGGATAATATTTTAGTGAAAATATTTTCCAACTGATTGAATAATGACATGACTTTATCATTATTCACATATTCATGTGTTTGCGTTCTTGGTTGTTCAGAAGCATTGTATATAGGTCGCTCAATTTTATAATCATTTGTCAGCATCTTGTCTTTATCAAGTGCCGTTGATGAACATTCTGTAAGATACCAGTTCCAGAACTCTTTGTTGCGCCTATAATCAACGGAATCCAAATCAACAATACCGCCATTATATACTAAACTTGCGAGAAAAGCAGTATCCCATTCATCCGGGTCTTCTATTTCTTCATCGAAATCATAATCACCAATAACCATATCTGCATCTGAACTGGCATCATAAGCTGCATGAACAGCTACTTTAGCAGAAAACGAGGCTGTTATATCATCTTCCATGTAATCATCAGCAAACACGTCCAAATGGTTGGCATCTTTCAACAAGTCCTTTTTACTCGTTTGTCCAAGCAGGTATTTCTCCGTTTTTTCTATCAGTCCGATTATTTTCGTATCATTCCTGAAAAAGTCATTCCATATCGGATATACTTTCAATGCGCATAAAATACTTATTCTTCCAATGATATATGGTTCATTGATAGCTTGTAGTATCGCACGTCTTGTTGATAAGGACAGATGTCCCGTACTTGAATGGGTGACTTCATCCAAGCCCTTTTTTATCAATGACTTTATGGTTTCGTTATATTTCATGCGCACTAATTGTTTCTAATGGCTTGACGGGAAACGGCGTTAGTCCGTTATCCCGGCTTGTTATCAACCTTATACTATAATGAACTATTATACATGCCAATATATTTAAGTCCATTGAAACTTTTCTCCTTATTGGGAATTGTAAGAGAAACATCCGTTACGTAAAAAACAGCGTTTCCCTTTACAAGCTCCATTGCCTTACATTTTATCAGTGCACTCTTTATATCCCCCATATCAATAGGTACTTGTTGTAATAAAATTCCAATATCTTGTTCTTCACTGAATAGAGGAATAATACCGATAAAATCTTCATCAAATTCATCTGTATTTATATCTATACAGAATCGGCAAGGAGAATCTTGGAGATTGAAGTAATCTTCATATTCTTTTTCACTTCCGGAAAAAGTTCCAATCCATATATGGACTTTTTTCATTCTTTCTAATGGACTTAAATACATAACAGTTTATTTAGAGTTGTTGATAATGGCTTGACAAGGAGCTGCGTTTAGCAGCTAACTTGGCTTGTTACCAATATAATTTACAGGGAAACAGATAGCCATTTTTGCTTCCATGAAGAATATCTTTTCTTAGAATCCAAAAGCCATTTGCCTTTTTTTAACAAGAATATGTATTGCTTCTTTTCCTGCATAGGCACTTCTCTGTATGTGTGAACTACAATTTTGTCTTTTCCATCTTCTACGATATCGGTTATTTTCTCTTCATCAATATCATACTCATAAGAACCTTCATTGCCATAAGATATAGTAGTAGGTCTGCTATTCTTGCGTTCACGAGAAGTGCAGTAGGTCAAAAAGATTTTTGATACCAATTCTTTTTGCTTGTTAAACTGTTCTTCAAATGAAAGTTCACTCTGCTTTGCAATATCATTACACATTACTTCCCACTCGTGCATATTCTGCATGAATTGAAGCAATAAATTCTGTATAGTTTCTTTTAGTTCTGTTTCCATATCTGTTCTATATTATTGGTAATGGGTTGCAGCTTGCCGCCGTTAGGCGGAACAGGTGCTTGTTAGCATCATTTTTAATCCAATTCTGTACGAGAGAACAAATCCATAATCAGCACCTCATTTTCACATACTTTCTTGAATTGCAGGATAAACTCCTTCAAGGCTTCTTTATCTTCGGAGTAAGCGCAAAACATACTTCCCTCTGAATCAAAATCAACACTTTCAACGAAATTCGGTGCTTGTTCTTCGATAAAAACACGAGCTAAGGATTCCCAATCGTAGCCGTTTCCTTCAAACCCTTCATCCTCTCTTGATTGGAAGATTTCTGTTTTATACTCACCAACATTCAGACATACTGAAACTGTTGATTCATGCTCTACCCAAAAGAACGGTTTTATTTGTTCCTCAAAATTATTAGTGCCCATATTGTTCTAACTCATTAAAAAGCTCATCTCCATTTGCTTTAATGCCATCTCTAAATTTAGCAGGAATTTTACTGCCACAACGCTCAAACCAATCGTTAAAAACATTCTTCCATTCCTGAACTTTCTCTTTTTTGATTAGCAAATTAGCATCAACCGTAAATCTTTTAGCTAACATAACTAATATATCTATATGAATTAAGACTGCTTGAGTTGGCTTATTAGCCGTTTTTAGCCATTCAATATTTTCGTCAATCTGCTTTAATGCCAAATTGATGTATCGAGCATTTTCTAATTCTGCCATTTCATTACCTTCTGGCGCTGTACTAAATATTTTCATTTCAAAATCTATTTGTTTTTCGATGCTAATGTATTTGTAAGATCACCCGTAGGTGCTGTTTATTGTGGTAAACGTCACCCGGCAGGTGTGTTTCCTAATCTCTATTAGCAACAATCAAATCATTATCGTTATTATGGACATTTAAAGTAAAAAAGATATTCCTATAATGATTAAAGCAATAGATGCAAATATGTATCTATATCTTTTTGTAGAAAACATTGCTCCTATACAGGAGATAGATACAGCAAATTGCATACATTTCAAACTTAACTCTGTAGTCTTAAATATACACATAGACAAAAAAGATAATGCCAAAACAAATATTATAGCATTCAATATATATTTCAGTTTCATATTACTTTGATTTACATTGACCTTATTATCAGTAGCATATAAATTGCTCATCCTATCCCAATAACCAATCCTATACAAGAGAACAAGGTGAATCTCTTTTCCTTGTATTTCAGCACATAGACCAGCCCGATAATAGCACATAAAGGAATAATAGCTGCACCTTTTGTTAATGCCTCTTTTTGCACTTTCGTGGTCGGAGTTTATATGCTTTCCCTCCAAAGGTCAGTTTCTCGCAAGCTACTTTATAGCCTTCACTGTTAAAATAATACCGGTAAACATATTCTTCCTTGCCTTCTGAACCTGAATAGGATGTGCTGCTTGGACGGGTTGTTTCCCCGTTAATTGACAACAACGGAGGATTCTGATCGGGACGAGTATTGCAGGTAAGGGTGGCACAGTATCTCACGTAATCTCCGACCAGTTGCTCCACATTCAAACTGCATTTCAATCTTTTTCTGTCCACTCCGGCAGAATTTACATGCACACGACATTCAGGAGTGGTATAAGTACGGTTCCCTACCGTTACAGATGCGGCAGGGAGCTGAAACTCGCCGCTTTTCCTGAATCGCACAAGATAGCTGAAACAGGTTTCATCACTCTTGCTTCCCACTCCGTTCACAAGTGTGTAACTGCTACATTTATGTTGTTTCGGACCACTCACCACTTCAATGTTGTCATTGAATACCGGATAAGAAGCCGTGTCGAACTGGGAATTGACCAAAGCATACGTCAGTTCCACCACTTGTCCCGCACGGATCTCCCGTATTGTGTCTGCCTTTATGTGGAAATACACGGAGTCTGCGGTAGTCGAGGCGTACACTCGAACTCCCGAAAAAAATACATACATCCATATACAACAGATTTGTATGTTCCTGATTGACTTTCTTGTTATGTATCTGACCTCTTTTTTCATTTATTGATGTATCATATCAAACATTGCCGTAATCTATTCTTTCTTACTCTCACTATATAATGACGGGACAACATTCATGAATCGTCCAATGAATCAAGCGGATTCGGTATGCTCGACTTGTGGGCACTTGTCACATGGAGATAGATGCTTGTTGTCTTGATGTCGTTGTGCCCCAGCAACTCCTGTATGGTTCTCAGGTCCGTTCCCTGCTCCAGCAGGTGAGTGGCAAAGGAGTGGCGGAGCATGTGTACGTGTACCCGGTGCTTGATGCCCGCACGGTCGGCGGCTTCTTTCAATACCTTTACCAGCCCGCTTGCCGAATATTTCTCGCCGGGGGTATCGCCCTCGAATAGCCATTTCTTCGGACGGTATTCCTTGAAATATTCCCGAAGCTCGTGCAGCACCTTTTCCGACAACAGCGAGTAGCGGCATTTCTTGCCCTTGCCCATGATACGGACCAGCATCCGTTCACTGACAATATCCTGTGGGGTGAGGTTCAGCAACTCGCTTCTTCTCAACCCGGCGGAGTAAACCAACGAAATCATACAATGATGTTTCCGGTTCGTCAGACACGAAAGGATGCGTTTCACCTCATCCCGGCTCAACACTTCCGGCAGGCTCTTGTACTCTTTGGCACGGGTGATGCCGCCGTAATACTGCCTTTTTCCGCCACGCACCTGCTCGTAATAGAACTTGATGGCGTTGATGCGCATGTTCTGCTGTGACACCGAGATTTTTTTCTCGTTCACAAGATAGAGTATGTAACTGTTGATGTCCGCCACTTTCAGACGGTCGATGTTACGCCCCTTGTGATATTCCATGAAGTCGCTGAAATAAGCCTTGTAGGTCTTGACGGTCGAAGGGCTGTAACGCTTCTGTTCCAGCAGTTCGAGATAGCCTTTCGGCAGCACATATTCCCGTTTTTGCTTGGGATGGCGTACATATACACGGCTGTAGTCAATATAGGCGTGTGGAGAATATCGGTCATAGAAGACAGGAGGGCGGAAAACGGTGGCTGGAATGTAGCCGGAGCCATCCACGACCGCAGCCACATCAGGATCATGCTCCAGCAGCAGGGCTATGGCTTGGCTGTCCGCGTAGTCCACCCGGATGCACTCCTCGCCGTTGTACCTGTCTTTATGCAGGACGATGCCGCCACGTTGTTTTAGTATCTTATCCATAATTTCCCGGCTATAGATTCCATGCCCCCAAAATTAGCGAAATAATCCGAAAAACAAACCAATCGGTTTGTTTTTAACGCATAAAAAAGCGGCTGAAAACACAAAACCGCTCGAATTTTAACATTTCAGGCTTTTAACAGCGAATAGACGAAGCGCAGTTCCCTTGCAAGCCGTTGTATGTCAAGCCCCCTCAAAAAAGACTGCTCAAAGGACAGACCGAAAAACACCTGCCGGAACATCATGGCTGTGTCCTCGATGTCCACATCCTGCCGTATCTCCCCGGTGTCCTGTGCCGACTGTATGGCGGCTATCCAAAACTCGTAGTCCTGCCGGAACATGCCTGCTATCTTTTCCTCCACATCCGGATAATAAAGCCGTACCTGCATCATAAGATGGTAATAATAGAAATTGAAGCTGCATCCTGCCGGATTGTTGCCGTCATCAAGAAGCGATATGAGTTTCCGCATGGTCTGTTCCACACCTTTTATATATTGTTCGATAAATTCCGACAGGGTGGCGGTCTTGAACCGGAACTTGTTTGCCACCGACTGCATCCCGAACACGTATTTATCTATAACCGCCACGAAAAGGTCCAGCTTTATCGGATAATAATACACAAGCCCGGCTTTCGTCAGCCCGCAGGCTTTTCCGATCTCTACCTGACTTGCCTTCTCATAATTCATCTTGGCGAAAACGCGCAGTGCGTTTTCAAGCACTTCTTCACGGTTGGTTATCATGATAAAATTAAATTGATTGATATTTATCTTCCAAAGATAGGACATTATCTTGAGATACAGGAAGGAAAGGCTGTGAAATCTTCCACCATAGAACATAAACCGACCGCATCTGCATAGCAGTGCGGTCGGTCTGCAATGTCAAGGGTCATATCTTTATCCCTTTCGGGCGGCTTTCATCTTTAAAACCGAACCCCGGACGTCCGATGATGACACGGTCGGCAATGGAGCTGCTTGACGGACTGCGTATCTGCGGGGATTCCCCGGTGTGCTGTGGCGGCACGTTCCGTACACCTTCCGAAACAGGCTTGACCTCCTGCCCGTCGTTCTCCTTTTCGGCGACTTCCGGTGTAGGTGGAGCAAGCTCCAGCTGGATCTTGCGGTCAAGCGCGGCAAGCTCGGACTTCAGCTGTTTCAGCTCGTCCTCCTTCTTCCACACCTTGCCCGCTATCTCCCGCAACTGCGGAATCTCCTTTTCCAGCACCTCGTTCTTTGCCTTGTACTGGTCGATGGTGGAGGGTATCTTCTCCAGCGCGTTCAGAAAATTGCGTGCGGCGGCTACCGGGTCAGCCATCGCCAGATGCCCGTTGTTGTAGGTGTACTTGTAGTTTCCCTCCACCACAAAGCGGTTGTCGGTAAACTCCAATCCTTCTTTGAGCATCCTTTCGCTGACCACCTTTATCGGGAATCCGTACAGCTCCCCGACAGCCTTGTACAGCCCGCCCGTCGTGGCGTTCTTGGCTATCTCCTGCAAACGCTTTCCGAGAACCTTCTCGTCCATTGAATCCACGCCGTCCAGCTTGACAAGATTAAGGCGGCTGCCTTCCTTATCTGTCTGCACAACGGAAAGAAAACGATTCCAGTCTTCCGTCATGGCTTCGATGACCGCCGTATTGTTACGCAGTTCTCCTGTTTTGGATTCCAGCTTGAACTCCGAATCGCGCCTGCCCTTGTTGAACGACTTGCGTTCCCCTTCGAGCGATGCGATGCGCTTCTCCAGTTTCGCCTTGTCCAAAAGGTCGGTGTTGCCGGACAACAACGCCATGTATTCCGAGAAGTTCATGCCCGATTTCTCGTCCATAGCCCCCTCGTCGATGGTACGCGCGCCCATAGCCCCGCTTTTGAGCTGCGAAATGAACGTCTGCTTGCAGTGCAGCAGGTTGAACTTGTAGCTGTCCAGCGACTTCTCCACGGCATAGATGATGACATCCACGTTGTTCCCGGCAAAATGCTTGGCAATCTCGTTTCCGGCTCTAACTCCCCGTCCGTCACGCTGTTGCAGGTCGGACGGTCTCCACGGTGTATCCAAATGATGAATGGCGACACATCTTTTCTGCGCATTCACGCCCGTTCCAAGCATAGAGGTGGAACCAAACAGCACGCGCACCGTCCCGGCGTTCATGGCATCTATCACCGCCTTGCGAGCCTTGTCGGTCTTGCACTCCTGAATGAAGCGCACCTCGCTTGCCGGTATGCCGTAGTCCTCCGTCAGCTTCCGCTTTATCTCACTGTACACGTTCCACCCGTCGCCCGGCTGGTACGTCCCCAGATCCGAGAACACGAACTGCGTGCCTTTCTGCGCGTCGTATTTATGGTAATACTCCGCAATCGTCTTGGCACAGTGGGAAGCCTTGTTGTCGGGGTGGTCTTCGTAGTTCGGGTCTATCATGCGCATATCGAGAGCCATCTTCCGTGCGTAATCGGTGGCGATCAGCATCTTTGCCTTCTCTTCCGTTTCCGACAGGGGCGGTCTACCGAGCAGCGTGGCGTCGCCCGTCTTGGCGAACTGCATCAGTTTTTGAATGAAGTCCTCCTGCTCCGGCGTGGGCGGTATATGGTGCAGTATCTCGTTCTTGTGCGGACGATCCACACCCACATCCTCTGCCGTGCGGTAGTCGGTTATCTCGTTGTAGAAGGCGGCAAGCTCCGGCACTTTGATGAAGTAGCGGAAACGCTCCTTCTGCACCACGTTGTTCGTCACGTTGAACTCGAAATCGGTCGTCTTCTTGGCGAAGATAGCCGCCCATGCGTCAAAGCACCGGATATCCTGCCGTTCCAGTTCCTTCGGGCGCAGGTACTTGAAGAGCAGGTACAGTTCCGTCAGCGAGTTGCTGATGGTCGTGCCGGATAGGAACGTCGCCCCCAAGTCCTTACCCGTGCGCTCTTGTATGGTGCGGATGGCAAAAAGCATATTCAGGGCTTTCTGGCTTCCTTCCGAGTTGCCCAAACCAGCCACACGGTCATGCCGCGTGTTGAAAGTCAAGTTCTTAAATTGATGCGATTCGTCAATAAAAATATGGTCGATGCCCATCTGCTTGAAGTCCACCACGTCGTCCGTGCGCGACTTGATGGCGTGTTCCACCTTCTCCAGCTTCGCTTCAAGGTTGTGCTTGCGCTTTTCCAGACCTTTCAGCATCGCCCTCGATACGTTCTTGCCCTGCTGCCGCAAGACTTCGAGGTTTTCCTCCACCGTGTCAAGCTCCGCTTGCAGGATGCGCTGCTGCAACTCCGGCGACTGCGGTATCTTGCCGAACTGGTCGTGCGACATGATGACGCAATCGT
>ERZ780208.993-NODE-993-length-25053-cov-6.825466_pt1 | contig 25053 bp, 23 predicted proteins | sample MGYA00511167_ERZ780208 | MGnify/ENA primary metagenome ERZ780208 (study PRJEB29588, sample SAMEA2159202) | human gut metagenome | biome: human gut; feature: human-associated habitat; material: faeces | place: Denmark | collected 2008/2010 ...
GGCAATCATCTGCTGCACGTCGCCGTCGAGCTTCTCCACCAGCCGCAGATAACCCTCGGCCAGCCGCTTCCGCCCGAGCAGCGAGACAATCTGCCAGTATGTCTCGTCGACGCTCACCGCCACTTCCTGACGCGCGAGTTCGAGCTTGTGTCCGGCGATGCGCTCCAAGTCTCTCGTAATGCTGTTGTACGCCGCAATGCGCCCGCCCATGTATACGGGCTGCGTGAGCATGACGGCGGCGGCCCCCCCATGTTCCTCGTGTCCGTGCGCAGCGCGTCGACAAGCCCTCCACCCAGTCCGTTGAGCGCCCCAGAAATCCCGTTGAGCGCCCCGCCCAATCCGCCAAGCGCACCACCCGCACCGTCGGGCAACGGCACCATCCGCGAGACCGACGTGCCGACATTCCCTATCGCCCCCTTCTGCTCGTCGCTGAGCAGCGAAATCTCCCGGCTTGTGTGCATATACACGCCCGTGGCCGACACTCTCGGCATATATTTCGTACGTGCCGCCTTGTGCTCATACGTCGCCGCCCGCAGTCTCTCACCGGCCATGCGCAGCTCCTTGTTGTTGCGTACGGCCAGCGCGCGGCAGCTGTCGAGCGAAAGCACGGCCGAAATCTCTTCCTGTGCAACGCCAGCAGCTTCCCGCGCCACACTTCTGCCTTTCTGCATAGCAACTCTGCCTTCCCATGCTACGCTTTTTCCGCCGGCAAACAGCAGGAGCACCAATAAAAAGTCTGTTCTCTTCATTTCCTGTTGATATGTTTTATTATCTTACTTATATTCTTTACGATTACCGTCTTTCTCTTTACGATTATCTTCTTATCTCTTTTAGATTACTGTCTTACCTCTTTTAGATTACCGTCTTACCTCTTTTACGATTACCTTTATCTTCTTTACAGAAACCGCAGATGTCTCCATCCTCCGTTTCCCGGGTGCAAAGTTCGGCAAAATCCTCTGTACCCGTACAATGCGCACAAAGGGGATATTGGTCGATATAACGGATGCAAATATCAAAATCCGCATTTATATCAATAAAAACAGATATTTTCGTCTACCGTTTGACGGATTTGTATTATTTAGAGATTATGAATCAATCTGCATGAAAAGAAATAAGCCACCACGTTTTAGGAATTATCAATCTCAATATTGACAATTCACTTACCGTTTATCTATGTACTTGAACAAATAAAGAACACCGCTGTCAATAGGAATGAAATAAAAAAGGATAACCGTCACTATCGACAGTTATCCGTAAAAATAAAAACGCCTCCCGAATATGCTGTCTTGTAACACGCAGGGGAGACTTAACATGTCACTGAAAGCCAATCATAGTTGTCTTAATCTTCTGAGAACATTGAAAATATGACTATCTTTCATTCCTGATTCTTCATAGTCTCTTTTTTCATCATCCCAAAGATAATCAACCAATGATAATATATTGTTTTTCTGGTTTCCTGTCAGGATCTGTTTGACATAAGCATTGTTCATGTCAAAACCACACTCTTCAATCCAAGAGTTTTCTTTTAACAACGCTGTGCGTGCATCCTGAATGTTGTCGGCCATGACACAGCCTAACATCTGACAATTCTCAACAGGCAGATCTTCGTTCGGACCTTCGGTGTATCCTTCATCTGTATAGAATATATATTCATTCATACATTCATTACCAACTTATATCGTTTATATTACTCAAACTTGTATGCATTGTCGATATTTGTTCATAATTGAGGAAACGGACACGGTTTTCAATGGACTTGAACATGGATACATGTATCTTATCTTCAAACTCCTTTTTGCGGCTGATATCGGCTACGATATAGAATCCGGCAAAGAAGTCCTGAAGCTCGTAGAATTTGGAAAGTGAGTTTTTTATATCGGTAGTATGCTCTACTTCATAAAAATCAGAAGGCATTTCCCGTTCATTGAACCATATAACATCCACGGTCTTTGCTTTCCTCAATAAATTATCGTATGTGAACTGTGGCAATCTGACTGTATCTGTTATGTCTCCTAAACGCTTGTCTAAAAACAGTCTGTTTTTATCCTGTGCCGGAATATATGTTGTCTTGTTCTTGTACTTGCCGATTTCAACAAGCAGTCCTTGATAATATCCATGACTGAACTGTTCCTCGCTCTGCTTATTTCCTGCTTTCAGGGCAAATTTGCGGAGCACCTGTTCGCGTGCCTCTTCCAAAGCCCACAATCCCGGCTGTATTCTGAATATCTCCTTGCTTATCTGTACAAGCCTTCTGACGGTAGCCTCCGGTGTCTTTGTCTTCCATGATGAAAAATCCATCACTTCATTGAGCCGGCGAAGAGTGGCAAATCCTCCCTCTCTTCTTAAAGCCTCAATAACTTGATGTTCCTGTGTATCTTTTCTCATATTTACATACTAAACAACGCTATCTGGTAACTGTTTTGGTTCTGCAAATATACAATAAAAACATGAAATAAAATACCGGCATATTAAGGAAATCCGAAAAATGTTCGGAATAGGGCACATGTCTTTATTATATAATAAATGTGGCCCATGACTTTAAACATGCAAATCAACAGAATCGGCATTGGTCAATACAAAGGCTAAATATGAGGAAATGCACATTTATAGCGAGAAAAGCGGATATTATCGTTTACTATTTGACGGATTTATGTTATCTTTGCATACAACAAACAACATATTTATCCGACAATGATTCCGGACAGCATTTCGATAAGCAGGTTCGCAAGGCGCGGAGCGAATCCGATGCACTGCTACGAGGACCAGCTGATTGTGACTGACAGCGTGGAGAACGTGGAGCAGTTCAGGTCGCCGTGCCGCATCGACGCCATTACCGTGCTTGTGTGCCTCGGCGGCGAGGCCGAGTACAGCATTAACCTGCGGCGGTATCACGTGTGCGCCGACACGATAGTAGTCAACTTTCCCGGCGACGTGATACAGGTGCACCGCGCCGAGCAGCTGCGGGCCTATGCCGTGCTGATGTCTTCAGACTATCTGAGCAGTCTGAAGATTGACTTCCGCGAGCGGTCCGACTTCTACGTGAGCATCCACCGCAACGCCGTGGAGCATGTGCCGCACGGCGAGATTGCGGCTCTGGAGCCTTACTACCGTCTGCTGAAGACCAACATCGAGGCGCACCGCCCCGAGAGCCGTGCCGTGCTCAGCGGACTGGTACAGGCGTTCTCCTACTCCATAATATCGCTGATGCGGCTTTGCCGCGGCGAAAGGGATGACGCACACGCGGAGGAGGCCACATACACCCGCGGGCAGCAGATTTTCGACAAGTTCATGGCGCTGCTGAAAACCCATCACACGCGCGAGCGCAGCGTGTCGTTCTATGCCGGCGAGATGTGTCTCACGCCAAACTACATGTCGGGACTCGTACGCGACTACAGCGGACGGCCCGCCGCGGCGTGGATAAACGACTACGTAATACTTGAGGCGCGGATACTCCTTGCCGACCGCGACCTCAGCATACAGGAAGTGGCATGCCGTCTGAACTTCCCGTCGCAGTCGGCCTTCGGAAAGTATTTCAAGCAGCAGACGGGCATGGGACCGAGGGAGTACCGCAGCGGAACGGAGAAAAGTATAACCAAAACAAACGATATCAGAAAATGAAACGTATCATCTTATCTTTACTCACCCTGTGCCTCACGGCTGTAACCATGGCACAGACTGCCGGATGGCCGGCGCAGAGCAGAATCGTGACGGACAGCATCTACAGCAATGTGCTGAAGGCATACCGCGCATATAACATCTTCCTGCCGCAGAGCTACGACACAGACAAGAGCAGGAGCTATCCTGTGCTGTATCTGCTGCACGGAATGATGGACACCAACCAGGGATGGACCATGCGCGGACATCTGAAGGACGTGATGGACCTGCTGACGGCTTCGGGCGAGGCGTGCGAGATGATTATCGTGACGCCCAACGCGGGCGGAAACGTGTACGCCGGCGACTGGAACGGATATTTCAACATGCCGGGATGGGCGTACGAGGATTTCTTCTACACGGAGTTCCTGCCGCACATCGAACGGACATACCGCATCGTGGCCGACCGCAGTCACCGCGCCATCGCCGGTCTGTCGATGGGCGGAGGCGGAACGACGAGCTATGCGCAGCGCCACGCAGACTTGTTCTGCGCGGCATACGCCATGAGTGCGCTGATGGACATTCCGGACGAGGGCCGGCCGAAGGCTGACCCTGACGGCAAGAACAAGATGTCGATACTGACCGAGGCCGTGAAGCGCCACAGCTGCATCCGCTACGTCACCGAGGCCGACGAGGCGCGAAAGGCCGAGCTGCGCACGGTGCGCTGGTTCGTAGACTGCGGCGACGACGACTTCCTGCTCGACCGCAACATCGAGTTCGTACAGGCCATGCACCACGCCCGAATACCCGTTGAGTTCCGCGTGCGCGACGGAGGCCACACATGGGAGTACTGGCACTCGGCGCTCTACACCTGTCTGCCGTTCGTGACGAGGTGCTTCGGGAAATAGACTTCGGCAACATCCGACAAGGGAGATATGAATAATAAAAGCGCAAAGACCGCAAAGGATATCTTTCGGAATACGTAGACACAGAGGATAATATAGCTTTGTGTCTACGTGCTCAGAAAAACTTATTGTAAAGTAACGATGGAGACTTACTTATGACGTGATAGTTAAACGCAGTTAGTTTGCAAAATAAATGTGAAATGGCTTTGTTTTTCAGCGTATCAGACTCATAATCGGAATATTTTATCTAAATTTGCAGGAGATAACCGGCGGTCAGACCAGTGCTGAAACAAAGGCAAGCAGTCGTCCGTCGTTTATTTTTAAATTTTAAAAAGGAAAACCGATGAAAGAAGTGATAGTGAAAGATGCTGACCTACGTTGGGCGGCAGATGAAGGAATGGATGCTTTTCTGAAAGTTTTCATTGACGGTATATATGCTGCCGTGGGCGGTGAGCTGACGGCTGAGACCATGGCTGAGCTCAATGCCGACCAGGTGACGCTATTGGCGTACAACATTCTCCACGAGGAGGTCATGGACGGAGGATTCGTTCAGCTGATACACAACGGATACGGAGGCTTTATTTTCCTGAATCCGTTCGCCAAGGCGCTGAAGATGTGGGGCATGCGGGATTTGTCAAAGATGATATATGAGGCGCATACGCTGTATAATAAATATCGTCAGGAGATAGAAAAGGACTGCTCTGACGACGAATTCATGGAATTGTTCGAGCGGTTCGCGGAGTTTGATGACATGGATGATCAGTTCGTCGAGAACGAAGAGGAATATACCGCACAGGTGGCATGCTACGTCGACGAACATATTGATAGATTCGCAAAGATAGAAAAATGAACAAGGAAGAAGAACTGATACGTAAGAAAAGCCCTGTAAACATAAGAAACAAGAAAGCGTCGTTTGAATATTTCTTCATAGATACATATACGGCGGGCATCGTGCTTACAGGCACCGAAATAAAGTCCATCAGACTCGGAAAGGCCAGTCTGACGGACACATTCTGCTTCATACACAACGGTGAGATATGGGTCAAGGGAATGAACATCAGCCCCTATTTCTATGGCTCATACAACAATCACGAGATGAAGCGCGACCGCAAGCTGCTGCTCAACCGCAAGGAGATTCAGAAGCTGCAGAGCGCCACCAAGCAGACGGGATATACGATAGTGCCGCTGCTGGTGTTCATCGACCAGAAGGGAAGGGCGAAAATGGACATCGCCCTGTGTAAAGGAAAGAAGGATTTCGACAAGCGCCAGACGCTGAAAGAGAAGGAAGACCGCCGCGAGATGGACCGTGCGATAAAGCACTATTAGAAGATTTCGGATGAACAGACTTAATGACATCATAAAGGAGCGTATCCTTGTGCTCGACGGAGCGATGGGTACGATGATTCAGCAGTATGGCCTTACGGAAGAGGACTTCCGCGGGCAGCGCTTCCGCGACACGGCGGGAATGATGAAAGGCAACAACGATGTGCTGAACATCACACGCCCGGACGTAATCGAGGATATACATAGAAAATATCTGGAGGCAGGAGCAGACATCATCACGACCAATACGTTCAGCAGCCAGCGCATATCTGAGGCCGACTATAATCTTGAGAACGTCTGCCGGGAAATGGCTCTGGAGGGGGCGCGGATCGCCCGCCGTGCGGCCGATGTCTATTCCACGGAAGAACGTCCGAGGTTTGTCGCCGGTTCGGTCGGACCGACAAACAGGACATGTTCCATGAGTCCTGACGTCAGCGATCCCGCCGCGCGTGACTTGACGTACGACGATTTGTTTGACGCATACGCCGAGCAGATGGACGCCCTGATAGAAGGCGGTGTCGACGCTCTGCTGATAGAGACGATATTTGATACGCTGAACTCAAAGGCTGCGGTAGACGCTGCGATGGAGGCCATGCGCAGACGTGGCGTTGAATTGCCCGTCATGCTGTCCGTCACGGTGAGCGACCTCGCCGGCCGGACGCTGAGCGGACAGACTCTCGACGCTTTTCTGGCCAGTATGAGTACCTATCCGATATTCTCGGTCGGACTTAACTGCTCGTTCGGAGCACGTCAGATGAAACCTTATCTTCGTCAGCTCGCCGCGCGCGCACCTTATTATATAAGCGCATATCCCAACGCCGGACTGCCCAACAGCCTCGGTCTTTATGACGAGACACCCGAGACGATGGCGCCTCAGATAGCCGAGTTCGTAGACGAGGGCTTGGTCAATATCGTCGGCGGATGTTGCGGTACGACGGAGAAATTCATAGAAAGATATATACCTCTGGTGACAGGACGGACACCGCACAAGCCCGCCCCGCGGCCGCAGACGATGTGGCTGAGCGGTCTGGACGTTCTTGACGTCACGCCGGATATACGGTTCGTGAACGTCGGCGAACGGTGCAATGTGGCCGGCTCGCGCAAGTTCCTGCGACTGATAAAGGAAAAGAAATATGACGAGGCAATCAGCATTGCGCGTCATCAGGTGGCGGACGGTGCCCTTGTGATAGACATAAACATGGACGACGGACTGCTTGACGCGGAAGCGGAAATGCGGACGTTCCTCAATATGATTGCCACTGAGCCGGACATCGCCAAGGTTCCCGTCATGATTGATTCCTCCAAATGGGACGTCATCAGGGCGGGACTGAAATGCGTGCAGGGCAAGTGCATAGTGAATTCCATATCGCTGAAAGAAGGCGAGGACGTGTTCGTTGAGCATGCACGTGACGTCATGCGCTATGGTGCGGCCGTCGTGGTGATGTGTTTTGACGAACAGGGACAGGCCACAAGCTATGAACGGCGCATAGAAATCGCCTCGCGGGCTTACAGGATATTGACGGAAAGGGTGGGGATGAATCCGCTCGACATCATTTTCGACCCCAATATCCTTGCCGTTGCCACCGGCATGGAGGAGCATGACAACTATGCCGTAGACTTCATCCGGGCAACAGGGTGGATCCGCAAGAATCTGCCGGGCGCTCATGTGAGCGGCGGTGTGAGCAATCTCTCGTTCTCTTTCCGCGGCAACAACTATATACGTGAGGCCATGCACGCCGTGTTCCTTTACCACGCCATACAGCAGGGAATGGATTTCGGAATTGTCAATCCGGCGACAAAGGTAATCTACAGTGACATTCCGCAGGACGAGCTGGAGCTGATAGAAGACGTCGTGCTCAACCGCCGGCCTGATGCCGCTGAACGGCTCATCGGGCTTGCCGGTGAGATAAAGGAACGTGAGGAAGCGGCCAAGGTTGCTTCTGCCGGTGGGCTGCAGACGAACGGAAGCGTACAGGCGGAGGCGTGGCGCTCTGGTTCTGTGGACGAACGTCTGGCGCATGCACTTGTCAAGGGAATCGGCGACTGGCTTGAGGAGGACATCAGGGAGGCTCTTGAAGTCTATCCGACGGCGGTCAGCATAATCGAAGGGCCTCTGATGGCCGGCATGAACACGGTCGGCGAGCTGTTCGGATGCGGTAAGATGTTCTTGCCGCAGGTCGTCAAGACGGCACGCACCATGAAACAGGCCGTGACGATACTTCAACCATACATTGAGGCGGAGAAAACCGGAGACAGCGTAAAGGCAGGAAAGGTGTTGCTGGCCACGGTGAAGGGCGATGTGCACGATATAGGAAAGAACATCGTCGGAGTCGTTATGGCCTGTAACAACTATGATGTCGTCGATCTCGGTGTTATGGTTCCTGCTGAGCAGATAGTGCGTAAGGCCATAGAAGAGAAGGCCGATATCATCGGACTGAGTGGTCTCATAACGCCAAGTCTGGAGGAAATGGTGAACGTGGCCAATGAGATGGCGCGGGCCGGACTGGACATTCCTATCATGATAGGCGGTGCTACGACGAGCGAGCTTCATGTGGCGCTGAAGGTCGCGCCGGTCTACGGCGGGCCTGTCGTATGGATGAAGGACGCTTCGCAGAATGCTCTGATGGCCGCACGGCTGCTGGACAAAGAAGACGGTGCCCGGTTTGAACATGAACTCGGGGACAGATATACGCGTCTGCGGAAAGAATATGATAAGGAGCAGGGGCAGCTGCAGTCACTCGTAGAGGCAAGAAAGAACAAGTTGGATCTGTTTAATTGAACAAACTATTGACTATGGGTAAGATAAAAAACATACTTTTTGATTTCGGTGGTGTCATAATAACCCTTGACCAGCCTCAGGCCGTAAGGCATTTCAAGGAAATAGGACTGGCCGATGCCGAGCAGCGGCTCGACCCTTACAGGCAGTCGGGGATATTCGGAGACCTTGAAGTCGGTAAAATCAATGCGGAGCAGTTTCGCTCTGAACTCAGCCGTATGATAGGCCGTGAGGTGACATACGATGAATGTATGTATGCGTGGAAGGGATACGTGGGAGATTTGCCGAAGCGCAATCTCGACATTCTGCGTAAGTTGCGGGCCGAAGGCTATCGCCTCATATTGCTGTCAAACACCAATCCCTATATGATGGGGTGGGCCATGAGCGACGGATTCGACGGCGAGGGACATTCGCTTGAGCATTATTTCGATGCTGTGTATATGAGCTATAAGTGCGGCGTGATGAAACCGGACGAGCGCTTCTTCCGTCACGTGCTTGATTCGGAAAATATCGTTCCGCAGGAGACGCTGTTTCTTGATGACGGCCAGCGCAACGTCGAAGCGGCCGAACGGTTCGGCATCCGTACTTTCCGGCCGGACAACGGAACTGACTGGACAGAAGAAATATATAAATATCTGAACGAATGAAACGACTGTATATATCTGTATTGATGGTCGTTATGGTCACGGTGACGGCCATGGCGCAGCAGAAGCGTGAGTTCCGGGGAGCGTGGATTCAATGTGTCAACGGACAATTTCAGGGCATGGCGACTGACGCCATGCAACGGACGCTGGCTTATCAGCTTGACGAGTTGCAGAAGGATGGGGCTAATGCCATCATATTTCAGGTTCGTCCGGAATGTGATGCCTTGTATGAAAGCCGGCTGGAACCGTGGAGCCGTTTCCTGACAGGGGTGCAGGGACGCGCCCCGTATCCTTATTGGGACCCTCTGAAATGGATGGTCGACGAGTGTCACAAACGTGGCATGGAGCTTCACGCATGGATAAATCCCTACCGTGCCAAGACCAAAGGAACTACGGAACTGGCAACAAACCATGTCGCAATCAAGCATCCCGAACGAGTTTTCCGCTACGACGGACAGTATATCATGAACCCGGGATTGGCCGAGAACCGGGAATATATATGCAATGTGGTGGCAGACATTGTCCGCCGGTATGACATTGACGGTCTTCATATAGACGATTATTTCTATCCTTATCCCGCGGCCGGCGGGACTATTCCGGATGAGAATCTGTTCCGGAGCAGTTCCAATGGCATCGGCAATATAGCCGATTGGCGCAGATATAATGTCAATCTGTTCATGAAACAGATGCACGACACTATCGCATCCATCAAGCCATGGGTTAAATTCGGCGTGTCTCCTTTCGGAATCTATCGTAACAAGAGCGTTGATCCGAATGGAAGCGACACCCGCGGTCTGCAGAATTATGACGATCTTTATGCCGATGTGCTCCTATGGGTGAACAACGGTTGGGTTGACTATTGCGTGCCGCAGATATACTGGCAGATTGGTCATCCTACGGCAGACTATGAAACTCTGATAGGGTGGTGGAGCCGCAATGCGTCGGCACGGCCGCTGTTTATCGGTGAGGATGTGGAACGTACGGTCAAATACCCTGACGTGAAGAATTCCGCCAGTCATCAGATGCCGGCCAAGATGGCTCTTCATGCCAAGCATCCGAATGTAGGCGGTACGGTGCTTTGGTATGCCAAGGCGGCCGTAGACAACATTGGAAACTACGGAACCATGTTGCGCAATGTCTATTGGAAGACTCCCGCCCTTCAGCCGCTCATGCCTTTCATTGACCACAAGGCTCCGAAAAAGGTGCGGAAGCTGAAGCCTGTTTGGACGAGCGACGGATATATGCTTTTTTGGACGGCTCCTAAAGGCCAGGGATGGCAGAACGTGGCCGCCCGTTACGTCATTTACCGATTCAACAAAAAGGAAAAAACGGACATATCAAATCCTTCAAAGATTGTTGCCATCACGTCTGATACATATTATAAACTGCCATATAACGATGGCAAGACTGGGTGTGTCTACGTCGTGACGGCGCTCGACCGCCTACAGAACGAAAGTAAGGAAAAGAAAGTGAAGGTAAAATTATAAGCTCTATAAATAGACCGGTGGCTCATATATCACTGCTGTTTGCATCGTGATATATGAGCCACCGGTCTATTGTCATACTATGTTTTATAACCTTGTTATTTCCTAATTACGATTTTCTGAATGACAATGCTGTTGTCTTATTATCCGTGAGGAATTATACCTCCTTGCCTAACAAGTTCTTCAGGAACTCATCAAGTTCTTCATCAAGACCGCTCATCAGCTCCGGATAGATGATAATCGTGTCGTCATCAACAACATAAAGTTCGGCAATAGGGTCTTTCTCCTCATCCTCCAGAACGAAAGAATAGGGCTTGATTATCGACATGTTGTCCACGGTGTCTTTTTGAAGTTCGATACATTTCCGTATGTCGGACACGATTGATGTGTGGAATTCTTTGTCCATGTTGCCTATCCACTGTTCTATTACAGAACGTGTAATCTCATTGTCGTTGTCATCAAAGGCTACAAACTCACCTGTTTCCTGATTGACGCGCAAATGGATATCTGTCAATAGCGTTGCCTCTTCAGTAGAAGGAAACTTGTCTGCCACCTTACTGATGGTCCTGCCGATTTGTTGTAAAGTTAGTTCTGTTGCGTTCATACAATGTATTTTTAGTATTGCCGATTTACTGAAAGGATGACATAATATCATTCTGATACAAAAGTATAAAAATATTTTGGATAATCGCAAACGATTACGAATGTTTTGGGAAAATATTTTGTTTTTTTTATTGTTTATTCAGAAGATAGTGGTATCTTTGCATTTGTAAAGTCGAGTTTGCAAAACGCCGGAAGGAGCTACCAGTGAAAGGAATAGATTCCATGAAGAATGTGCCTTAATAGTTCCGATGGAAAAGAAACGGCATCCGGCGGAGAGCGAACGGAACTTAATGGATGAAAACATGAGTAACAAAATAAAGCATTCGGGTATTGTTGACAGAGTAGAAGAAGAATGCGTGACGGTACGCATACTTCAGACTTCGGCATGTGCCCAGTGCAAGATTGCAGGACATTGCAACTCATCTGAAAGCAAGGAAAAAATCATTGAAGTCCGCAGCACAGACAGCACCAGACACTTGAAGGTCGGTGACACTGTCACGGTGATGGAGTCTGTGCATGTCGCCATATCGGCATTGCTGGTTGGCTTCGGGTTGCCTTTGCTCGTTCTGCTCGTGATTCTGTTTTCGGTCTATGCCGCAACAGGAAGAGAGACGTTTGCCGCCGTATGCGCTATAGGGGCACTCATACCTTATTATATAGTGGTGTGGCTGTTCCGCGGTTATCTGCACGACAGGATGTTATTTGAGATAGAATGAACGAATGCACGACGCTGATTGAATGTCAGCAAAAGATTGTCTGAAAAACAAATAAGTATAACTAAAACAAATAAAAAATTATGAGTTTCATTTTGATCGCAGTACTTGTACTTGGAGCAATTGGATTGGTGGCAGCCATCGTGCTGTACGTCTGCTCTAAGAAATTTGCTGTGAAAGAGGATCCGCGTATAGCAGAAGTGGCGGCATTGCTGCCTCAGGCTAATTGCGGCGGATGTGGTTTCCCCGGTTGTGGTGGATTGGCCGATGCACTTGTAAAGGGTGCCGATGCCGGTTCGCTTGACGGATTGTTTTGTCCGGTGGGAGGCCAGGAAGTGATGGGCAAGGTCGCTGATTTGCTTGGCATGGCTATGGCAAATTCAGAGCCGATGGTTGCCGTAGTGAGATGTAACGGTTCGTGCGCGAACCGTCCGAAGATTGCGGAATACTCCGGTCTGCGTACATGTACCGCCATGCACGCCTGTGGAGCCGGCGAGACCGCGTGCGGTTTCGGCTGTCTGGGTTGTGGCGACTGCGTCAACGCCTGTCAGTTCGGTGCTATCACAATCAATGAGGAGACCGGACTGCCTGAAGTTGATGAAGAGAAGTGTACATCATGCGGCGCTTGCGTCAAGGCTTGTCCGCGCAAGATTATCGAACTGCGCAAGAAAGGCCCCAAGGGACGCCGTGTTTATGTCAGCTGCGTGAACAAGGATAAAGGTCCTGTGGCTATGAAGGCATGTAAGGTAGCTTGCATCGGTTGTGGAAAATGTGAAAAGGAATGTCCGTTCGGCGCAATAACTGTAACCGGAAATCTGTCATACATTGACCCGGAGAAGTGTCGTTTATGCCGCAAGTGTGAGAAGGTTTGTCCGACCCACGCCATTATCGCGGTAAATTTCCCTGCTCCAAAGCCGAAACCGGCCGCTGAAGAAGCCAAGGCTGCTGACGCTGCGAATGTAGAACCTGTAAAGACGGAGGCATAAGCATTATGAATATAAGAACATTCAGAATAGGTGGAATACACCCGGAAGAGAATAAGATAACGGCAGAGATGGCTACCAAGGTGGCTGCCCTGCCCAAGCAGGCCATATTCCCATTGTCACAGCATATCGGTGCACCGACAAAACCGGTGGTTGCCAAGGGCGACAAGGTGAAAGTGGGCACACTGATAGCCGAAGCCGGCGGATTTGTCTCGGCTCCAATATATTCGTCTGTATCAGGAACGGTGTTCAAGGTTGATACAGCTATTGACGCTACCGGTTATCGTGTTCCTGCCATAATAATTAATGTGGAAGGTGATGAATGGGAAGAGTCGATCGACCGTTCAGACAAGCTTGAGACACTTGGCGCTCATCCGGAACTCACACCGGAGGAAATCGTTGAGCGAATCAAGGTGGCCGGTGTTACCGGTATGGGCGGCGCTGGTTTCCCGACATTCATAAAGCTCTGTCCTCCGCCTACGGCCAAGGCCGAGTGTGTGATAATCAATGCTGTTGAATGTGAGCCGTATATCACTTCCGACTACCGTCTGATGATGGAGCACGCCGACGAGATACTTGTCGGACTTGAATTGCTGATGAAGGCTGCCAAGGTCGAGAAAGGATATATCGGTATTGAGACGAACAAACCGCAGGCCATTGAACTTCTGACGCAGAAGACTGCAAATGACCCGCGCATTGAGGTTGTACCGTTGAAGCAGCGCTATCCGCAGGGTGGAGAAAAGCAGCTCGTAGACGCTGTTATACGCCGTCAGGTACCAGCTCCTCCTGCTATTCCTGTCAATGTTGGTGCAATCGTACAGAACGTAGGTACCGCTTTTGCTGTATATCAGGCCGTAATGAAGCGCAAGCCTTTGTTCGAACGTTATACAACAGTAACGGGCAAGCGTCTTGCAAATCCGGGAAATTTCCTCGTTCGTATGGGTACGCCTATGAAGGATCTCATCGAGGCTTGCGGCGGCATGCCGGAAGGCAACAACAAGCTGTTGGCCGGTGGTCCGATGATGGGTAAAGCCCTCACGACGGTTGATGTTCCTGTCTGCAAAGGAACCAACAGTGTTACGATAATAAGTGAGGACGAAGCAGTACGCAAGCCGGCACAGCCGTGCATACGTTGCGCCAAGTGCGTCAGTGTGTGCCCGATGGGACTGGAACCGTTCCTGCTTGCCACGGCTTCAGCCATGCACAACTGGGAGAGGGTAGAGGCAGAAGACATCACGTCTTGTATAGAATGTGGCTCATGTCAGTTCACCTGTCCATCTCACCGTCCCATACTTGATAATGTAAGGTTGGGAAAGAGTACCGTAATGGGCATCATCAGAGCCCGCAATGCTAAAAAGTAAAGACAATCATGGGAAAGTTAATAGTTTCATTATCACCGCACGCACATGGAACAGATAGCGTGGAGAAGAACATGTATGGAGTCGTATTGGCTCTGATTCCTGCTCTCATAGCTTCATTCTGGTTCTTTGGACTTGGTTCAGCCATTGTGTGTGCAACAAGTGTTATCGCCTGCGTGGCATTTGAGTGGGCAATAACCAAATTCATCTTAAAGAGAGAACAGAACACCATAACTGACGGTTCAGCCATCCTCACCGGATTGCTTCTCGGTTTCAACCTTCCGTCCAACCTTCCGATATGGATTATCATTATCGGTGCGCTCGTTGCCATCGGCATCGGCAAGATGACATTCGGCGGACTTGGCAGCAATCTTTTCAATCCTGCACTAGTGGGCCGCTGCTTCCTGCTGGTTTCATTCCCCGCACAGATGACGTCATGGCCTGTCGCTTATCAGTACGGCAACTATGCGGACGCCGTAACAGGTGCAACTCCGCTGAGCGTAATGAAGGACGCCATCAAGAGCGGTGACGCTTCCGTTCTCAATCAGCTTCCTGATTCTTTCTCGCTTCTTCTCGGCAACGCCGGCGAGAACGGTATGGGATGTATCGGTGAAGTGTGCGCACTGGCACTGCTCTTAGGGCTCGCTTTCATGCTTTGGAAGAAGATTATTACATGGCATATACCTGTAAGCATTATCGGAACCGTATTTGTTCTCAGCGGTCTTCTGCACGTTGCTAATCCTGTTTATGCCAATCCATTTACTGTGATATTCAGCGGTGGTCTCATGCTCGGTGCCATTTTCATGGCCACTGACTATGTAACATCACCGATGAACAGCCGTGGACAGCTTGTCTATGGTGTGTCCATAGGTTTGCTTACGGTTGTCATCCGTAACTGGGGTGCATATCCGGAAGGAATGTCGTTCGCCATCCTTATCATGAATGCGTTCACTCCGCTTATCAATACTTATGTAAAACCAAAACGTTTCGGGGAGGTTGTGAAGAAATGAAAAAGTTAGAATCATCACTTACAAATATGATCATCGTGCTTGTGGCCGTCGCTGTTGTTTCGGGCGGACTGCTGGCATGGGTGAATAACGTGACGGAAGCTCCGATAAAAGAGCAGGACGAATTGGCGTTGGCCAATGGTATCAAGAGTGTGATGGGCGTTGACGACCTGACGGTGACGGCCAACGATGAGATAACGAAGAACATCGGCGGCAAAGACTATACATTCATCGTCCACAAGACAAGCGATGCTCATGGCAACTTCCTCGGCGCGGCTGTAGAGAGCACGACGATGGGTTTCGGCGGTGATCTGAAGGTTCTGGTCGGCTTCGACGGTGAAGGCAATATCCTCGGATATACAATCCTTCAGCACGCGGAGACTCCCGGACTTGGTGCAAAGGCAGACAAGTGGTTCCAGAAAGACGGAAAGGGAAGCATCATCGGTCGCCATCTGGACGCTTCGACACCTCTTGTCGTGAGCAAGGACGGTGGTGACGTAGACGCCATAACGGCATCGACGATTACATCCCGTGCATTTCTCAAAGCTGTAAATCAGGCATACGCTGCATACGCCGACCAGGATGTAGACGGAATGAGCGGTGCAACGAAACAGGCAAAGGCCGCTTGTGACGGGGCATGCAAGTCTGAATGTTCCGGATCGTGCCCCACAGATGGATGTGCCGAGCCTATTTGCGGAAAGAAAAGAGATTAATCCATTAACAAGAGAAATATATGAATTACATAAAAATATTGCTTAATGGCATAATCAAGGAGAACCCGACATTCGTGCTTCTGCTTGGTATGTGTCCTACGCTGGCAACCACGACGTCTGCTCAGAACGGTATGTCAATGGGACTTGCCACAATGTTCGTGCTGATATGCTCCAACATCGCCATATCACTCATAAAGAGCCTTACGCCCGACAAAGTGCGTATCCCAGTGTTTGTCGTTGTCATAGCTTCATTCGTAACCATTCTTCAGATGTGCCTCAAGGCATATCTTCCTGAAGTTAACAAGTCATTGGGACTTTTCATTCCCCTTATTGTGGTCAACTGTATCATTCTTGGCCGTGCCGAGGCATTTGCCTGCAAGAACAATCCCGTGGCGAGTCTGTTCGACGGAATTGGCATCGGACTTGGTTTCACCCTTGCACTGACGCTTCTCGGCATTGTCCGTGAGGTGCTTGGCGCCGGTTCTATCTTCGGAATAGTGTTGCTGCCCGAGACCTACAATATCCTGTTGTTCATCCTGCCTCCGGGAGCATTCATCACATTGGGATTCCTCATCGCTATCGTAAACAAATTAAAGAAGGCTTAGTAACATGGAATACTTACTTATTTTTATATCAGCGATATTCGTGAACAACATCGTGTTGTCACAGTTCCTTGGCATCTGTCCGTTCCTCGGTGTGTCAAAGAAGGTGTCCACATCACTCGGTATGAGCGCAGCGGTTGCCTTTGTGCTCACTCTTGCCACCATCGTGACCTTCATCGTACAAAAGTGTGTGCTTGAGGCATACGGCATAGAGTATCTTCAGACCATTGCCTTCATCCTCGTGATAGCCTCTCTTGTTCAGATGGTGGAAATCATCCTCAAGAAAGTTTCTCCCGCCCTTTACCAGGCGCTGGGAATATTCCTTCCTCTGATTACAACCAACTGTGCCGTGCTCGGTGTGGCAATCCTTGTCATTCAGAAAGATTATAACCTCATTGAAGGCATCGTATATGCACTGTCGACAGCCATCGGTTTCGGTCTTGCCATGACGGTATTTGCCGGTATGCGCGAGCAGCTGGAGATGGTTAACGTACCGAAGGGAATGCGCGGAATGGCCATCGTCCTTGTTTCGGCCGGTCTGCTGAGCCTTGCTTTCATGGGCTTTTCCGGAGTTGACGGAGGTCTGAAACAGCTTTTCGGATTAGAGTGATTTGATTTAATAAAACAAAAAACTTCAGAAAGGAAATTTGCGAACAGCGAATTTCCTTTCTTTTATTTTCCTGATTTCCATATTTTTATATATCTTTGCATTATCAATTATTCTAACATAAAGGTTTATATAATGAAACATACTATTTTAGTAACGGGTGGAACAGGTTTTATCGGTTCTCACACGACAGTAGAACTGCAGAATGCCGGTTACAAAGTCGTTATTGTGGACAATCTGTCCAATTCTCAGGCAAGCGTCGTTGACGGAATTGAGAAAATCACTGGTATTCGCCCTGCTTTTGAGGAAGTCAATTGCTGCGACTTGGAAGCGATGGACAAAGTATTTGCTAAATATCCTGATATAGATGGAATCATCCACTTTGCTGCGAGCAAGGCCGTGGGTGAGAGTGTAGAAAAGCCTCTCTTGTATTACCGTAACAATATCGTCAGTCTGGTCAATCTGCTTGAACTCATGCCGAAGCACAATGTCAAGGGCATTATTTTCTCATCGAGTTGTACAGTCTACGGCCAGCCCGATCCGGAGAACCTTCCCGTGACGGAGGATGCTCCCATCAAACCGGCGGAGAGCCCCTACGGCAACACGAAGCAGGTTAATGAAGAGATTATCCGAGATGACATCAACAGCGGTGCACCCATCAAAGCCATACTTCTCCGCTATTTCAATCCTATCGGTTCCCATCCTACGGCCATCATCGGCGAGATGCCCAACGGCGTGCCGATGAACCTCATCCCCTACGTAACCCAGACAGCCATGGGAATACGTGAGCAGCTGAAAGTGTTCGGAAACGACTATGACACTCCGGACGGAACCTGCATACGTGACTATATCTATGTCGTAGATTTGGCGAAGGCTCATGTCAAGGCAATGGAGCGCGTTCTCGACACTGACAGCGCCAAACTCGAAGTGTTCAACGTCGGAACAGGCAAGGGTGTCAGCACCAAAGAGATTGTTGACGCTTTCGAGGCAGCTACAGGCGTAAAGCTCAAGTGGACATTTGCTCCGCGCCGCGCAGGAGACATCGAAAAGGTGTGGGCCAATCCGGAGAAGGCTAACAATGTTCTCGGATGGAAAGCTGAGACAAGCCTTGAAGACACGCTGAAATCTGCATGGAAATGGCAGGAGAAACTGCGTAAGGAAGGAATACAGTAATTTACTGTAAGAAATAAAAGACCGGTATGTTTCGACATAACCGTGTTTTATTTTGTGTTTGTGTTGTTTAGTCCTCTGATGGGAATCAGGGGACTAATTTTTTTTATATACAAATGGCGGTATCGTCAGCTTCCACTGACAATACCGCCATTATCCAATACTCAGCCCCAGCATGAGAAGTCAGCATAAGACGCGTGCCATGCAACGAGGGCTTTATTTCCAGCGTTTCGTTTACACTCAGATGAACGCGACAATCAGGCCGGCCATGACGATGCTGACCATCGACATCAGCTTTATGAGGATGTTGAGCGACGGGCCGGAGGTGTCCTTGAACGGATCGCCGACGGTGTCACCGACGATGGTCGCCTTGTGACAGTCGGAACCTTTGCCGCCGAAGTTGCCTTCCTCGACCATCTTCTTCGCGTTATCCCATGCGCCTCCGGCGTTGGCCATGAATACGGCCAGCGTAAATCCGGCTGTCAGACCGCCGACCAGCAGCCCCATCACACCGGCGACGCCCAAAAGGATACCGACAACGATAGGGATGATGATGGCCAGTAAGCTCGGGAAAATCATTTCGCGCTGAGCCGAGCGCGTGCTGATTTCAACGCACCGTCCGTAATCCGGCGTGGCCTTGCCTTCGAGAATGCCCTTTATCTCACGGAACTGCCTTCTGACCTCCTCGACCATTGTCTGGGCAGCGCGTCCGACGGCCCCCATCGTCAGTCCACAGAAGAGGAACGCCGACATACCGCCGATGAACGCGCCGACGAGCACCTTCGGGTTCATCAGGTTCACCTGGAAGAAGTTCATGTAGTCAACCATGTTCGCCGTGGCCGGATTGAACACCGCGCCCATGTTGTCGACGAATGTCTGTCCCTCGTCAACGGCGCGTATCATCGCAATCTTTATTTCCTCAACGTAGGAAGCCAGCAGAGCCAGCGCCGTCAGTGCGGCGCTTCCGATAGCAAATCCCTTGCCCGTGGCGGCCGTCGTGTTGCCCAATGCGTCGAGGGCGTCCGTGCGGTGGCGCACCTCCTCTCCGAGCTCGCTCATTTCAGCATTTCCGCCGGCATTGTCGGCTATCGGGCCGTAGGCGTCTGTAGCAAGCGTTATTCCGAGCGTAGAGAGCATGCCCACGGCAGCGATACCTATGCCATAGAGACCGCGTGAGATGCTCTCGGCATTCATGGACAGGTCGAAGTGGTTTGCACAGAGATAGCTGAGCATGATGGCCACCGATATCGTGACGACGGGAATCATGGTCGAAATCATTCCCGTTCCGATACCCTTTATGATGACCGTAGCCGAACCGGTCTGCGACGCCTCGGCAATCTTCTGTGTCGGCCCGTACGTATGGCTCGTATAGTATTCCGTTCCCTGACCGATAATCACGCCGGCCAGTAGTCCTGTGACGACGGAGAAGGATACGCCTATCCAGTTGTCCAGTTCCAGCAGATAGAGGATGAGGAACGACGCACCGGCGATGAGCACCGACGACACGTTTGTTCCCAGTCCGAGCGAGTGGAGAAGGTCCTTCATCGTCGCCCCCTCCTTTGTCTTCACGAGGAAGATTCCGAACAGCGAGAGGAATATGCCCACGGCTGCGATGATCATCGGAGCTATCACGGCACGCATCTGCATGTCGCCGTTCATGGCGAATGCCGTCGCACCGAGAGCCGCCGTGCTGAGAATACTTCCGCAGTAGCTCTCGTACAGGTCGGCACCCATACCGGCTACGTCGCCCACGTTGTCGCCCACGTTGTCGGCTATCGTGGCCGGATTGCGCGGGTCGTCCTCCGGGATGTTGGCCTCGACCTTTCCGACAAGGTCGGCGCCGACGTCAGCGGCCTTCGTATAGATTCCGCCACCGACGCGGGCGAAGAGTGCCTGCGTCGACGCACCCATACCGAACGTAAGCATGGTTGTCGTGATGGTTACGAGCGCCATGCCGTCGCCGTGATAGAAGTGGCTGAGAACGAGAAACCAGACGGCGATGTCCAGCAGTCCCAGTCCGACGACGACAAGTCCCATGACGGCGCCGCTGCGGAAGGCGATTTTCAATCCGCGGTTGAGCCCCTCGCGGGCAGCGTTGGCCGTACGTGCCGAGGCATACGTGGCAGTTTTCATGCCGAAGAATCCGGCCAGTCCGGAGAAAAGTCCTCCGGTGAGAAAAGCGAACGGAACCCATGGGTTCTGAACTTTCATGACATAGGCCATGAAGGCGAAGACGAGTGCCAGCACGACGAAAACGATGCCGACGACCTTGTACTGCTGTCGGAGATAGGCCATTGCGCCCCGGCGTACGTGTCCGGCGATTTCTTTCATTCGCGGTGTTCCTTCGTCCTCCGCCATCATCTGACGGAAGAAGAACCAGGCCATGCCCAGCGCGACGACTGATGCGACGGGGACAAGCCAAAATGCAGATGGAATGTTCATTTGTCTAAAGGTTTAAATTGTTAGTAATAAAATAGATTAATGTCTTTATTGAACCAAAAGAGGGTGCGTCTTCAGTCCGCACCCTCGTATGTCTTCATTGATTGTTTTTACGTTCAGTCTTCCGCTCCAAATTCAGAGATTTCCTCCGTTTCCTCATCCGATTCGCTTTCGATGTCAAATGTAGTGCGGTAGTTGTCTTCCGTTATGTCATCGTCGTCGAAATTCGGCTCGTCGGTCTCTTCCTCTTCCTCCTCGCCGTCATTGAAATCGTCTTCCGGAATTTCGTCTTCGTCACGAGCCTGCAGCGTGAGGCGTGGTTTTTCCATTTCCGGTTTCAGTTTCGCGAAGATGGCTTCAACCCACAGGCCTTTCGCTATCTCCAGAACCTCAAATCCGTCGGCTACTTTCTTCTCATACATGCCTCCCGGTTTGTGGAGCCTGTCTTTCGGTAGGGTGGTGGTGGAGATTTCAAAACCGCTCTCGATGATGTCCTTGGTGCTCTGCGAGAGCGAGTCCCATCCGCCTCCGAAGTTGCGTTCCAGCACTTCAATGAGCTTTGCGGCCGTGATGTGGTGTATGTTTTCGTATGTCAGGTCACTCACGCGCACGATGGGGCGCTTCTTGATTGCCAGAAACGTCTTCGCATTGGCGTCGTCCGTATGCACGTGTCCCACTTTGTAGCCCAATTTCTCATACTTTCCTTTGATTATGGACGAATCATCCTTCAGTTCCTCTATCATGAAGGCTGTGCGTATGATGTCCACAAAATGTTTTTTGTTATCCTTTACGTCTGCGTCCTTGTCTGCGCTTTCCAGCATACGGAAAATGTCATTCTCCTGAACGTCCCAGACGTTGTTTTTTGTCAGTGTCTTCAGCGTAATCGCTTTCTTTGCTACTGGCTCTTTCATTCTACGTGTTTTTATTTTATATGATTTTACTGCTGCAAATGTATATACTTTCTTCTTTATCTCCAAGTTTTGGATGTCTTTTTTTATCTTTGGCTTTCAATTTTTGGATGTATTGAAGTTCTATACCACTGTGAAAGGAGTTTGGCTGCTTCGCCAATGACAACTGATGCAAGTGTTAAAAACTCGGAATAAAGCGGACAAATGCCTTCAAATCCTTGCAATATTCTGAAATAAAAGTCCTTCGGTCGTAAATTCGTGAAAATAACGCGTGCATCTTTTTCTCTCTGAACAACAGGATGTTACGCTTAAAAACAGCGGAAGTGTGCAATTATTTGTCATGTTTTATTTTGCTGTAAGGGCCTTACGGTGGTGTAACGGGGCGCCCGTTGCATTGCAATAAGCACGCCGCTGTCATGCAACGGCGGTCTTATTGCGACCCCGGGAGGCCCTCATTGCTCGGCCGCCGGTCAGAAATTGTGTTTCGGCGGAGACTCCGGTGACTGAAAACGGAGGCTCCGCCGTGTTGCAAGGGCCGTTTAAGTAGTTTTTAGAAAAGTTAAGCCATTGCTAACAAAACATACAAATTATGAGAGAGAATAGTGTTTATTGTTGTAATATGGTTAAATAAGATTAATAAATTAACGTTAAGTATTGAATGAGCTACCGAATACTTATCTTTGTAGCTGACAGTCTGCGTCCGGCAATCGGCAGACGGATTTGTGTCGTGTCCGTTTGCACTGTCGCTGCACACGGAGGGTCGCGCCCGGTATGATTGGCCATTCCGGCTGTCGTGCGTCGTTCCATTCCGTCAGCAGGAAATAGGAGAAAAGTTTTCGGACAGGGAATAACGGGTTCTGTCCCGGACCGGAGATTGATTATGATTACAAGGACCCTGATTTAATGTTAAGTGTTATGAAAAAGATTAGTCTTATCGTGATGCTCTTCATGACATTGTCTCTGCCGACGTTCGTTGCCTGTGACAGCAGTGACGACGAAAACCTTACGGAAGAGAACGGAGGAGGAAACGGTGATGGTGGCGGGGCTTCAGCTGACTCACAGAAGCAGAAACTTGAGTCGGTTGCGGACGAACTGATGGGAAAAGTCAGTGCGGACAATTTCAGAAACATCACCGACCTTTTTGATTATGTCGAGACGATGTCCAACGATGAAACCGCTGTTGAAGACTGGTTTGAGGCCTGTCAGGAAGCCTGTCTGATTTCCGGCGGACGCTCTGCGGACAAGCGCTATCTCTATAGCGCGTCCAATTTCTACGGACAGTTTGAGCTGACCGGCGGCGTTTGGGTGAAGAAAGGCTCGGCAAGAAACCTTCAGTTCAAGTTCCGTGACAGCAGTAACCGCGAATGTGTCCTGCTCCTGACTCACAGCGGTAAGGACACCAAGGTTCATCATGACGAGTTTGATGAAGAGAATTGGTATTACAACTATCTGTATGGCTCTTATGTAGAACGTACGGAGAACGCTTTCGTCATTCCTGAGAACATCAACGTCACGCTTACTCAGGGCGGCAACCAGCTTGTTTCCGCTGAGGTCAGGACGAAGCTCAGCATCAGCGACGCTTCCGGTGAGGTCCGTCTTGACAGAGACCGTGCCGAGGTGACATCGACAGTCCGTGTCAACGACTACAGCTTCATTGTCGACAACGCCGCTGTCAATGCCGGCAGCAGCGCGTCACTCACCGCACGTTTCATGAAGGGTTCGGAGGTTCTTCTCAGCGCCAAGGTTCAGGGAGACGGATACACCAATTCCGACGAGGAAGTGACTGTGAAGAAAGCGACCATGACAGCCGAGGTCCTCGGCAACCGCCTCCGCGTCGCCGGAACGGTCAGTGACATGAGCCGCTTCTCCGACTATCTTAATGAAGCCGACAACAACGAATATGACGGTGACAACTTCAAGCGGGCAATTGACAGAGCCAACTCCCTGTTGGACGTCAAGGTCTATTTCGACGGCAACGGCACGCCCAGCTCCACCATCACGCTCTATCCTCTGGTGGAGGATTCATATTACTACGGCTATGGTGAGAAGTGGACCTACGAACCCGTCTTCAACTTCTCAGACGGAACCGGCTACAGCACCTTCGGAGACTATTTTGACGATGACGTCTTCGAGGACATCATCGACCGGTTTGAGCGTCTGATGGACGATTTCGCCGATCTTGTCAACTGAAGCGTTGCAGACCCACGTCATTCTTAGGGCGGACAGCGTCCGCTCATGGCTCGTTCTGTTCCTGTGCTGCGCCGCATCCGTGGTTCCGGCACAGGAGCAGGACACGTTGTCGCGCGACCTTCCGGCCCTCAGCGTGAGCGGGCGGAAGGTCCGCGGCTTCATGCGAACGGTCCGCGGCGAGAGCGTTGTCAGCATGGAGATGATGCGGCAGATGCCCCACATCCTCGGCAATGCCGACCCCATACATTATGCTATGATGCTCCCCGGCGTGCAGACCAGTTCCGAATATGACGCCGGACTCCACATACAGGGCTGCGACAACTCCCACAACATGATCAGCATAGGCGGTGTCCCTATCTACAACGCCGCCCATCTGCTCGGCTTCTTCTCCGTCTTCAACGCCACCCACTATTCCGACATGCTTCTTGACAAGTCCGCCGGAGCCTCGTCGGCGGCCGGAAGGCTCGGCGGCAGCCTCGACATGCGCCACGCCGACACGCTTGTGACGTCGTGGGGCGGTGACCTTTCCGTCGGTCCGATGTCCTCACAGGGCACCCTGCGCGTCCCGCTGACGTCCAAGTCGGACCTGACCCTGTCGGCGCGCGCCGCCTATCTCAATCTCCTTTATTCCCGATGGCTCACCATCGACGACCAGCAGATGCGCTATTCCTTCTGCGACTACAATCTGACATACACCTTCCGCCCCGACCGGCGCAACACCGTCACGGCCGAAGCCTATTTCGGCGGCGACCGCGTGGGCTATCAGGATGACAGCTACGGGACAGATGCCCGCTTGCGGTGGAGCAACTTCATGGCTGCCGTCCACTGGCGCCATGCCGCCGGAAGGGCCGTTGTTGAGCAGAGCGCCTGGCACACCGCCTACCGCAACCGCTTCCGGCTGACGCAGACGAACATCGCTGTCAGCCTCCCGTCGGACATCAGCACGACCGGCTATCGGGCGCGGCTGACCCTCGGACGGACCGTCGTCGGGGCCGACGCCGCTGTCCACCCCATCCTTCCGCAAGCCCCCCAGACCG